>Ga0247725_1000014_pt1 | contig 295273 bp, 243 predicted proteins | sample OKSTACKMCFT3sol_FD_183021 | JGI IMG/M metagenome (GOLD analysis project Ga0247725, IMG submission 183021) | Subsurface sediment microbial communities from gas well in Oklahoma, United States - OK STACK MC-FT3-sol | ecosystem: Environmental > Terrestrial > Deep subsurface > Rock core/Sediment...
GCCTTTGCCGACGATGGTGACGGTAACCTTGTCGCCTTGGTTATCAGTACCTGGAGTGCCAGTACCTGGCTCGTCAGTCACGGTGGTGGTGACCGAGTTGTCGCCGAGGGTCAGTTTCTCGAAGTTGCCGCCACCGGCAACGGATTCGATCTTGTTGACAATCGAAGGCTGGCCGCCGACGAACACGTCGTCCGGTGCGGTGATGGTGAAGGTACCGCTGGCGCTGCCGGCCGGGATGGTGACCTTGGTGCCATCGGTCAGGGTGAAGGTCAGGCCATTGTGGCCGTTGACCGGCAGGCCCTGGGCGTTGGTCAGGGTGACGGTGTAGGTGATCTGGCCGCCTTCACTGACGGTGGTTTTGTCGGCAGACAGGGTCGCGACGACTTCGCTGATGGTGTCGTTGATCTGAACGCTGGCGTTGCCGCCCAGCTCCAGATTTTCGAAAGCTTTGCCGTCAACGGCAGCATCGGTGATGCCGACGGTCAGGGTATCGCCGTCCTTGAAGACGTCATCACCTTGAGCTTTGGCTTTGTACTCGGTTTCGGTCTGACCGGCTGGAATGACGACTTTGTCGCCGTTCGACAGGGTTACGGTCAGGTCGTGGTCGAGCTTCTGGCTGACCTTGACGGTGAAGGCAGGCTGCTGGTCTTCGGTCACATCGCCTTTGCCGACGATGGTGACGGTGACCTTGTCGCCCTGGTTGTCGGTGCCTGGAGTACCGGTGCCTGGCTCGTCGGTGACGGAGGTTTTCACTTCGTCCTGACCCAGGGTCAGTATTTCGAAGTTGTCGGCACCAGTCACGCCTTCCAGTTTGTTAGTGATGGTCGGCTGACCGCCGACGAATACGTCGTCCGGCGCATTGATGGTGAAGGTGCCGCTGGCGCTGCCGGCCGGTACGGTGACCTTAGTGCCATCGCTCAGGGTGAAGGTCAGGCCATTGTGGCCGTTGACCGGCAGACCTTGGGCATTGGTCAGGGTGACGGTGTAGGTGATCTGGCCGCCTTCACTGACGGTGGTTTTGTCGGCAGACAGGGTCGCGACGACTTCGCTGATGGTGTCGTTGATCTGAACGCTGGCGTTGCCGCCCAGCTCCAGATTTTCGAAAGCTTTGCCGTCAACGGCAGCATCGGTGATGCCGACGGTCAGGGTATCGCCGTCCTTGAAGACGTCATCACCTTGAGCTTTGGCTTTGTACTCGGTTTCGGTCTGACCGGCTGGAATGACGACTTTGTCGCCGTTCGACAGGGTTACGGTCAGGTCGTGGTCGAGCTTCTGGCTGACCTTGACGGTGAAGGCAGGCTGCTGGTCTTCGGTCACATCGCCTTTGCCGACGATGGTGACGGTGACCTTGTCGCCCTGGTTGTCGGTGCCTGGAGTACCGGTGCCTGGCTCGTCGGTGACGGAGGTTTTCACTTCGTCCTGACCCAGGGTCAGTTTTTCGAAGTTGTCGGCACCAGTCACGCCTTCCAGTTTGTTAGTGATGGTCGGCTGACCGCCGACGAATACGTCGTCCGGCGCATTGATGGTGATGGTGCCAGTGGCGCTGCCGGCCGGGATGGTGACCTTGGTGCCATCGGTCAGGGTGAAGGTCAGGCCGTTGTGGCCGGTGACCGACAGGCCCTGGGCGTTGGTCAGGGTCACGGTGTAGGTGATCTGGCCGCCCTCGGTGACGTTGGTCTTGTCGGCGGTGAGGGTCGCTACGACTTCACTGACGGTGTCGGTGATCTGCACGGTGGCATCGCCACCCAACTGCAGGTTCTCGAAGGTCTTGCCCGTCACGCTGGCATCGGTCACGCCGAGGGTCACGGAGCCGGCGTCCTTGAATACGTCGTCGCCTTGGGCCGGCAGGCTGTAGGTGGCCTGGGTCTGGCCGGCGCCGATAACCACAGTGGCGCCATTGGAAAGGGTCACGGTCAGGTCATGGTCGAGCTTCTGGCTGACTGAAACAGTAAAGGTCGGCTGTTCGGCCTCGGTCACGTTGCCATTGCTGGCGATGCTGACGGTCACCGTGTCGATGCTGTCGCTGATCACGGTCTGGGTTGGCGTGGTGTCGGGCACCAGTTTTTCGAAGTTGCCGCCGGTGGCGCCGGTGATGCTGGTGCTGACCGTGCTGCCGTTGACGAACACATCGTTGGCCGGGGTCTGGAAGTCGACGCTGCCAGCGCTTTCGCCGGCTTTGACGGTAATAGTCTGGCCATTGGACAGAGTGACGCTGACCGGAGTCTGGGCCGGGTTGGTCAGAGTCACGGTGTAGGTGATCACGCCGCCTTCGGTGACGCTTGGGGTCGCGGTCAGGGTGGCAGTGGTAGTGTCGATCGAATCGTTGATCTTCGTTTCCGCTGGTGCCGGGTTCGGCTCCAGTTTCTCGAAGTTGCCGCCCGTTGTGCCCGTGATCGTGGTGCTTACAGTGCTGCCATTGTTATAGACGTCATTGGCCGGGGTCTGGAAGTCAACGCTGCCGGACGACTTGCCGGCGTCGATGGTGACGGTCTGTCCGTTGGACAGGGTGATGGTGACTGGAGTCTGGGCCGGGTTGGTCAGAGTCACGGTGTAGGTGATCACGCCACCTTCGGTCACACTTGGGGTCGCGGTCAGGGTGGCGGTGGTAGTGTCGACGGAGTCGTTGATCTTCGTTTCCGCTGGTGCTGGGTTCGCCACCAGATTCTCGAAGTTGCCGCCCGTTGCCCCCGTGATCGTGGTGCTTACAGTGCTGCCATTGTTATAGACGTCATTGGCCGGGGTCTGGAAATCAACGCTGCCTGACGACTTGCCGGCTTCGATGGTGACGGTCTGGCCATTGGACAGGATGACGGTGACCGGGGTCTGGGCCGGGTTGGTCAGGGTCACGGTGTAGGTGATCACGCCACCTTCGGTCACGCTTGGATTGGCGGTCAGCGTGGCAGTTGTGGTGTCGATGGTGTCGGTGACCTGGGTCACCGCCGGGGTGGTACTCGGCGTGACGATCAGGCCATTGCCGCCGCTTGTACCGGTGATGGTCGCGGAAATCTGGCCGCCATCAATGTAGGGCGTGTCGTTGGCCGGGATATTGACGTTGACGGTGCCGGTAGTCTGGCCGGCCGGGATCACGATGACGGCGCCGTTGGACAGGGTCACGGTCAGGTTGGTCAGCGGAGGCTGGCCGACGGTGGCGGTATAGACGATGACGCCACCCGCCTCGGTGATCGTGGGGGTGGCGCTCAGGGTCAGACCGGTGGTGAGCGGGACGTTGGCCGTGTTGGTGCTGGCAGCGTTGCCGTCCAGTCCGCCCAGCTCCTCGACCGCCAGGCCGTTGCCGAAGCCTATCGGGCCGGTGGGGAAGCCGATGGTCGCGTCGACCACTCCGGCGGTTTCCTGAAGCAGGACGAAGCTATGCCCGCCGCCTACCGAACCGCCGCCCGCCGCGGCCGGGCCGGCTGCGGTGGCTTCAAGTTCGGTGGTTGGGTCGACGCCGGCGGCAATGGCTTGCTGCAGCTCTTCGACCGAGGGCGCCGCCTGGGCGGTGGCCTGGCTCAGGTCAATACTGCTGTCGGGGGCGTCGGCACTCCACTGGGTGTCGCGACCGAGGTCGAGCAAACGGCCGTCGGCCAGCTCCAGAGTGACCGCGCCGCCAGTGCCGGTGTCTACCTGTTCACCGGCAAGCAGGCGATCGCCTTCGATCAGAACGCGCCGGATGCCTTCTGGGGAAACTGCGATGACTTGGCCAACAATGCTTTTGACGATGGCAACAACAGTGCTCATTGGACTCTCCGGACTACCCGTTCAGTTGGCTTCCATGCCCGGCCGGCATTCGAAGGCGGCGACTGATGGAATGTTTCAATAATGTTTTTGACGCATAATTGCGTCAATTTTACGTCTATAATTTCTGGCTATTAAGTTTATGCCAAACTATTGACCTTCTGGCTGCCATCCTAAACAATCGCCAAGGTAATGTCACATTGATATTTGGCCAGCCAACCCCTTTCTTTTGTATTAATCGCACTGCCTATTCGGAAGCTTCCTACATACAGATCAGGGTTCGCCATTTTCCAAGGCAGGCACGGCTTCGGCTGTGATTTGGGACAACAGCTCTCTCGGGAACCAGTAAAAATGCGTGCGTCACTGTTCACCGCTCTTCCTTTCGCTCTCGCCGCCTCTTTCGTTCAAGCACAAACCTTGCCCGAAGCCATGCAGAAGGCCCTCGAGGTACACCCGGAAATCCAGGCCGGCGTGAACGCGCGCACGGCCGCGGACTATCAACTGCGTGCAGCCCAGGGCGGCTATTTGCCGCGGGTCGATGTGACGGCCGGTTATGGCCGCGAGGGCACCGACAGCCCAAGCACCCGCAACCGCTGGGAGACGCTCAACCGTGGCGAATCGGCGATCCGCCTGCGGCAAATGGTCTTTGACGGTTTTGCCACCTCCAGCGAGGTCGGGCGTCAACAAGCCACCGTCAACGCACGTGCCTACTCCCTGCTGGGGACCTCCGAGCGCACCGCGCTGACCGTCGCCCAGGTCTACCTGGACGTGCTATCGCGCCGTGAGATGGTGCGCCTGGCCGAAGAAAACCTGCGCAACCACGATCGTATCCTCGACCAGATCAAGTTGCGCACCAGCCGTGGCGTAGGCCGCATGGCCGACCTCGACCAGGCCGAAGCGCGCCAGGCCCAGGCCCGCAACAACCTGATCACCGAGCAGACCAACCTGGCCGATGCCAACACCAACTACCTGAGCGTCGTCGGGCAAATGCCCGACGAGTTAAGCACGCCCGCGCCATTTGTCGACCTGTTGCCGGCGACCCTCGATGAAGCTCGCCACCAGTTGGTCGAAGAGAGCCCGATCCTGCGTTCGGCCGAGTCGGACATCGCGGCTGCCGAGAAGCAATACGAAGCGGCAAAGTCTACGTTCTATCCACGTTTCGATGCCGAACTCGGACGAACGGCCGACAACAACCTCGACGGCGCGGTCGGCCACAACAACGAATGGCAGGCCATGCTGCGCATGAACTTCAACCTGTACGCCGGCGGCAGCAACAAGGCGGACCTGGAATCGAAGTCGTATCTGGCCAACCAGGCACTGGACATCCGCAACAACGCCTTGCGACAGCTCAATGAGGAGTTAGGCCTGGCATGGAATGCTCTGGAAAACGCCAACGCCCAGGTGCCGATCGCCCAGCAGTACGTCGATCACAGCAACCGGGTGCGCAGCGCCTATCAGCAGCAGTTCGGCCTGGGCGAGCGAACCCTGCTCGACTTGCTCGACAGCGAGAATGAAACCTTCACCGCCCAGCGCCGCCTGGTGGAGGTGAAGAACATACAAATGTTTACTCAGTACCGAATCAAGGCGACCATCGGCCAGTTGCTCAAGAGCCAGGGTGTCGTCGCGCCGATGGCGACGGTTGTGCAGAACGACCTGAAGCCCAAGGTGAACCTGCCGGGCATGAACTGAGGGAAGTCTTGAGTATCCCTGGCTCCTTCCGACGGTGGCTGCAGGCCGTTGGTTGGAGCGGGTTCAGCTGTTGGAATGGTCGACCTTGATGGTCGGATCGGCACCGCTGATCAGTGACTGGATCGTGGTGTTCGACCAGTTGACACCCTCGAGCTTGATGCTGACATCGGCATTTGCCAAGCCGCCGGCAGCGTTCAGTTTGCCGTCGCTGCTCGCCTGTAGCGTGGTCTCGCCGTCGACAGTGGTGATTCTGAGGAAGTTGTCGATGGCAATGTCCTCCTCACTCTGTAGCAGATCGCGCAGGTCGAGTCGGTCGCCTTCCTGGACGTTGAAGTCCCGGATCACATCGTTACCTTCGTCGCCGGCCCTCCACACGAAGGTATCGGCCCCTTTGCCTCCGATCAGCACGTCGTCACCTTTGCCACCCTCTATGTGATCGTCGCCACCCTGGCCGAAGATAATGTCCTGGCCAGCACCGCCCAGCAGTGTGTCGGCTCCATCATTTCTGCCCGAAACGTTAAATTCGGCGCTGTGCTCGGTGATGAAATTGTGCATGGTTTCGGTATTTACAGCATTCACCGGCATGTTCAATTTGTCGGCGACGTAATCTTGAATTGCATGAACACCAGCGCTGGCGATGCCGTCGAAGGTGATCAGGTCGCCGAAAAGAATGTCGTTGCCGCCACCACCATTGACGGTATCGTTACCCGGTCGGACAGACTCGGTGGTTCCGAAGATAGCCTCGGCCAGCTTGCTCGGGTCGATATTGGCCTGCGGCACGCCGTCGGAATCAAAAGGGTTCAGTTCCACAAGCTGGATACTGTCATTTATGCCGATGGCCTCGACATTGGACAGGTCTTTCAGCAGTTCGAAGCTGGCAAGTGCGTTGAGGAGGGAGTTAGGGCCCTGCTTTGGGTTTTCATGTACGACAGTAGACAGTTCGTAACCGCCATGGCCATTTGCGTACAATTTCCCAAGTGGCTCATGCTTCCATGTTTTATCGCTGTAATAGCTCAGCGTCAGGCTGCCATCGCTATCGATATTTATAGTGGAAGTGCCGCTGCCAAGGTGGCCGTTGTATGTCATGCCCTTCTGATAATCTATAGTGCTCAGGAAACTATCCAGAGTAGTGCCTGAGTCACCCAGTATCGGGTTGATGCGCTCTTCTTGATAATGGGTTGGTACGCCATCGGTGAGGAAGAACGTCTGGTTACTGGCACAGCTGCCAGCACTCTGGAGATTATTGAACCAATTGGCAGTTGTCTTGAATGCATCTTCATAGTTTGTGCCAGCGTTATCGCCCTCTCCCGGTTTGAGGGTGTTCAAGGCATCGAGCAATTGCTTTAAGCCTTCTTCGTTCAGGGTAACCGAAACGATGCTGTTGACGTTGGAGGAGAAGTCCACCAGGAGGATGTTCACGCTGCCTGAGTGGGCGCTCTGGGCGCTGGCGGCCAATACCTTGAACACTGTCTCGAGAGACTTTTTCGCTGCACCGACGCCTTCTTCTTTCATACTGGCAGAGGTGTCCACGATGAACGCAAGGTTGTAGTTCTGCCCGGGCAGGACACGCCAGCCCGCAATGTCTGCCACAACGATATTGTGATCAGCGGTGAGGGCGTAGGTGTCATCTCCCTCGTTCAGATTGATGCCGACGTAGGCCTGCGGCTGATCAGTAAAGGATGACGTCGCGTTAGGTGCATGGATCGTGTTGAGCGCCCGAGCGCCTGAGGTATATGCATTGCCAGGGGATTCGTGGAGATCGCTACAACTCGATGGCGTGCCAGTATCGGTTGGGAAGCCGATTCTCGGGGCGACCATCCCTGCGGTTTCTTCTAGCATGACGCTGCTGTGGCCACCGTCATCAGGGGCGTTTGGGGCGACGATTGGGATATCGAATTCGATAGTCGCGTCTGCGCCCACCGTGGTGGTTTGCTGCAGTGCTTCGCTCGACGATGCGGCTGTGCTGAGGTCGCTGCTGCCTGGAGGAGTGCCGGTCCACCGGGTGTCGCCACCCAGTTCGAAGATGCGACCATCGGCCAGTTCAAGGGTCACCGAGCCGCCGATGCCAGTGTCGAGTTGCTCTCCGGCAAGCAAGCGGTCGCCTTCGATCAATATACGCTGGATACCCTCTGGAGAAACTGCGATAACCTGGCCAACAAGGCTTTTTACGATGGCGGCAACAGTGCTCATTTAACTCTCCAAACTTTTATGCAGGGGTCTGCCATAGTGGCGGCCATGTGGTTATGTCACTTGGGCTTGGTGTGCTTGAATATGTGGCGCAAGCTTTAGGCTTTGCCTGCTCGATGGGCATGCTGCGTTGAAATAGGCTCGAGTTGAACTTTTACAGCCTGTAGGTTCGAGCACGGCCCGACCGCTCTTCGCCTTTTTTTGCCTTGCCTGATCGCCGCGCGACAACTATTCGTGATAACCCTAGGCCTGACTATGCCCCTAGGGTTTGCCTGAGTCCTTGGCATGTTTCGGATGATGCTAATCAATAATTTTTTCACTTCATATCGGAAATCGTGTTTCTGAAGAGTATTCCTACATGCCGTACATGATTGGGTAAATATTCCTACTGCTACAAGTGAGCTTTCATCTTAAAAGGTTAGGAGGAATTAGCTCTTATAGTCGTGACAGTATTTTTCCGGGAATCAGTTGAATGCGTGTGTTCTTGTTCGCCGCTCTACCTTTCACTTTCATCACTACGCTTGTTCAAGCCCAGACGTTGCCCGAAGCCATGCAGAAAACCCTTGAGGTGCACCCGGAAATCCAGGCCGGCGTGAACGCACGCGCGGCTGTGGACCATCAATTGCGTGCAGCCCAAGGCGGCTATTTGCCGCGGGTCGAAGTGACCGCCGGCTATGGCCGCGAGGGCAGCGACAGCCCAGGCACCCGCAATCGCTGGGAGACGCTCAACCGTGGCGAATCGGCGATCCGCCTGCGGCAGATGGTCTTCGACGGCTTCGCCACTTCCAGTGAGGTCGGGCGTCAACAGGCTACCGTCAACGCTCGCGCCTACTCCCTGCTGGGCACCTCTGAGCGCACCGCGCTGACAGTTGCCCAGGTCTACCTCGATGTGCTGTCGCGCCGGGAGATGGTGCGCCTGGCCGAAGATAACCTGCGAAACCACGAACGCATCCTTGACCAGATCAAGTTGCGAACCAGCCGTGGCGTCGGCCGTCTTGCCGACCTCGACCAGGCCGAGGCGCGCCTGGCCCAGGCCCGCAACAACCTGACCACCGAGCAGACCAACCTGGCTGATGCCAATATCAATTACCTGAGCGTCGTCGGGCAGATGCCCGACGAATTAAGCATGCCTGCGCCATTTCTGGACCTGCTGCCGGCCACCCTTGAGGAGGCCCGTCATCAGTTGATCAAGAACAGTCCGATTCTGCGTTCGGCCGAGTCGGACATCGCCGCCGCCGAAAAACAATACGAAGCGGCAAAGTCCACGTTCTATCCGCGCTTCGATGCCGAAATTGGACGAACGGTAGCCAACAACCTAGACGGTGCGACCGGCCACAACAACGAGTGGCAGGCGATGCTGCGCATGAACTTCAACCTGTACGCAGGCGGCAGCAACAAGGCGGACCTGGAATCGAAGTCGTACCTGGCCAACCAGGCACTGGACATTCGTAACAACGCCTTGCGCCAACTCAATGAGGAGTTAGGCTTGGCATGGAATGCTCTGGACAACGCCAACACCCAGGTGCCGATCGCCCAGCAGTACGTCGATCACAGCAAGCGGGTGCGCAGCGCCTACCAGCAGCAGTTCGGCCTGGGCGAGCGAACCCTGCTCGACTTGCTCGACAGCGAGAATGAAACCTTCACCGCCCAGCGTCGTCTGGTGGAAGTGAAGAACATACAAATGTTTACTCAGTACCGAATCAAGGCGACCATTGGCCAACTGCTCAAGAGCCAGGGTGTTGTAGCCCCGATGGCCACCGTTGTGCAGAACGACCTGAAACCCAAGGTGAACCTGCCAGGCATGAACTGAAAGGCGCCTTGAACCCACCCCCCGCAAGGATGAAGAGAGCGCCGCGTGGAATCCGAAGTCAGTCGAGTCCAACTCAGCCACGATCCACGCAGTCAGCATGACGACCCGCTGCTGGACAGTCTGCTGACCCTGTGTGTCCTGCATCAGAAACCCGCCAGCCGGGCCATGCTGACCACCGGGCTGCCCTTGCCCTCACAACGCCTGACCGCCGAGTTGCTGCCGCGTGCGGCCGCACGGGCCGGGCTGCAGGGGCGCCTGTTGCAGCGCAAGCTGGAGCAGATACCCAGCATCGCCATGCCGGCGATGCTGCTGCTCAAGGAAGGCCGCTGCGCGGTGCTGCTGGGCTGGGAAAATGAAGACACCGCGCGGCTGCTGCTCAGCGAAAGCGACGGCGGCGAAGTGCATGTCACCCGTGAGGCGTTGCTGGGCGACTATAGCGGCAAGGTGTTCTTCGCCCAGCCCCAGCACAAGTTCGACGTCAACCACGGCAACCTGATCCCTCGCGCGCGCTCCTGGTTCCGCGACACGCTGCTGCGCAGCAAATGGCTGTACATCGATGCCATCGCCGCGAGCCTGGTGATCAACCTGATCGCCCTGGCAGCGCCGCTGTTCGTGATGAACGTCTATGACCGCGTGGTGCCCAACCAGGCCACCTCGACCCTGTGGGTGCTGGCGGTGGGTATCGCCGGGGCCTATGTGTTCGACCTGATCCTCAAAGGACTACGCAGCCTGTGCCTGGACCTGGCCGGCAAGAAGACCGACCTGATCATATCGGCGACGCTGTTCGAGCGTATCGTCGGCATGGCCATGAAGTACCGGCCGGCGCGGGTCGGCAGCTTCGCCCAGAACATCCATGAGTTTCAGGGCCTGCGTGACTTTCTTGCCTCGTTGACACTGACCAGCCTGATCGACCTACCGTTTACTCTGCTAATCCTGGTGGTCATCGCCATCATCGGGGGGCACCTTGTATGGATTCCGATCCTGGCGTTCCCCCTTGCCTTGGGTATTGGCTACGCCTTGCAGAAACCGCTGATGGCGACCATGGAACGCACCATGGCTTTGGCCTCCGAGCGGCAGTCGAGCTTGATCGAGACCCTGGCCGGACTGGACGGGATCAAGGTCAACAACGCCGAGAGTGAGCGTCAGTACATGTGGGAGCAGACCCTAGGCACCTTAAGCCGACTGGAACTGCGGGTGAAGGTGCTGTCGGGCCTGGCCATGAACATTACCGCGCTGGTCCAGCAATTGGCGGGCGTGGCCATGATCTGCGTGGGCGTCTACCTGATCATCGACGGCAATCTCAGCATGGGTGGCCTGGTGGCCTGCTACATGCTCAGCGGTCGGGCCCTTGGCCCACTGGGCTCGCTGAACGGCCTGCTGGCCCGCTATCAGCAAGCCAAGGTGACCATGGTTGCCACCGACCAGATGATGGAGTTGCCCCAGGAGCGCAATTTCGAAGAGCGTCCGCTGAGCCGTCAGGTGCTGCAGGGCGCGATCGAGTTCCGCGGCGTCGAGTTCACCTATCCAAACCAGCAGAACCAGGCGCTCAAGGGCATCAACCTGAATATCCGTCCGGGTGAGAAGGTTGGCATCATCGGTCGCAGTGGTTCGGGCAAGAGCTCCCTGGCCAAGCTGATCGTCGGCCTGTACGAACCAGATAACGGCTCGCTGCTGGTCGATGGCGTGGATATCCGCCAGATCGACGTCAGCGAACTGCGCCATAACATCGGCTACGTGCCCCAGGACATCCAGCTGTTGGCCGGCACCCTGCGCGACAACCTGGTCAGCGGCGCCCGCTACATCGAGGACGAGCTGATTCTCCAGGCCGCGGAACTGGCCGGCGTGCACGAGTTCGCCCGCCTGCACCCCGACGGCTACGAATTGCAGGTCGGCGAGCGCGGCCAAAATCTTTCCGGTGGCCAGCGGCAGAACGTCGCTCTGGGTCGTGCGTTGTTGCTCAACCCGCAGATTCTGCTGCTCGACGAGCCCACGAGCGCCATGGACAACACCGGCGAGGAGCGGCTCAAGCAGCGCCTCGCCGCAGTGGTCGAGAACAAGACCGTGCTGCTGGTTACCCACCGGGCGTCGCTGCTGTCGCTGGTGGATCGATTGATCGTCATCGATCGTGGACAGATCGTCGCGGATGGCCCGAAAGCCGCCGTCATGGATGCGCTGAAGAAGGGGCAGATCAGTGTTGCATAAGCTGGATATGGGGCGTTTCAAGGACAACCTGCGCCGCTACTTCAAGGGCTCCGAGTCGCTGGCCGGGCAGCCGCTGCCCGAGGTCAACAAGGCGCTGATCGAGGACGCGCCGCGAGTGGTGCGTCTGACCATCTGGGGCGTGATCGCGTTCTTCTTGTTTCTCATCGTCTGGGCCAGCGTCGCGCCCATCGACGAGGTGACCCGTGGGGAGGGCAAGGCCATCCCGTCATCCAAGGTGCAGAAAATCCAAAACCTTGAAGGTGGCATCGTTGCCGAGATCTTCGCCAAGGAGGGGGAGATCGTCGAAGTCGGCCAGCCGCTGCTGCGCCTGGACGAGACCCGCTTTGCCTCCAACGTCGACGAGACCGAGGCCTCGCGCTTGGCCATGGCTCTGCGTGTGCAGCGTCTGAACGCCGAGGTCGAGGACAAGCCGCTGCAGATTGACGAGGAACTGCGCAAAGCCGCCCCAAGCCAGGCGGCCAACGAGCAGTCGCTGTACCTGAGTCGGCGTCAGCAGCTGCAGGACGAGATTGGCGGTCTGCAACAGCAACTCGTGCAAAAGCAACAAGAGCTACGCGAGTTCAACTCCAAGCGCGCCCAGTACGCCAACAGCCTGCAGCTGCTGCGCCAGGAGATCGCCATGTCCGAGCCGTTGGTGGCCCAAGGCGCTATCTCTCAGGTCGAGGTGCTGCGGCTGCGCCGGGCCGAGGTTGAGAACCGTGGGCAGATGGACTCCACCGCCCTTGCTATCCCGCGGGCCGAGGCGGCGATCAAGGAGGTCGAGAGCAAGATCGAGGAGACCCGCGGCAAGTTCCGCAGCGAGGCGCTGACCCAGCTCAACGAGGCCCGCACCGAGCTGAACAAGGCCACCGCCACCAGCAAGGCGCTGGATGACCGCGTGCACCGCACCATGGTCACTTCGCCAGTGCGAGGTATCGTCAAGCAGTTGCTGGTCAACACCATCGGTGGAGTGATCCAACCGGGCAGCGACATCATCGAGATCGTGCCGCTGGACGATACCTTGGTGATCGAGGCGAAGATCCTGCCCAAGGATATCGCCTTCCTGCATCCAGGCCAGGAAGCCACGGTCAAGTTCACAGCCTATGACTACACCATCTATGGCGGGATGAAGGCCAAGCTGGAGCAGATCGGCGCCGATACCATCACCGACGAAGACAAGAAGACCACCTACTACTTGATCAAGCTGCGCACCGAGAAGAGCCACCTGGGCAGCGACGAGAAGCCGCTGCTGATCATCCCGGGAATGGTGGCGACGGTAGACATCATGACCGGCAAGAAGACCATCATGAGCTACCTGCTCAAGCCGATCATCAAGGCGCGCAGCGAAGCGCTGCGTGAGCGCTGATCGCCTCAAGGGGCATCAGCAGTGCTTGTGGGAGCGGGCTGCGCCCGCGATGGCGTAAGTGCAAGCAGAGATGTTGCTTGGTCCGATGCCATGGCGGGGCAGTCAGTCATTCCAGATATTGCGCCGCCGCGTTGACCAATGTCCGTGCAATCTCTTCACGTAGCGTCTGCGGCGCTTCCACCACCAGTCCATCGCCCTGGCTCAGCAACCACCAGCGCAAGGGCCAACCGTCCGCCACCGTCGCTCGCAGTCGGTGCCCCTGATCCAGGGCGGTCAACCGCATATCCGCGCTCAGCGGTGTCTCGCGCAGGCGGCGGGCCAGCAAATCGCTGATCCACGCCTGCAGTTCGATGCCCTGACCTTGTCCAGGCTGCAAAGTATCGCCGCGCAGATACCCCTGCAGGTCGAAATTTCCGCGTAACTCCCCGCCGGCGTTGGCCGACCAGTGCCAGCCGAACGGGATGCTCTTGTCATTGCGCTCCAGTGGAAAGATCAGCGACAGCTCGTTGAGGTCGCGCTCGACCGTGCGTTTGCTGACATTGAAGCCCACGTCACGCAGGCGCCACACCAGTTCGGCACTGGTGATCCCGGGGGAGCGGCTGGGCAACTGGCGCAGCAATGCCCATTGGCGGCTGAGGGTGGCACGGGTGGTGGCGAACGGCAAAAGGAAACGTCCTTGTCTAGGCTTGCGGGCATAGGATGGCGGCACGTGCAGGGCATGGCAATTGGCCACAGCCTGCTCAGATCAAGGAAGATGCAATTGGTTGCCTGGGATCAATTCGTTCGCGACAGGTTTTGTCGTGGCATCGCGCAGAATCACGCCTCATCACAGTGGAGGTTGGAGCTGTGGGTCGTTCAATGAGGATGAACATGTCTGCCGCCAGCAATATCCACTCGCTGCTTGCCCGGCTTCTACCGGAGCGGATCGTCCCGGCGCCGGCTCGCCCGGGGCAGCGCCACCGGCTGTTCGCCGGGGTCGGCATGCCCGCCCAACAGGCCCTGAGCGGCGAGCGCTTTGGCCTGATCGACCGCCTGGACGAGGCAGTCGACCTGCAGGCGGTCTACCACGACCTCTGCCGCCAGGCCCTGCTGGGCAATGTCGCGGCGCTCAACGACCTGGGCTGGATCTGGCTCAATGGCAAGTACTGGCGCGGCGACACGGTGCTGGCGGGGCACCTGTTGCGCATGGCGGCGTTGCAGGGCAACGCTGCCGCCTGGTTCAACCTCGGCCAGCAGCAATACTTCGGCAAGGGCGTCGATGTTTCCTACGTTAACGCGGCCGAATACTACCGCCATGCTTTCGAGCGGGGCATGGTGCATGCCGCTGCGGCGCTGGGCGATCTGTACGAGGAAGAGGTGTGCGACGGCGAACAGGAGTGGCAGGTCGACCCTCTCGAGGCCTACCAGTGGTTTCTCCGTGGCGCCGAGCGAGGCGAGAAGCGCTGCCGCTTCGAGGTGGGATACAGGCTGTTGCATGGCTTGTACATCGAGGCGGACACCAAGGCCGGCCTCTACTGGCTGGAGTTGGCGGCGGCAACCGGGGTGATGCAGGCCGCCGAGGAGTTGGCGGTGCATTTCAGCAGCCGCGACGCGTCGCGTTACCTGGGCTGGCGCGACCAGGCAATCCAACTGGGCAGCACGCTGGCACTGACCATGAAGCTGGAAGACCAGATCCAGCCTTAGCGCAGCGCGCCTGCCGGGATCATGAACAACCTTTCATGTTTTCCCTCCGTCACCTGCGGTTGACGACAGGGGGAGGGCAGGGCGTATATTGATAGTTAGCAAACTATGAATATCCTCGGTTCTCACATGTCCCTCGACGCACTGCACCTGAAAATCAGCAGCGGCATGGTTGTGGCTGCCCGGCACTGGCGCCGCCTGTGCCAGGGCGCCCTGACCGGCTACGGTATTTCCGAAGCCTGCGCCGTCCCCTTGCTGATGATCGTGCGCCTGGGCGATGGCGTGCATCAGGTGGCGGTGGCCCAGGCGGCCGGGTTGGAAAGCCCGTCGCTGGTGCGCCTGCTCGACCAGCTGTGCAAGGCTGGTCTGGTATGCCGCAGCGAGGATCCGCTGGACCGTCGTGCCAAGGCGCTGAGCCTGACCGTCGAGGGCCGCGCCCTGGCCGAGTCCATCGAAGGCGAGCTGGTGCGCCTGCGTCGTGAGGTGCTTGGAGGCATAGACCAGGCCGACCTGGAGGCCACCTTGCGGGTCATCCATGCCTTCGAACAGGCAGGCCTGCAGCCATGAGTGGCTTCTTCAGCTCGGTCCCGCCTGCCCGCGACTGGTTCTACGGCGTGCGCACCTTCGCCGCCTCGATGATTGCCCTGTATATCGCCCTGCTGATGCAGCTGCCGCGCCCGTACTGGGCCATGGCCACGGTCTATATCGTCTCCAGCCCATTCCTCGGCCCGACCACATCCAAGGCGCTGTACCGCGCCCTGGGCACCTTGCTGGGCGCTGGCGGGGCGATCCTGCTGGTGCCACCGCTGGTGCAATCGCCGCTGCTGCTGAGCATCGCCATCGCCCTGTGGACCGGCACGTTGCTGTTCCTCTCGCTGAACCTGCGCACGGCCAACAACTACGTGCTGATGCTGGCCGGCTACACCCTGCCGATGATCGCCCTGGCGGTGGTCGATAACCCGCTGGCAGTGTTTGACGTGGCCTCGTCCAGGGCCCAGGAAATCTGCCTGGGAATCGTCTGCGCGGCGGTGGTTGGCGCGGTGTTCTGGCCGCGCCGGCTGGCACCTGTGGTGGTCGGCGCCACCGGCAGCTGGTTCGGCGAAGCGATTCGCTACTGCGACACCTACCTGGCCCGCGAAGCCGGCGCCGACAAGGTCGGCGGCATGCGTGGCGCGATGGTCGCCACCTTCAACTCGCTGGAGCTGATGATCGGCCAGCTCGGCCATGAAGGCGCCGGCCCGCATACCTTGAAGAACGCCCGCGAATTGCGCGGGCGGATGATCCATCTGCTGCCGGTGATCGACGCGCTCGACGATGCCCTGATCGCCCTTGAAGGTCGTGCCCCGGCGCAGTTCGCCTTGCTGCAACCGGTGCTGGACAGCGCCCGTAAATGGCTCGAAGGCACCGCCGACAGCGCCTCGGTGGCACGCTGGACCGCCCTGCACGAGCAGATCGACCGCCTGCAGCCGGGCGCCGCCGCCCTCGACCAGCGCGCCGAGCTGCTGCTGTCCAACGCCCTCTATCGCCTGACCGAATGGGCCGACCTCTGGCAGGACTGCTGCAGCCTGCAGCACGCCCTGCGCAAGGACGACGCCACGCCCTGGCGCGCGGTCTATCGTCACTGGCGCCTGGGCCGGCTGACGCCGTTCTTCGATCGCGGCCTGATGCTCTACTCGGTGTTTTCCACCGTCACCGCCATCGTCGTCGCCTGCGGCCTGTGGATCGGCCTTGGCTGGAACGACGGCGCCAGCGCGGTGATCCTCGCCGCCGTGTCGTGCAGTTTCTTCGCCGCCATGGACGACCCGGCGCCGCAGATCTACCGGTTCTTCTTCTGGACGCTGATGTCGGTGATCTTCTCCAGCCTGTACCTGTTCCTGGTGCTGCCCAACCTGCATGATTTCGCCATGCTGGTGCTGGCGTTTGCCGTGCCGTTCATCTGCGTCGGCACCCTGACCGTGCAGCCGCGCTTCTACCTCGGCACCTTGCTGACCATCGTCAACACCTCGACCTTCATCAGCATCCAGGGTGCCTACGACGCTGACTTTTTCACCTTCCTCAATTCCAACCTGGCCGGTCCCGTGGGGCTGCTGTTCGCCTTCATCTGGACCCTGGTGGTACGCCCGTTCGGCGTGGAACTGGCGGCCAAGCGCATGACCCGCTTCGCCTGGCGCGACATTGTCGAGATGACCGCGCCGGCCACCCTGGCCGAGCACCGCCAGGTCGGCGTGCAGATGCTCGACCGCCTGATGCAGCACCTGCCTCGCCTGTCGCAGACCGGCCAGGACAGTGGCGTGGCCTTGCGCGACCTGCGCGTGGGCCTGAATCTGCTCGACCTGCTGGCGTACATGCCGCGCGCCGGCGCCCAGGCTCGCGAGCGCCTGCAGACGGTGATCGAGGAAGTCGGCGCGCACTATGCCGCCTGCCTGCGCGCCGGCGAGCGCCTGCATGCCCCGGCGGCACTGCTGCGCAACATGGAGCGCGCGCGCCTGGCGCTGAACCTCGATGAGCTTTACGAGCGCGGCGATGCCCGCACCCACCTGCTGCACGCCCTGGCCGGTTTGCGCCTGGCGCTGCTGCCAGGTGTCGAGGTGATGCTCGAGCCCGCCGAACAAACGCAACTGCCCCCGGGCCTCGACGGAGCACCCCTGTGATCGGTGAACTGGATATCAGCGGGGTGTTCCTGCCCACGCTGCTGGTGATGATGTTTGGCACCTACCTGTTGTACCTGGGGGTGCACGCAGTGCTGGTGCGCCTGCATTTCTACCGCCTGGTCTGGCACCGGGCGCTGTTCAACGTTGCCCTGTATGCCGTGCTGCTTGGCGCGGTGGACCACTTTTGCCGAAGCCTGATGCTGCCATGAAAAAACCTTTGCTGACCTTGGGCCGCGTGGTCCTGACCTTGCTGGTAGTGACCTTCGCCGCCGTGCTCGTGTGGCAGATGGTGGTGTACTACATGTTCGCCCCCTGGACCCGCGACGGCCATATCCGCGCTGACGTGATCCAGATCGCCCCGGATGTCTCCGGGCTGATCCAGCAGGTCGAGGTGCGCGACAACCAGACCATCAAGCGCGGTGACGTGCTGTTCACCATCGACCAGGACCGTTTCACCCTGGCCCTGCGCCAGGCCAAGGCAACCCTGGCCGAACGCCAGGAAACCCTGGCCCAGGCCTCCCGCGAGGCCCAGCGCAACCGTAAGCTGGGCAACCTGGTGGCGGCCGAGCAGTTGGAAGAGAGCCAGTCGCGCGAGGCCCGCGCCCGTTCGGCGGTGAGCGAGGCCCAGGTGCAGGTGGATGTCGCCCAGCTCAACCTCGACCGCTCGGTGGTGCGCAGCCCGGTGGATGGCTACCTCAACGACCGCGCCCCGCGCGCTCATGAGTTCGTCAGCGCCGGGCGCCCGGTGTTGTCGGTGGTCGACAGCGCCTCGTATCACGTCGATGGCTATTTCGAGGAAACCAAGCTGGGCGGGATCCATATCGGCGACGCCGTGGATATCCGTGTGATGGGCGACCCCACCCGCCTGCGCGGCCGAGTGCAGAGCCTGTCCGCCGGTATCGAGGACCGCGACCGCAGCAGCGGCGCCAACCTGCTGCCCAACGTCAACCCGGCGTTCAGTTGGGTGCGCCTGGCCCAGCGGATCCCGGTACGCATCACCTTCGACGAAGTGCCGGCGGACTTTCGCATGATCGCCGGGCGCACCGCCACGGTGTCGATCGTAGAGGGCCAACGCCCATGAAACAGCTGATCCTGGCGGGGCTGTGCCTGTCCCTTGGCGCCTGCATGATGGTCGGCCCGGACTACGAGCTGCCCAAGGAGGCCGCCGTGCAGCGCGGCGACCTCAACGGCCCGCTGCGCCAGGACGCCGATAGCGTGGTCTCGGCGCCAGTGCCCGAGGACTGGTGGCAGCTGTACCAGGATCAAAGGCTCAACCAGCTGGTGCGCGAGGCGCTCGGCGCCAACACCGAGCTGCGCGTGGCTGCCGCCAACATCGCCAAGGCCCGCGCCCAGGTGGAGGTGGCCGAGTCGCAGGGTGGCTTCAATGGTGGCGTCAAGCTGGGTGCCCAGCGCCTACAGGAGTCCGGCGAAGCGTTCCTGCTGCCGGAGAAAGTGCCGGTTGCCAACATTGGCGAGGCGATCATCAGCGCCAGCTACCAGTTCGACCTTTGGGGCACCTTCAAGCGCGGCACCGAGGCCGCCAAGGCCAATGCCGATGCCGTGCAAGCCGCCGCCGACACCGCGCGCATCACCCTGGTGGCCGATGTGGTCAAGGCGTACACCCAGGTGTGCTCGGCCAACGAGGAGTACCACATCGCCCGCGAGTCGCTGGACCTGCAGCAGCAGAGCGTGCAACTGACCCAGCGTCTGCGCGACGCCGGGCGTGGCGACGAGAGCCAGGTCACCCGGTCGCAGACCCAGTTCAAGTCCTTGCGCGCCGAGCTGCCGCGCTTCAAGGCCGAGCGCGAGGCGGGCCTCTACACGCTGGCCGCGTTGCTGGCCAGGCCTGTCGAGCAATTGCCTGCCGGCACCGCCGATTGCGCCGAGCTGCCACAGCTGTCACAACTGGTTCCGGTCGGCGATGGCGCCGCTCTGCTCAAGCGCCGCCCGGATGTGCGTCAGGCCGAACGCCAGCTGGCGGCAGCCACTGCCACCATCGGTGTGGCCACCGGCGCGCTGTACCCGGATATCAGCATCGGCGCCCAGGTGGGCACCATCGGCATCCTCGACAACCTCGGTGAGCCGGCCACCAACCGCTGGGGCTTCGGCCCGCAGGTCAGTTGGGCCATCCCCACCAACGGCACCCGCGCGCGCATCCGCATGGCCGAGGCCTCGACCCAAGCGGCGCTGGCACATTTCGATGGGGTGGTACTGAATGCCATTCGCGAAACCCAGACCCGCCTGGCGCAATACAGCGCGCTGCTGGATCGGCGCGACGCGCTGGCCGAGGCGGAGCGCTCCGCCAAGGAGTCGGCGGACCAGACCCACATGCGCTATCAGGTGGGGCGTGAGTCGTTCCTGGCGGATCTGCAAGCGACGCGGACCTACACCGATGCACGGGCGCAGCTGGCGGCGGCCAACAGTCAGGTGGCGATGGGGCAGATAGGCGTGTTCCTGGCCTTGGGTGGCGGCTGGAAAAGCAGTGCCAGACCTTGAGGAAGAGTGTGGGAGCGACGCATCGCCGCTCCCACGAACCCCTATGAAGCCCCCATTTCCCTTGGGGGAGAGGCTTAGTTCAGCACCCGCGCCGGCTCATCCGGCGGCAGGTTGTCCCGCCCACGCGGCTGCTTCGCCTGCCCGGGCACCGAGCCGCCCAACTGCTCGGCCAACTGCTGCGCCACATCCTCGCCCAGTGCCTTCGATACATCGCGCACCACCCGCGGACGGTTCAACGTCACGCGGCGGTCTTGGCTTTTCACCAGCTTGGTGTCCTGCCCTTCACCCATGGCGGTGAACGCCGAGGTGATCTCGTAGGTGCGGGTGTTGATCAGGCTGAAGTCGGCGACCACGGTCAGGCCCAGCACCGCCGAGTAGCTGTCGGTGTGGTCCAGCGAGTTGATGTCCTGCTGGAAGTCGATGTCCGACAGGGTGCCGAACAGCACGTAGTCGGCACCCTTGAACGCGCCGTTCTTGATGCGGCGGATCACGTCGTACACGTCCTCCTTCGAGTCGGCGGTGTAGGGGCGGCCCTGGACCAGCTGGAACATGCCGGTCTTGAGGATCTCACCCTTGATGTCGCCACCGAACTTGCGCAGCTCGGTCTGCTCGATGTAGCTGTTGAGGCTCTCGTACTCGCTGTAGCTCGACTGGCCGCTGGCGTGGTACATGCCGGCCTGGCCGCTGCTCTGGGCGTTGATGGTGTGGATGTATTCCTCCACCTGCGCCTGGTAGGCCAGGTCGGTCACCGCCACCTTGGGGGCCGCCTGCGCGCCGAAGGCGCAGGCCAGGCCGATTATTGCCATCCATGCACGCATCGATCAGCGCTCCGTGGTCTTGCGGATTTCTTTTTCGTCCATCCACTCGGCCAGGCCGCTTTCCACGTCGATCAGCTGCAGGCTGAACTTGTAGAACACGTCCTTGTAGTCGCTGCTGCGCTTGACGATCGAGCTGATCGAGCCTTCCAGGCGGTATTTGGCGGCTATCATGTTGCCGGTCTTGGCCACGGTCTTCTTCTTGTACAGGCCGCTCTGGTTCTGCAGCTTGAGCTGGTCGACCTGGCTCTGCATGTCGGTGTTGTCGCTGGCGAAGCGGGCGGCGCCGGATTTCATCAGCTGGGTCTTGATCGAGGTGGTGATCTCGCGGGTGTCGATGTACTCGCTGGTCTTGTTCTTCACGTCGTACACCTGCACCACCGGGCGGCCGTGCAGCACGCCGGACTGGGCCAGCGAGCGGGTCATGCTCTCGGCTATCATCTGCAGGTCGGTGGAGCCGAACTCGTTGGTCACCAGTTCGACGGCCTTGCTGTCGCCGTAGCTGATGTTCTTGCCGCCAAGAACCGGCGAAGGGGTGCTGCAGCCGCTGACCAGGGCGATGGCGAGGGCGGCGAGGGAAAGGCGTGCAAACATCGAACGTGCTCCTGAAAGGGGGTTACCGGGTGTGGACTTCGAGGCGGAAGTCACGGGCTGCGGGGGTCGGTGCGATGGCGGGCAGGAACTTGGCCTGCTTGCCGTACAGCGGCAGGGCCTTCCAGCTCTCTTCATCGGCCACCGGGAAACCATCGCTGCCCAGCCAGGCGAAGCGGTAGAACAGGGTCTGGTTGCTGCGGCTGCTGTTGGTCAGCGCCACGTTGACGGTGAGATAGCCGTTTTCGCGGGCGACGCGCATCTGGCCGATCTCGATGTCATCCAGCTGGCCCATGGTCACCACCTTGCTGGCGGCGCTGCCCGGGGCAGGGGGCGGGGTGGCGCAGCCGGCCAGGAGGGCGACGGCGGCCAGGGCGAGGCATGTTTTGCGCATGTTCGATCCTTGGGTTACTTGAGGCTGGCGACAGCAGTGGCTGCGGCCTGCGGGGCGACTTCGACGGACGGGCCGCCAGCGAACACGCGGTTGCCGACCACGCGCAGGCTGACCACCTGGTAGGGGCGATCGACTTTCACCGTGACCTGGGTACCGCCGAGGCTCGACGGCAGGCTCACGTGGTGTTCGCCCTGCTTGAGGCGTACACGGGCCACCTGGGTTTCGTTTGGCAGGGTGCGCCAGGTACGGGTATCGGCACCTTCCAGCACGGTGGAGGCAATGCCCACCACCAGCCCGGCCATCGGGTTGGTCTGGTTCAAGTTCTTCTGCGCCACGCCGCGGCTGATGGCGCGCACGCTGGTGCGCAGGATGATGCCAGGCATGTCGTCGCGCAGGGCGCGGCGTGACATGGCGGTGGTGCTGTTGAGCGCGGTCAGGGCCAGGACCTTGTCGTTGAGCTGAATCTCGCTCAGGTGCGCGGTCGAAGTGTCCTCCCTGATGATCGGGAACGACAACGGAGTGATCACCAGGTTGTCCTGGATCGGCAGTGGCAGCGGGATGCGGATCGAATCACGAGCCGGGGCCAGGCCGGTCTGTACCACGATCAGCACGTCGCTTTCACCGGCCTTGGCGCTGTTCTTGTCCAGCTCCAGCAGCGCCTGGTCCAGCAGCGGGGTATTCGGGCGCAGCTCGGCGGCCTTGCGGTAACCCGGCGCGGCCAGGCCCTTCTCGCCGAGGGCTTCGTAGACATAGCCGGACAGGTAATGGCTGAAGGCGCTCTGGTAGCTGTTCTTCAGGCCGACCACCTCAGGGGCGTCGAGGCTGGCGACCGGGTAACCCTGCAGGTCCTTGTATTCGGTCTTGATGCCTTCCTTCTCGGCCTCTTCCTCGCGCTTGAGGTATTCCTTGTCGCGCAGCTCGGCGATGATCGCCTCACGCTCGTGGGTCTTCTTGATCTCGGTGCGGGCGCCGTCGAAGTCGTTCTGCGCCAGCAGGTTCAAGGCCATTTGCGTGGTCAACATGACTTTTTCGTAGTCGTAGCCTTCGTAGCGGCGCACCTTGTCGTTGACCAAGTAGCTGCCAAACTGGCTCAGGTACTTGTCGGTGTCGAGCTTGACCGACTCTTCCCACTGGAACACCACGCTGTCGGCCGAGCGCCAGGCGTCCTGGCTGCCCTTGAGGTCGCCCTTGGAGCGCAGCAGCTCGCCTTTCTCGAAGTAGTAGAGCAGGTCTTTCTTGTCGCCCTTGTTGTTGCTTTCCAGCAGGGCGAGGGCGGCGTCGACATTGCCGGCGGCCAACTGCTTGTTGGTCTCCTGCAGTTCGCTGTCGTAGCTGCGGAACACCGAGCAGCCGGTAAGCTGCACGGCGGCGACCAGGGTCGCCAGGGTGAGGGCGCGGGATACCATCGGACTTCTTCTTTCCCTGAAACGGTTGGCCGCGTGGGCGGGGGCGGCAGATCCCTCTGTTTTATCGCCAGAACCTCTCGATGGAGGCGCCTTGATTGCTAATGGCTATTACGGCGGCGCGGAATTATACCCAAAGTAGTAGCTATGTGATGGCGAATTGCTTCGCATTTTCTGCAGGCGTGCCATCGGTCGAAAAAGCGCTTTCCAGGCTGTTGACAGGTCAATTTGTCGCAAGATTTTTCATGAAATCTGCCAGTGAGCCTTGAGCGGGAGAGAGTGGAAGTGAACAATGTTCTCTTTCGTATTTCCGTCGAGATTGGCCATGATTTCCCGTTCCCGTCTGCTTGCCTGGCTGCCTGCCCTGTTGCTTGGCCCGGTGATGGCGCTGTGCAGCACCCCGACGCTGGCCGAAGCACCCGCCGAGGCGACCAAGGCGTTGCATCTGCTGGATTACATCGGTGCCGACTACCCACCGACCGTGCGCGACGGCAAGGTGGTGGACGACGGGGAATACCGCGAGCAACAGGAGTTCAGCGGGGTGCTGGCCGAGCTGGTCAAGGGGCTGCCCGAGCATGCCGAGCGCGGCGCGCTGGAGCAGGGTGTCCAGAGCCTGCGCCAGGCCATCGACCAGCGTCAGGATGGCGCCGGCGTTGCCCGTCAGGCCCGCCAGCTGGGTGCGCGGCTGGCCGTGGCCTACGAGGTAAGCCAGGCACCGGTGATCACCCCGGACCCGGCCCGCGGCGCATCGCTGTATGCCCAGAATTGCTCGATCTGCCACGGCGATACCGGGCTGGGCGATGGCCCGGCCGGCGTCGGCCTGGAGCCTGCGCCGGCCAACCTGCGCGATGCCGCGCGCCTCGACCAGCTCAGCCTGTTCGACCTGTACAACACCCTCGGGCTGGGCATCGAGGGCACCGAGATGCCCTCGTTCGCTGACCAGCTCGACGAGCGCCAACGCTGGGACGTGGCGGCCTACATCGCCAGTTTCACCGCCGATCCGCAGGCGGCAAAGAGCGACAAGACCTGGAACCTCGCCGACCTGGCCCGGCAGACCCCGGCCGAGGTTGCCGCCAATGAAGGCGCAAACGCCGTGGGCGCGTTCCGCGCCCAGCGGGCGCAACCGCCGCAGGTCAAGCGTGGCCCGGCGCAGCTGCTCGAGTACACCTCCAGCACCCTGGACAAGAGCCTGGCGGCTTACCGTGCCGGCGACCACGACCAGGCCTACGACTTGTCGGTGGCGGCTTACCTGGAAGGCTTCGAGCTGGTGGAAAGCTCGCTTGACAACATCGACACCCAGGCCCGCAAGGACACCGAGAAGTCGCTGATGGCCTACCGTCAGTCGCTGCAGGACGGCCTGCCGGTGGCCCAGGCCGAACAGCGCCTGGCTGAAGCCAAGGTCAAGCTCGAACAGGCCTCGAAGCTGCTGGGCAGCGATGGCCTTAGCTGGTCGTTGAGCTACATCTCCGGCCTGCTGATCCTGCTGCGCGAGGGCCTGGAGGCGATCCTGGTGCTGGCGGCGATCCTCGCTTTCCTGCGCAACACCGGCCAGCAGTCTGCGGTACGTAGCGTCAACGTCGGCTGGGCCCTGGCGCTGGTCGCCGGTTTCGCCACCTGGGCCCTGGCGGCCTACGTGATCGATGTCGGTGGCGCGCAGCGTGAGCTGCTCGAAGGCTGCACGGCTTTGTTCGCCGCGGTGATGGTGCTGTGGCTCGGCGTGTGGATGCACGACCGCCGCCACGCGGCCGCCTGGCAGGACTACATCAAGAGCAGCCTGGTCAGTGGCGGCGGGCGCTTCGGCTTTGCCGTGCTGGCGTTCTTCTCGGTGTATCGCGAGTTGTTCGAGGTGATCCTGTTCTACGAGACCCTGTGGCTGCAGGCCGGGCCGGCTGGCCACCAGGCGGTTCTGGCAGGCGGTGCCACGGCGCTGGTGCTGCTGGTGGGCCTGGCCTGGGTGATCCTGCGCGGCTCGGCCAAGCTGCCGCTGTCGCTGTTCTTCAGCATCAACGCGGCTTTGCTCTGTGCGCTGTCGGTGGTGTTCGCCGGGCATGGCGTCAAGGCGCTGCAGGAGGCCGGCGTCCTGGGTACGCGGCCGGTGGCGTTCTTCGAGTTCGACTGGCTGGGGATCCACGCCGATCTCTACTCACTGAGCGCGCAGGCGGTGGCGTTGCTGGCTATCGTGTTCCTCTATGGGCGCAGCCGCTTGGCCGAGAAGCGCCGGGCGGCGGCCAGCTGAGTCTGTGCAGTGGGAAGGGGTGGTGTGCCGCCACCCCGCCCCGCAATGAGGCTGGGGCTGGCATAATGTCCGCCCGGAGCACAGGATTAATCTCATGCGTGTATGGATCGATGCCGACGCCTGCCCCAAGGCGGCCAAGGACCTGATCGTCAAGTTCGCCCTCAAGCGCAAGCTGGAGGTGGTGATGGTGGCCGGCCAGCCGCAGATCAAGCCGGCTTTCGCCTGCGTGCGGCTTATCGTGGTGCCCAGCGGCATGGACGCGGCCGACGACTACCTGGTGGACAACGCCGAGCCCGGCGAGCTGGTGATTTGCAGCGACGTGCCGCTGGCCGACCGCCTGATCAAGAAAGGCGTGGCCGCGCTGGACCCGCGTGGCCGCGAGTTCGACGAGCGCAACATGGGCGAGCGCCTGGCGGTGCGCAACCTGTTCACCGAACTGCGCGAGCAGGGGCAGGTGGGTGGCGGGCAGGCACCTTATGGCGAACGCGAGAAGCAGGCGTTCGCCAATGCCCTGGACCGAATTCTGGGACGGCTTTCCAAGCGTTGAGTACGTGGGGTTGCCGGTTCCCGCATGTGTAGGTGATCCTGTGGGAGCCGGCTTGCCGGCGATGGCCTGCGTAGCAGGCCTTCGAGGCCTTACTTGTCACCCTCGTGGGTCAGCTCCAGCACCCGATCCACCAACTTGTAGATTCCACCCGCCGCCTCGCTGATCGACTTGGCCAGCATGTACGCCGGGGTAGTCACCAGCTTGCGCTGGGTATCTTCGACGATGTCATGCACATCGCACTCTTCATGGGTGCCGCCCATCTTCACCACCGCCGCGCTGGTATCGGCGTCAGTGCCGATGGTGCAGACCACGCCCGGCCCATAGATCTTCGCCGCCAGGGCCGGCGAGATGCAGATCAGCCCGACCGGCTTGCAGGCGCCGGCAAAGGCCTCGGCCAGCGCCAGCACGTCCGGTTGCACGGTGCAGTTGGCGCCTTCGACGGCAAAGTTCGACAGGTTCTTCGCCGCGCCGAAGCCTCCCGGCACGATCAGGGCGTCGAAGTCCTCGACCTTGGCTTCGCGAATGTCCTTCACCTCGCCACGGGCGATGCGCGCCGACTCCACCAGCACATTGCGCGATTCGGGCATCTCTTCCCCGGTCAGGTGGTCGATCACATGCATCTGCGCGATGTTCGGCGCGAAGCACTGCACCTGGGCGCCGCGCTGGTCCAGGCGCAGCAGGGTGATCACGCTCTCGTGGATTTCGGCGCCGTCGTACACGCCGCAACCGGACAGAATCACCGCAACTTTTTTCGTCATGCTCAATACTCCAGTGTCGAGGCGCTAAATGTCCTCTAGTTTGGCAGATGTAGCCATGGGATTTGCCCCAGTGCGGGCCTAATCTTCGTGGACAACCTTGGAGGTGGCCGTTCATGGACCTGATTCTGCTGGCCGTGCCGTTCTTCTTCGTGCTGATCGCGGTGGAGCTGATCGCCGACCGCGTACGCGGGCGCCGCAACTACCAGCTTGCCGACTCGATCAACAGCCTGAGCACCGGTGCGCTGTCCACCAGCACCGGCCTTCTGACCAAAGGGGTGGGGCTGATCACCTATGCCGTGGCCTGGGAGCACCTGGCCTGGCTGCGGCTGCCGGAGGGTGCCTGGTGGGTGTGGGTGGTCGCTTTCGTGCTCTACGACCTCTGCTATTACTGGCTGCACCGCCTGGGCCACGAGCGCAACGTTTTGTGGGCCGCGCACTCGGTGCATCACCAGAGCGAGGAGTACAACCTCACCACCGCCTTGCGCCAGACCAGCAGCGGTTTTCTGTTTTCCTGGATCTTCTACCTGCCGCTGGCGTTGCTGGGCGTGCCGCCCCTGGTGTTCCTCACCGTGGCCTCGCTGAACCTGCTCTACCAGTTCTGGGTGCACACTCGCCATGTGCCCAAGCTGGGCTGGCTCGAGTGGATTTTCATTACGCCGTCCAACCATCGCGTCCACCATGCGCAGAATCCTCTGTACTTGGATCGCAACTACGGCGGCGTGTTCATAATCTGGGACCGGCTGTTCGGCACCTTCCAGGAAGAGGACGATCGTGAGCCGGTGATCTTCGGCGTGACCACGCCTTTGGCGAGCTGGAACCCGCTGTGGGCCAACGTGCAGTTCTACGCCCAGCTGTGGGACGACGCCCGGCGAACGGCCCGTTGGTGGGACAAGCTGCGTATCTGGTTCATGCCCACTGGCTGGCGGCCAGCGGACGTGACCGCCGCTTATCCACAGGCCAAGCAGGACCTCGCCGCGTTTCGCAAGTTCGCGATCCCGCTGGGCGGTGCACAGCAGTTGTACGTCACGGCGCAGTTCGCGGTCTACGTGGCGTTGGGCAGTTATCTGATGGAGATGGCGGACCAGGTGACGCCCGCAGCCCTGGCATTGGGCTGGACGGTAATGGCGTTCGGGCTGTTCGTGCTGGGCGTGGCGCTCGAGGATCGACCCTGGGCAGCGCGCCTGGAGCTGGCGCGCCTGCTGTCGAATGCGCCAGCGCTGTACCTGGCCGGCGCGCTGGGCTTAGTGCTGGTCACGCCCCTGTTCTGGCTGCTGCTCCTGGGTTACAGCCTGCTCAGCCTCGGCGGCCTGGCCCTCTGCCGCCGCGCGACGCTCGGCGCGGCTGTTGCGAAAGCGCCGGCGCAGCCAGAGCGCGAGGCCCAGCACCAGCAGGCCGCCGAGCACCCATAGCTCGTATTTCTTGATGCTGCCCAGCATGCCTTCGAGTATGGCGCCGAAGTGATAGGCGGCCAGGCCCAGGGCCAGGGCCCAGACTGCGGCGCCGATGCCGTTGAGCAGCAGGTAGCGGCGTGGCGGGTAGCCGGACAGGCCGATGGCCACCGGCATCACCGTGCGCAGGCCGTAGACGAAGCGGAAGCTCAGCACCCAGATGTCCGGATGGCGGCGGATATGCTCCAGCGCGCGGTCGCCCATGGCTTGCCAGCGAGGCTTGCGGGCGAGGATCTTGCGCCCGTGGCGTCGACCCATGAAATACCACAACTGGTCACCGGCATAACTGCCACAGAAGGCCACCAGGACCACCAGCTTGATATCCATGTATTCGCGAAACGCAAGAAACCCTGCGAGCACGAGGATGGTCTCGCCTTCGAAGAACGTGCCGAGAAAAAGGGCAAAGTAGCCGAAATCGTTCAGGAATTGTTGAAGCATTTTCTGGCGTGCTGGCGAAATGAACGCGCAGCCTACCCCTTCGGGCGCGTTCGGGAAAGTGTCCAAATGTGTCTCGACGTGAACAATTCCTACAAGGACAATGACTGCGGCCACAAGTCGCAGGGTTGCCCTCGGGTGTCACACAGGCGTCATAATGGCCGCTTATAACTGTCGCGCTCGCCCGCCTGCGCGGGCTCAGGAGTCTGCCGTGAGCTTTACCCCCGCCAATCGTCTGTTTCCTGCCACCCGTCTGCGTCGCAACCGTCGGGACGAATTCTCCCGTCGTCTGGTTCGCGAAAACACCCTGACTGTCGATGACCTGATTCTTCCGGTATTCGTACTGGACGGCGAGGGCCGCCGCGAAGAAGTGCCGTCCATGCCGGGCGTCGAGCGCCTGTCGATCGACCTGCTGCTGGAAGCCGCGCAGGCTTGGGTAGAGCTGGGCATTCCGGCGCTGGCGCTGTTCCCGGTGACCCCGACCGAAAAGAAATCCCTCGATGGCGCCGAAGCCTGGAACCCGGACGGCATCGCCCAGCGTGCCACCCGCGCCCTGCGTGCCCGCTTCCCGGAACTGGGGGTGATCACCGACGTGGCCCTTGACCCGTTCACCACCCACGGTCAGGACGGCATCCTCGATGAGGAAGGCTATGTGCAGAACGACATCACCGTCGACGCCCTGGTGCGTCAGGCGCTGTCCCATGCCGAGGCCGGCGCCCAGGTGGTCGCCCCGTCGGACATGATGGACGGCCGTCTCGGCGCGATCCGTGAAGCCCTCGAAGTGGCCGGCCACGTCAACGTGCGCATCATGGCCTACTCGGCCAAGTACGCCAGTGCCTACTACGGCCCATTCCGTGATGCGGTCGGCTCGGCGCTGAACCTGGGCAAGGCCAACAAGGCCTCCTACCAGATGGATCCGGCCAACAGCGACGAGGCCCTGCACGAAGTGGCCACCGACCTTGCCGAAGGCGCCGACATGGTCATGGTCAAGCCGGGCATGCCGTACCTGGACATCGTTCACCGGGTGAAGACCGAGTTCAAGGTGCCGACCTTCGTCTATCAGGTCAGCGGCGAGTACGCCATGCACATGGCCGCGATCCAGAACGGCTGGCTCAGCGAAGCCGTGATCCTCGAATCCCTCACCGCATTCAAACGGGCAGGCGCCGATGGCATCCTGACCTATTTCGCCGTGCGTGCCGCTCAAATGATGAGAGGGCAGTAACGCTCTCCAGGAACGTCAGATGAATAACGAAGTGCTCAACCCTGTCGCGATCAAGGATGCCCAGGCCGTGCCCGAAGAAATGGTGCAGACCCCGCCCGACCTGCCGGCGGTAGCGCAGCCGGAACCTGTCGCTGAAGCCGCCCCGGCCCCTGTGCCTGCGCCGGCCCCGGCGATCGCCGTGCCGAGCCTGGACGACAGCAGCCTGTACATTCATCGCGAGCTTTCGCAGCTGCAGTTCAATATCCGCGTGCTGGAGCAGGCGCTGGACGAGTCGTACCCGCTGCTCGAGCGCCTGAAGTTCCTGTTGATCTTCTCCAGCAACCTGGACGAGTTCTTCGAAATCCGTGTGGCGGGCCTGAAGAAGCAGATCAACTTCGCCCGCGAACAGGCCGGCGCCGATGGCCTGCAGCCGCACCAGGCGCTGGCGCGGATCAGCGAGCTGGTGCACCTTGAAGTGGATCGGCAGTACGCGATCCTCAACGACGTGCTGCTGCCGGAGCTGGAAAAACACGCCATTCGCTTCATCCGGCGCCGTTACTGGACACCCAAGCTCAAGACCTGGGTACGACGCTTCTTCCGCGACGAGATCGCGCCGATCATCACCCCGATCGGCCTCGACCCGACCCACCCGTTCCCGTTGCTGGTGAACAAGAGCCTGAACTTCATCGTCGAGCTCGAGGGTGTCGACGCCTTCGGCCGCGATTCGGGCTTGGCGATCATCCCGGCACCGCGCCTGCTGCCGCGGGTAATCCGGGTGCCGGAAGACGTCGGCGGGCCTGGCGACAACTATGTGTTCCTGTCGTCGATGATCCATGCCCATGCCGATGACCTGTTCCAGGGCATGAAGGTCAAGGGCTGCTACCAGTTCCGCCTGACCCGTAACGCCGACCTGGCGCTGGACTCGGAAGAGGTCGACGACCTCGCCCGTGCCCTGCGCGGCGAGTTGTTCTCGCGCCGCTACGGCGATGCCGTGCGCCTCGAGGTAGCCGATACCTGCCCCAAACACCTCTCCGACTATCTGCTCAAGCAGTTCAGCCTGAGCGAGAGCGAACTGTACCAGGTCAACGGCCCGGTCAACCTGACCCGTCTGTTCAGCATCACCGGGCTCGACAGCCACCCCGAGCTGCAGTACACGCCGTTCACCCCGGCGATCCCCAAGCTGCTGGTGAACGCCGACAACATCTTCAGTGTGATCGGCAAGCAGGACATCCTGCTGATGCACCCGTTCGAATCGTTCACCCCAGTGATCGACCTGCTGCGTCAGGCCGCCAAGGACCCGCACGTGCTTGCCGTGCGCCAGACGCTCTATCGCTCGGGTGCCAACTCGGAGATCGTCGACGCCCTGGTGGACGCGGCGCGTAACGGCAAGGAGGTCACGGCAGTGATCGAATTGCGCGCACGCTTCGACGAAGAGTCCAACCTGCAGATGGCCAGCCGCCTGCAGGCCGCCGGCGCGGTGGTGATCTACGGGGTGGTCGGTTTCAAGACCCACGCCAAGATGATGCTGATCCTGCGCCGCGAGCAGGGCGAGATCGTCCGTTACGCACACCTGGGCACCGGCAACTACCACGCCGGCAACGCCCGCCTGTACACCGACTACAGCCTGCTGACCTCCGACGACGCCCTCACCGAGGACGTCGGCAAACTGTTCAGCCAGTTGATCGGCATGGGCAAGACCCTGCGCATGAAGAAGCTGCTGCACGCGCCCTTCACCCTGAAAAAGGGCATGCTCGACATGATCGCCCGGGAGACCCAGTTCGCCCTGGAGGGCAAGCCTGCGCACATCATCGCCAAGTTCAACTCGCTGACCGACGCCAAGATCATCAAGGCGCTGTACAAGGCCAGCCAGTCGGGCGTGCGCATCGACCTGGTGGTGCGTGGCATGTGCTGCCTGCGTCCGGGTATACCGGGGGTGTCGCACAACATCCATGTGCGCTCGATCATCGGCCGCTTCCTCGAGCATACCCGGGTGTTCTACTTCCTCAATGGCGGCGAGGAGCAGATCTACCTGTCCAGTGCCGACTGGATGGAGCGCAACCTCGACAAGCGTGTCGAGACCTGCTTCCCGGTGGAAGGCAAGAAGCTGTTGCTGCGGGTCAAGAAGGAGCTGGAAGGGTACCTGACCGACAACACCCAGGCCTGGACCCTGCAACCGGACGGGCGCTACGTGCGCAGCACCCCGACCGGCAACCAGAATCCGCGCAGTGCCCAGGCGACCCTGCTGGAGCGCCTGAGCAACCCGGTCCTCAACGTACGCTGAGAACGAAGCCGACCCGGGCCAGCCACTCCGCCTCGTTGGCGAAGTCGGCCTGGGTCAGCTGGTTTTCTTCCAGCCAGTTTCCAGGGAAGATCACTTCCAGGCTGTTGTCGCCGGCCTGCAGCACCACTTTCGGCATCTGCTGGGTGCCGCGGATGTGATGGAAGAGGATGGCGAAGCGCAGCAGCACGCACAGGCGGATCAGCTTGATGCCTTCGTCGCCGAACTCGGCGAACTTGTCCTTGGGAATGTTGCGGCGATGGCCGCGCACCAGCAGGGCCATCATCTGCTGGTCCTCGCGGGAGAAGCCGGACAGGTCGGAGTGCTCGATCAGGTAGGCACCGTGCTTGTGGTAGTGGTAATGGGCGATGTCCAGGCCCACTTCGTGCACTTTCGCCGCCCAGCCAAGAAGATCGCGCCAGTTGCCGTCCTCGAGGTCCCATGCCTTGGCCACTTGGTCGAAGGCGTGCAGCGCCTTGCGCTCGACCCGTGCGGCCTGGCCCTGGTCGACGTGGTAACGCTCCATCAGCGAGTTCAGGGTGCGCTCGCGCACATCTTCGTGATGGTGGCGGCCCAGCAGGTCGAACAACACGCCTTCGCGCAGGGCACCGTCGCAGTGTTCCATACGCTGCAGCTCCAGCGCATCGAAGATCGCCTCGAGGATGGCCAGGCCTGCGGGGAAAATGGTTCGGCGATCGGGCTTGACCCCTTCGAAGTCGATCTTGTCGGTCTCGCCCAGCTTGAACAGCTTGCGCTTGACCCAGGCCAAGCCCTCGGCGTTGACCTCGCCATTACCCAGTCCGCCGGACTTGATGGCGGCGCCGATGGCGCGGATGGTCCCGGACGAGCCGATGGCCTCATCCCAGGTCAGGCGGTGCAGGGCGTTCTCGATGCTCATCAGCTCCAGGCGCGCGGCGGTGTAGGCCTGTGCGTAGCGCGCCGGGGTAATCTTGCCGTCGCGGAAATAACGCTGGGTGAAGCTGACGCAGCCCATTTGCAGGCTTTCGCGCAGCAGCGGCTCGAAACGCTGGCCGATGATGAACTCGGTGCTGCCGCCGCCGATGTCGGCAACCAGGCGCTTGCCCGGGGTGTCGGCCAGGGTGTGGGACACGCCCAGGTAGATCAGGCGCGCCTCTTCACGGCCGGAAATGACCTCGACCGGGTGGCCGAGGATGGCCTCGGCGCGCTGGATGAATTCGTTGCGGTTGCGTGCTTCGCGCAAGGCGTTGGTGCCGACGATGCGCACCGCGCCCTGGGGCATGCCGTTGATCAGCTGGGCGAAGCGCTTGAGGCATTCCAGGCCGCGTTGCATGGCTTCTTCGCTGAGCTTGCGCTCATCGTCGATGCCGGCGGCGAGCTGAACCTTTTCTCCAAGCCTTTCGAGGATGCGGATTTCCGTATGATGGGCCTTGGCCACGACCATGTGGAAGCTGTTGGAGCCCAGGTCGATGGCGGCGATCAGAGACAGGTTCTTCGCGGTGGTATGCGGCATGGTCTGGAGGTTCTCGGTCGTTAACCCGGCAATCGTGCCACGATCGTGGTCCTACGCCAACGAGCGGCACTGCAAGGCTTGATGCATGGCAATGTCATAGCAATGTTATGACCGTGATATGACAGTTTCGATTCGTGGCGTCTTGCACAACTATAGTTACACTCAATCGTCTGTGGCTTCCTGTCGCGCCTGGGTGCGGCTATGATGGGCAACGTTTTTTGTGCTTACGACCTGGAGATATCCATGAGCAGCGATCTTATCAAACATGTCACCGACGCTACCTTCGAAGCCGAAGTCCTGCAGGCTCAAGGTGCGGTACTGGTCGACTACTGGGCTGAATGGTGCGGTCCATGCAAGATGATCGCTCCGGTTCTGGACGACATCGCCACTGAATACGAAGGCAAGGTGACCATCGCCAAGCTGAACATCGACGAAAACCAGGAAACCCCGGCCAAGCACGGCGTGCGTGGCATCCCGACGCTGATGCTGTTCAAGAACGGCAACGTCGAGGCCACCAAGGTCGGCGCGTTGTCCAAGTCGCAGCTCAAAGCGTTCCTCGACGCCAGCCTGTGATGTGAAGAAGCCCCGCAAATGCGGGGCTTTTCTTTATCTGTTGTAGGTGGTTTTCCTGAGGGCTGGCGAGCCCCGGCCTTGCGGCCATCCAGTCGGATGGCCCCGTAAAACACTGGCCAAAACCACTAGACGTCGAAAAAAGCAAGTGTTACATTCGGCCTCGCACTGCTTCTCCAGTGCCCTCTGCACGCCGTCGCCGAAGCATCCCTAATTCGAATCAGTACGCGATCCTGTCGCCATCTAGCGGCGCGGCCTCATTAAGCCAACTGCTTAATTTTTCCCTTCCTTACATGATTACGTCACTCCCCTTATGAACCTGACAGAACTCAAGCAAAAGCCGATTACCGATCTTTTGGAAATGGCCGAACAGATGGGCATCGAAAACATGGCCCGTTCGCGCAAACAGGACGTGATTTTCGCCCTGCTGAAAAAGCATGCGAAAAGCGGCGAAGAGATCTCGGGTGACGGCGTGCTGGAGATTCTCCAGGATGGTTTCGGTTTCCTGCGTTCGGCGGATGCCTCTTACCTGGCCGGCCCTGACGACATCTACGTTTCGCCCAGCCAGATCCGTCGCTTCAACCTGCGCACCGGCGACACCATCGTCGGCAAGATCCGCCCACCGAAGGAAGGCGAGCGTTACTTCGCGCTGCTGAAGGTCGATACCATCAACTTCGACCGTCCGGAAAACGCGAAGAACAAGATCCTGTTCGAAAACCTGACGCCGCTGTTCCCGAACAAGCGCCTGAAGATGGAAGCCGGTAACGGCTCCACCGAAGACCTCACCGGTCGCGTCATCGACCTGTGTGCCCCGATCGGCAAAGGCCAGCGTGGCCTGATCGTCGCACCGCCGAAAGCCGGTAAGACCATCATGCTGCAGAACATCGCGGCCAACATTACCCGCAACAACCCCGAGTGCCACCTGATCGTCCTGCTGATCGACGAGCGCCCGGAAGAAGTGACCGAGATGCAGCGCACCGTGCGCGGCGAAGTGGTCGCCTCGACCTTCGACGAGCCGCCGACCCGCCACGTGCAGGTCGCCGAGATGGTCATCGAGAAGGCCAAGCGCCTGGTCGAGCACAAGAAAGACGTGGTCATCCTGCTCGACTCCATCACCCGTCTGGCGCGTGCCTACAACACCGTGATCCCGAGCTCTGGCAAGGTGCTGACCGGTGGTGTCGATGCCCACGCCCTGGAGAAGCCGAAGCGCTTCTTCGGTGCCGCCCGTAACATCGAGGAAGGCGGTTCGCTGACCATCATCGCCACCGCGCTGGTCGAGACCGGCTCGAAGATGGACGAAGTGATCTACGAAGAGTTCAAGGGTACCGGCAACATGGAGCTGCCCCTGGACCGCCGCATCGCCGAGAAGCGTGTGTTCCCTGCCATCAACATCAACAAGTCCGGTACCCGCCGCGAAGAGCTGCTGACCGCCGACGACGAACTGCAGCGCATGTGGATCCTGCGCAAGCTGCTGCACCCGATGGACGAAATCGCCGCCATCGAGTTCCTGGTCGACAAGCTCAAGCAGACCAAGACCAACGATGAGTTCTTCCTGTCGATGAAGCGCAAGTAAGCTTCCCGGCCAGGTACTGAAAGGGGCTGCTTTGCAGCCCATCGCCGGCAACGCGGCGATGGGATCGCGAAGCGGCCCCTTTTCATTTTTTGCCCCCAAACAAGGCGTGAACGGCGCTACACTCTGCACCCCGACCGATACGCCCAACACGAGGCCTTTGCATGCAGTATCGCGATCTGCGCGACTTCATTCGTGGCCTGGAACAGCGCGGTGAACTCAAGCGCATCCAGGTTCCCATCTCCCCAGTTCTGGAAATGACCGAAGTCTGCGACCGCACGCTGCGCGCCAAGGGCCCGGCCTTGCTCTTCGAAAAGCCCACTGGGTTCGATATGCCGGTGCTGGGCAACCTGTTCGGCACCCCCGAGCGCGTGGCCATGGGCATGGGCGCCGAGTCGACCGAAGAGCTGCGCGAGATCGGCAAGCTGCTGGCGTTTCTCAAGGAGCCCGAGCCGCCGAAGGGCCTGAAGGACGCCTGGTCGAAGCTGCCGATCTTCAAGAAGGTCGTGTCCATGGCGCCGAAGGTGGTCAAGGACGCGGTATGCCAGGAAATCGTGGTCGAAGGCGATGACGTTGACCTCGGCCAGCTGCCGATCCAGCACTGCTGGCCGGGCGATGTTGCGCCGCTGATCACCTGGGGCCTGACCGTGACTCGCGGGCCGAACAAGGAACGCCAGAACCTGGGCATCTATCGCCAGCAGGTGATTGGCCGCAACAAGGTGATCATGCGCTGGCTGAGCCACCGCGGCGGGGCGCTGGACTACCGCGAATGGTGCGAGAAGCATCCTGGCCAGCCGTTCCCGGTAGCCGTGGCGTTGGGCGCGGACCCGGCGACCATCCTCGGTGCCGTGACCCCGGTCCCGGACACGCTTTCCGAATACGCCTTCGCTGGCCTGTTGCGTGGCAACCGCACCGAACTGGTCAAGTGCCGTGGCAACGACCTGCAGGTACCGGCTACCGCCGAGATCATCCTCGAAGGCGTGATCCACCCCGGCGAGATGGCCCCGGAAGGCCCGTACGGCGACCACACCGGCTACTACAACGAAGTGGACAGCTTCCCGGTGTTCACCGTCGAGCGCATCACCCACCGGCAAAAGCCGATCTACCACAGCACCTACACCGGCCGGCCGCCGGATGAGCCGGCGATTCTCGGCGTGGCGCTGAACGAAGTGTTCGTGCCGATCCTGCAGAAGCAGTTCCCCGAGATCACCGACTTCTACCTGCCGCCGGAAGGCTGCTCGTACCGCATGGCGGTGGTGACCATGAAGAAGCAGTACCCGGGCCATGCCAAGCGCGTCATGCTGGGTGTGTGGTCGTTCCTGCGACAGTTCATGTACACCAAGTTCGTTATCGTCACCGACGACGATATCAACGCCCGCGACTGGAACGATGTGATCTGGGCCATCACCACGCGCATGGACCCCAAGCGTGATACGGTGATGATCGACAACACCCCCATCGACTACCTCGACTTCGCGTCGCCGGTATCGGGGCTGGGGTCGAAGATGGGCCTGGACGCCACGCACAAATGGCCGGGCGAGACTACACGCGAATGGGGCCGGGTCATCGTCAAGGACGAGGCCGTCACCCGCCGTATCGATGAGTTGTGGGACCAGTTGGGAATAGATTGATGCAGGTAACCTTGCAGCCTTCCGGGGCGGTACTGGCGGTCGAACCGGGTGAAAGGATTCTGGATGCGGCACGGCGCCTGGGCTATGACTGCCCGAGCAGCTGCCGCAACGGCAACTGCCATGTATGTGCCGCGCTGCTGGTGGAAGGCAGTGTTCGCCAGGAAGGCCAGGTGCGCGATCACGGTGAGCTGTTCACCTGCATCGCCGAGCCGCTGGAGGACTGTGTGTTGCTGTGGGATGGTGTGCTGGCCCTGGGCGAGCTGCCGCTGCGCAAGCTGGCCTGTACCGTGACCGAGTGCGTCGAGATCGGTGGCGATGTCTGGCGCGTGCGCCTGCGCGCGCCGGCCGGCAAGCCGCCCCGCTACCACGCCGGGCAATATCTGATGATCGAGCGCGAGGGTATGGACAAGGCGGCTTTTTCGCTCGCTTCGGCGCCCCACGGTGGGCGTGAGCTGGAGTTGCATGTGCTGGCCCGCGAAAGCAGTGCCGTGCAGTTGATCAAGCAGTTGCAGCGCAATGGCCTGGCCCGCATCGAACTGCCATTTGGTGATGCTCACCTGGCGGAGTTGCCGGATGGCCCGCTGGTACTGATCGCCGCCGGGACCGGCATGGGGCAGATGCACAGCCTGATCGAGCACTGCCGGGCGCAGGGCTTCAAGCACCCGGTGCACTTGTACTGGGGTGTACGCCGGCCTGAAGACTTCTACCAGATCGAGCACTGGGCCGAGTGGGAGCGTCTGCCGAACCTGTTCCTGCACAAAGTGGTCAGCGATCTGTGCGGTTGGGAGGGGCGCTGTGGCCTGCTCCACGAAGCGGTATGCGAGGACATCGGCGACCTGAACCAGGTGCATGTCTATGCCAGTGGCTCGCCGAACATGGTCTACGCCACCCTCGATGCATTGGTCGAGGCCGGCATGGATGCCCACCGCATGCGGGCTGACGTGTTTGCCTACGCGCCACGCGGCTGAGTCACCCGGCACGCTGCAAGGGAGTGTCGGGTTTAATAACCAAGTTTTTTCTGTTGGTTATATGGTGGGGATTGTTACCGGTGCGGGTAATAAGTTTCGCTATACTCGGACTATTAGTTTCCGTTCAGCGGATGCTTTAATGAAATCCTGTTTTCGGGGTTGAGTGCAAAGAGCGATTTGCCTTACGTTAGGCGCCAGGTAAATCGCCGGGCAAGCCCGTTCCCATGCGATCCTGGCGGGCCTTTGTGGAAGCGGGCTTGCTCCGCGATAGCATCCGAACAGGCACGGCAATACCTGCACTTTGGTAGTTCTCAGGAATTAATGGCGGCAGCTCATGTCGACGCTTGAAAGTTCATCCTGGCAAATAGCCTATCCGCCGTCACTCGACTTCGGGCAGCAGTTGACCCGTGAACAACTGCAGCGTTCGATGCAGGAAACCATGTCCCAGCACGAAGGCGGCCCGGTCTGGCTGTTTGCCTATGGTTCGCTGATCTGGCGCCCCGAATGCAACTCGGTCGAGCGGCAGCGGGCGCGGGTGCATGGTTATCACCGCGGCCTCTACCTGTGGTCCCACGAACACCGTGGTACACCGGAGTGCCCAGGCCTGGTGTTCGGCCTGGACCGTGGCGGCTCCTGCAGCGGCTTTGCCTTCCGTCTGGACGAAACCAACCTGCACGACTCGCTCATGGCCCTGTGGCAGCGTGAGATGCCGTTCCCGGCCTATCGTCCGCATTGGCTGAGCTGCCGCCTGGGCGATGGCAGCAAGGTGCAGGCGCTGGGTTTTGTGCTGGAGCGGCACCTGCCGTGCTACGCGGGCAACCTGCCGGACACCCTGCTCAGCCAGATCCTCGCCAGCGCCAAGGGGCGCTACGGCACCACGCGCGATTACGTGGAGCAGACCCTCAACGCCCTACGCAGCCACCAGATGCCCGATCGCAACCTGGAAGCGCGCTTCAGGCGTTGCCACAACCTGCGCGAGGTGTGAGCCCCGCGCATCGGCTTCACTCCTGGCCGGCGGCGGTGCCGAGGAACTTGCGCAGGAACTGGCGTGTGCGCTCTTCCTTCGGGTTGGCGAACAGTGCCTTGGCCTCGCCCTGCTCGACGATCACGCCCTTGTCGAAGAAGATCACCCGGTTGGCGACATCGCGGGCGAAGCTCATCTCGTGGGTGACGATGATCATGGTGCGCTTTTCCTCGGCCAGGCTACGGATGGTCTCCAGCACTTCACCGACCAGTTCGGGGTCGAGCGCCGAAGTGGGTTCGTCGAACAGGATCACTTCCGGCTCCATGGCCAGGGCCCGGGCGATGGCCACCCGTTGCTGCTGGCCGCCGGACAGGCGCCTGGGGTAGGCGTCTTCCTTGCCCGCCAGGCCGACCTTGGCCAACAGGCGCCTGGCCAGCTCGATGGCCTTGTCGCGGGGCGTCTTCTTGACGATCACCGGCCCTTCGATGACGTTTTCCAGGGCGGTGCGGTGCGGGAACAGGTTGAAGTTCTGGAACACGAACCCGGCCTGTTGGCGCAGGCGGCGGATAGCACCCTGTTGGCCGCCGAGCGGACGGTTGGCATCGATGCTGATATCGCCGATCTGGATGCGCCCGGCATCGGGGGTTTCCAGCAGGTTCAGGCAGCGCAGGAAAGTGGTCTTGCCCGAGCCGCTGGGGCCGATGATGGCCACCACTTCGCCGGGCTGCACGCTCAGGTCGATGCCGTTGAGCACGGTCTGGCCCTTGAACTGCTTGGTCAGGCCTTCTACTACGATCATCTCAGTGCTCCTGGTCGTGCTGGTTGACCCGCGCTTCCATGCGGTTCTGGAAGTGCGCCAGGATGCTGCAGAGGATCCAGTAGACCACCGCGACAGCCAGGTACATGGTGAAGACCTCGAAGGTCCGTGCGGTGATCAGCTGTGCCTGGCGGAATAGCTCGGGCACCTGGATGGTCGCCGCCAGGGCGGTGTCCTTGACCAGCGAGATGAAGCTGTTGCCCAGCGGAGGCAGGGCAGTGCGCAGGGCTTGCGGCAGGATCGCCCGGCGCATGGCCTGGGTGCGGGTCATGCCGATGCTGGCTGCGGCTTCCCACTGGCCACGGTCGATCGAGGAGATTGCCGCGCGGAGGATTTCGCAGACATAGGCCGCCATGTTCAGTGACAGGCCGATCAGCGAGGCGGGGATCGGATCGAGCTCGATGCCGATCTGCGGCAGGCCGAAGTAGATCACGAACAGCTGCACCAGCAGCGGCGTGCCGCGGAAGAACGACACATAGATGCGCGCCAGCCAGTCCAGCGGCAGGATCTTCGACAGCCGCATCAGCGCCAGGGCAAAGCCCAGCACCAGGCCGAAGAACATGCCACCGACGCTGAGCAGCACGGTATAACCCGCACCCTTCAACAGGAAGGGCGCGGAATCGACAACGAGTTGCAGGCTTTCAGCGATCATTTGGTGACATCGGCACCGAAGTATTTTTCGGACAGCTTGGCCAGCGAGCCGTCGGCCTTGAGCTTGTCGATGGCCTTGTTCAGCGCATCGAGCAGTTCAGGTTCGCCTTTGCGCAAGGCCACGCCCGATTCCAGCTTGGAGAATTTCTCGCCAGCGAGTGCGGTCGGTTTCTTGTCCTTGGCGGTTTTCTGGACGTACTCGAGTGCAGCCAGGCGATCGATCAGGATGGCGTCGATACGACCGTTGCGCAGGTCGGCGAACTTGGTCGGGTCATCTTCGTAGGTGCGCACATCGGCTGTCGGCACATCCTGTTTGACCCATTGCTCATAGTTGGTGCCCAGGCCGACACCGACCTTCTTGCCACCGAGATCGGCGGCAGTCTTGATGTTTTTCTCGTTGTCACTGCCCTTGAGTACCAGGGCCTGAATGCCGGAAACGGTGTACGGCTCGGAAAAATCGTACTTCTTCTTGCGATCCTCGGAGATGGTCACCTGGTTGATCACCACGTCGAGGCGCTTGGATTCCAGTGCAGCGAGGATGCCGTCCCACTTGGTCGGCTGGACCTTGGCCTTGACCCCCAGCTCCTTGGCCAACAACTCGGACAGCTCGACCTCGAAGCCGGTCAGCTTGCCGTTTTCGTCCTGGAAGCTGAACGGTGGATAGGTGCCTTCCAGGCCGACGTTGATCACGCCTTTTTCCTGGATGGTCTTCAACTGCTCGCCGGCAAAGGCCTGGCCGAGCAAGCCGGCGCCGAGCAGGAGCGCCAGGCTGGCGTTGAGAAGGGGTTTGGCGAATTTGGTCATGGCATGCCCCGCGCTTGTTGTGGAAGTAGTGAGGTGGCGACTATAGAGGTGGGCTTCATAGGCCGGGAAATAATAAAAAATCAGGTTATTATTCCAAATCTGCAAATTGCAGCGGCTTATACCCGACTTAGCTCAGGATGGAATAAAGCGTTGTTTTTTCCAAGAGGCAGATTTGACGTATCGTGTTTTGCACCTCCTTGTAGGAGCGTATGCATACCGAGAAAGCCGCCTGGCAGGAGAAACACCGTGAGCGAACAACCATCAACCGGGCACTGGCAGTTGCAGGGTATCGTCAGTGGCCTGCGCAACGCCCGCGAGCAGTGGCGCAGCAGCAATGGCCGCAGCAGCGGCGAGCAGGGCGGGCGCGAACTGCCGTCGCGCGAGGCGCTGCGGCAAATCCTCGAGCAGCTTTGCGGCGCGCTGTTCCCGATGCGCCTAGGGCCGGTGGACCTGCGCGAGGAGAGCGAGGACTTTTATGTGGGCCATACGCTCGACGCTGCGCTGACCGCGCTGTTGGCCCAGGCACGCCTGGAGCTGCGCTATGCGGCGCGTCATGGCAAGACTGATGTGATCGATGTCGATACCCACGCCCTGCGTCTGATCCAGGACTTCGCCGCAGCCCTGCCGGCGCTGCGCGTGCTGCTGGACACCGACGTACTCGCCGCCTACCACGGCGACCCGGCGGCGCGCAGCGTAGACGAGGTGCTGCTGTGCTACCCGGGCATCCTGGCGATCATCCACCACCGGCTGGCCCATCACCTGTACCGGGCCGGCCTGCCGCTGCTGGCGCGGATCAGTTCGGAGCTGGCGCACTCGGCCACCGGCATCGATATCCATCCCGGTGCGCAGATCGGCCCTGGCTTCTTCATCGACCACGGCACAGGCGTGGTAATCGGTGAGACCGCGATCATCGGCGAGCGGGTGCGTATCTACCAGGCGGTGACCCTGGGCGCCAAGCGCTTCCCCAGCGACGAGTCCGGCACCTTGCACAAGGGCCTGGCGCGGCACCCGATCGTCGAGGACGACGTGGTGATCTACGCCGGCGCGACCATCCTCGGGCGTATCACCATCGGCAAGGGTTCGACCATTGGCGGCAACGTCTGGCTGACCCGCAGCGTGCCGGCTGACAGCAACATTACCCAGGCGAACCTGCAGCTCGATTGCGAGGGCAAGAAAGCCCTCTAGCTCTAGGCTTATGAGGCGTGGCGGCGGGACTTCCCGCCACCACCTCGATCACGCCCTGGAGCGGCATCGGGTCGCATTGAAATCCAATCCATGTTTAACTTGAACGCTTGTTCAACGAAAAACGCTGGTCCATTGCCGGTGTTCAAAAGGAGGAATCGCCTTTGCTGAACCCGTTCAATCCGAACCTCACGTCCCGTGACGAGGTGCCCGTTCAATGAGTGCACCGACCCCCGACCTTGCCAACGGCAAGATCCGCATGAACCCCCCCGTGTTCTATTTCGCGGCAAGCTTCATCCTCATTTTCGGCTTGATCGTCATCGCTCAGCCCCAGGCTGCCGGCGAGTGGTTGCTGGCAGCGCAGAACTGGGCGGCCAACACGGTCGGCTGGTACTACATGCTGGCCATGACCCTGTACCTGGTCTTCGTGGTGGTCACCGCCTTGTCGGGCTACGGCAAGATCAAGCTCGGCGCCGACCATGACGAGCCCGAGTTCAGCTACCTGTCCTGGGCCGGCATGCTGTTCGCCGCCGGCATCAGCATCACGCTGTTCTTCTTCTGCGTCTCTGAACCTCTGACCCACATGCTCCAGCCGCCCCAAGGCGAGGCGGGCACGGCCGAGGCCGGGCGCCAGGCGATGCAGATCCTGTTCCTGCACTGGGGCCTGCACGGCTGGGGTGTGTTCGCCTTCGTCGGCATGGCGCTCGCCTACTTCGCCTACCGCCACAACCTGCCACTGGCCCTGCGCTCGGCGCTGTACCCGCTGATCGGCAAGCGCATCAACGGGCCGATCGGCTACGCGGTGGATGGCTTTGGCATTATCGCCACGGTATTCGGCCTGGGCGCCGACATGGGCTTTGGCGTGCTGCACCTGAACGCAGGCCTGGACTACCTGTTCGGCATCAGCCACAGCCAATGGGTGCAGGTGATCCTCATCACCCTGATGATGGGCGCGGCCGTGGCCGTGGCGGTCGCCGGGGTGGAGAAGGGCGTGCGGGTGATGAGCGACATCAACCTGTTCCTGGCCTGCGCGCTGCTGCTGTTCGTGTTGTTCGCCGGGCCCACCCAGCACCTGTTCAACACCCTGATCCAGAACCTCGGTGACTACCTTGGCGCCCTGCCACGCAAGAGCTTCGATGTGTACGCCTACGGCGAGCAGCGCGACTGGCTGGGCGGCTGGACGGTGTTCTACTGGGCCTGGTGGATTGCCTGGGCGCCGTTCGTGGGGTTGTTCATCGCCCGTATCTCGCGGGGCCGGACCATCCGCGAGTTCGTCTTCGGCGTGCTGCTGATCCCGCTGGGCTTCACCCTGGCGTGGATGTCGATCTTCGGTAACAGCGCCCTTGACCAGGTGATCAACCACGGCATGACCGCGCTCGGCCAGTCAGCCCTCGACAACCCGTCGATGAGCTTGTACCTGCTGCTGGAAACCTACCCGTGGAGCAAGGCGGTGATAGCCGTGACGGTGTTCATCAGCTTTGTGTTCTTCGTCACTTCGGCCGACTCCGGCACCGTGGTGCTGTCGACGCTGTCGGCCAAGGGCGGTGGCGCCGACGAGGACGGCCCGAACTGGCTGCGGATCTTCTGGGGGGCGATGACCGCGCTGATTACCAGCAGCCTGCTGTTCGCCGGCAGCATCGATTCGCTGAAGTCGGCGGTGGTGCTGACCTCGCTGCCGTTCTCGCTGATCCTGCTGTGCATGATGTGGGGGCTGCACAAGGCCTTCTACCTGGAAAGCCAGCGGCAGATCGCGCAGATGCATTCGCTGGCGCCGTTCGCCCAGTCCCGGCGTGGGCGTGGCGGTTGGCGCCAACGCCTGAGCCAGGCGGTGCACTTCCCGTCTCGGGACGAGGTGTATCGCTTCATGGACGACGTGGTGCGCCCGGCGATCGCCGAAGTGCGCGAGGTGTTCGAGCAGAAGGGCCTGGTGCTGATCACCCAGGACGACCCGAGCCACGACAACGTCAGCCTGAAGATCGGCCATGGCGAGGAGCAGCCGTTCATCTACCAGGTGCAGATGCGCGGGTACTTTACGCCGTCGTTCGCCCTGGGCGGGCTGGGCACCCAGGACTTGAAGAACCGCCGCTACTACCGTGCGGAGGTGCATCTGTCCGAAGGCAGCCAGAACTACGACCTGGTGGGCTACAGCAAGGAGCAGATCATCAACGACATCCTCGACCAGTACGAGCGGCACATGCAGTACCTGCACCTGGTCAGGTAGATCGCTGGCGACGCTATGCGGCCCTTTCGCAGGCTCCCACAGGGTTGTTGCAAAACCTGTGGGAGCTGGCTTGCCAGCGAAAGGAAGCCAAAGGCCTCCCCCGATCTTTCAGAACGGCGCATCCCCCAGGATGGTCGCCCGATGCATCACCCGCCGGCTGGGCCGGTAATCATCCACCGCAAAGTGCTGCGTCACGCGGTTGTCCCAGAACGCCACGTCATTTTCCTGCCAACGCCAGCGAATGCTGAACTCCGGCCGCGTCGCATGGGCGAACAGCAGCTTGAGCAGCGCCTCGCTCTCCTGCTCATTCAATTCGTTGATCCGCGTGGTGAAACCTTCATTGACGAACAGCGCCTTGCGTCCGCTGACCGGGTGCGTGCGCACCACCGGGTGCGACAGCGGCGGATTGTTGCGCCGGGTCGTCTCCCAGCGGGCCAGGTCCTCGGGCGTAGTGCCGAAACGTTCCAGCGGGAACGACTTGGTGAAATCATGGGTGGCGGTCAGGCCGTCCAGCATTGTGCGCAGCGGCGCCGACAGCGCCTCGAACGCAGCGATGCCGCTGGCCCACAGAGTGTCACCACCAAAGGCCGGCAACTGCTTGGCGCTGAGCACCGCGCCCAGCGCCGGGGTCGGCAGGAAGGTCACGTCGGTGTGCCACACGGCGTTGTCGCGCACGTCGGTGACTGCGGTGTCGAGGATCAACACCTGCGGTGTCTCCGGCACATTGGGATAGATCGGGTGGATATGCAGGTCGCCGAAGCGGGCGGCGAAGCGCGCCTGCTGCTCGGGAGTGATTGGTTGATCGCGGAAGAACAGCACCTGGTGCTCGAGCAGCGCCTGCTCGATGGCGTCACGCTGTTGGGCATTGATGTCGCGGCTGATGTCCACGCCGCTGATCTGCGCGCCCAGTGCCGGGCTCAAGGGGGTAACGGTCAGGCTCATGTCTTTTCTCGTTCCAGGTGCCGGTTTGCCGGCGTGGTCATTTGGGGATCAATGGCTCTGGCCGTGCCAGGGCACCAGCTTGCGCTGCAGGGCGCGCAGGCCCATCTCAAGGGCGAAGGCGATCAGGGCAATCAGCAGGATCCCCAGGACCACCACATCGGTGACCAGGAACTGCGCGGCGGACTGCACCATGAAGCCCAGGCCACTGGTGGCGGCGATCAGTTCGGCGGCGACCAGCGTCGACCAGCCCACGCCGAGGCCGATGCGGATGCCGGTGAGGATGTCGGGCAGTGCGCTAGGCAGGATCACGTGGCGGATCAGTTGGATTTTGCTGGCGCCCAGCGACTGCGCGGCGCGCAACTTGGCCGGGTCGACGGTGCGCACGCCGGTGGCGGTGGCGATGGCAATCGGGGCGAAGATCGCCAGGTAGATCAAAAGCACTTTCGACAGCTCGCCTATGCCGCACCAGATGACGATCAGCGGCAGGTAAGCCAGCGGCGGAATCGGCCGGTAGAACTCGATCAGCGGGTCGAGAACGCCGCGGGCCACGCGGTTGTAGCCGATGGCGATGCCCACCGGGATGGCGGTCAGGGTGGCGGCAAGCAGCGCCAGGCCGATGCGCCCCAGGCTCGCGCCCAGGTGCTGCCACAGGCTGGCGTCCATGTAGCCCTGGGTGAGCAGCGTCCAGCCCTTGGCCAGGATATCGGCGGGCGAGGGCAGGAACAGCGGCTCGATCCAGCCGGCGGCGGTAACCAGCCACCACACCAACAGCAGCGAGGCCAGGGTGAGGGCGCTGATCCAGCGGGTCGGTAAGGGCTTGCGGGTTTTCACGACAGGTGGCGTCCGGGGGGGCCGCTTGGCGGTGGCTGGCAATTCGATACTGCTCATGCGGACTCCTGACGTTGCGAGAACACCCGCGCCAGCACGTGCTCGCGGGTCTCGATGAAGCGTGGATCGGACTTGATCGCCCGCGCCGACTCGCCAGCGGCGTAGCGCTGGCCGAAGTCCAGTTGCAGGCGCTCGACCACCCGTCCCGGATTGGGCGCCAGGAGCACCAGCTCGGTGGCGAGGAACACCGCTTCCTCAATGTCGTGGGTGATCAGGAACACTGGCTTGGCGGTGCGCTGCCAGACCTGCAGCAGCAGCTCCTGCATCTGTTCGCGGGTAAAGGCATCGAGGGCGCCGAACGGTTCGTCCATCAACAGCACTCGCGGGTCGGCCGCCAGCGCCCGGGCAAGGCCCACGCGCTGCTTCTGCCCACCGGACAATTGCCATACGCGCCGCTCGCCGAAGCCGGCCAGGTCTACCAGTGCCAGCATCTCTCGTGCCTTGGCTTCACGCTGTGCACGCGGTACGCCTGCCAGCTCCAGGCCGAAGGCGAGGTTGCCGAGCACGTCCTGCCAGGGCAGCAGGGCGTCGTCCTGGAACACCACGCCGCGCTCGGCCCCCGGGCCTTGCACCGGTGCGCCATCGAGGGTGATGCGCCCGCCGCTGGGGGCGACGAAGCCGGCGATCAGGTTGAGCAGCGAGGTCTTGCCGCTGCCTGAAGGCCCGAGGGCCACCAGCAACTGGCGCGGACCCAGGCTCAGGTTGATATCGGCCAGCACCGGGGTGGGGGCGCCGGGGTACTGTGCGCTGATGCGCTCCAGCTCGAGCAAGGCCATGACGGGCTCCAGATCAGTTGGGCAGGTACTGGGCGCTGACGTAGGGCGCGTAGTCCGGCAGCACGGCATCGACCTTGCCCTGCTGCTTGAGGAAGGTGGCGGTGTCGGTCAGCGCCTGGGTGGTCGGTGCGCCGAGTGCGCTGGCCTGGTCGGCGGCCAGTGGATAGACGTTGCCCTGCAGCAGCACCGGGATATCGGCGGGCTTGGCGCCAGACAGCTTGACCAGCTTGGCGACGTTGTCTTTGTCGGCCAGCCAGGCTTGCGGGTCCTTGCGGTAGTCGGCATAGGCGTCGAGGGTGACCTTGGCGAACGACTTGACGATCTCCGGGTGCTTGGCAGCGAAGTCCTTGCGCACGATCCAGGCGTCGAAGGTCGGCGCGCCTTTCTCGGCAAGCTCGCCGGAGGTGATCAGTACCTTGCCGTTCTCCTTGGCCACGCCCAGGGCTGGGTCCCAGACGTAGGTGGCGTCGATGTCGCCGCGTTTCCAGGCGGCGATGATCGCTGGTGGCGCGAGGTTGAGGATCTGCACTTTCGACGGGTCGATGTTCCAGCTCTTCAGCGCGGCCAACAGGCTGTAGTGGCCGGTGGAAACGAACGGCACGGCGACTTTCTTGCCCACCAGGTCCTGCGGGGTCTTGATGCTGTCGCGGGCGACCAGGGCTTCGCCGGCGCCGATCTGGGTGGCGATCAGGAAGGTTTCCACAGGCAATTTGCGGGTGGCGGCGGCGGCCAGCGGGCTGGAGCCGAGGTAGCCGATCTGCACGTCGCCCGAGGCGACAGCGGTGATCACGTCGGCGCCGTTGTCGAACTTGCGCCAGTCGATGCTGGCCTTGCTGTCCTTTTCATAGGTGCCATCGACCTGGGCCACCTTTGCCGGGTCGACGGTGGTCTGGTAGGCAACGGTCAGGTCGGCGGCCTGGGCCAGCCAGCTGGCACTGGTGAGGGTCAGGGCGGCGAACAGGCGCAGCGGAGCATGCGGGATCATGGTTGAACCTCTCGTCAGGCATTCTGGGATAGATGGCGAGAAGACTAGATGATCTAAGAAATATGAAATAAATAACTTTTTAGAATTAGCTTAAAAGCCAATCGCTCTGACCCACGGCCCTGTGGGGCGGCGGTACTGGTGGCGGAATCTGCCAAGCCAGCTAGGCTTGATCGGTTTCGACGGGGCGGTCGTCACGCCTGCAAACGTTTGCACATAACCTAAAGGTATGATTGACGGCGTCGATACAACGATTTGCAGGAATGGTTCCGATGTTATTCCGTAAAAATCTTACAGATTCATAAAACGGTCATTTTGGATTTATAGGATTGTCATTATCCTGTAGCGCAGATCGACGGATTAGACCAAAGTCGCGAATCGATCGTTAGCGATTGACTTGGCGGTCACGCTTTAGGGCTAAATCGCCAATCCGGGTGAGTGGGGCAGCAGACTCCGCCGCTTGAGACGCACAAAAATTAGAACGTAGAGGAGCAAAACATGTACAAGTCCAGCCTGGCCCTGGCCGTGGCACTGGGGGTTCTCGCCCAACAAGCAGGCGCTGCAGGTTTCGTCGAGGACAGCAAGCTGTCCCTGAGCTCGCGCACCATGTACTTCAACAACGATAACCGTGAAGTCGGTGCGGACAACCGTGAATCGGGTCAGGGCTTCAAGCTCGACTACATTTCTGGTTTCACCGAAGGTACCGTAGGCTTCGGTGTGGACGCTCAGGCGCTGTGGGGTATTCACCTCGACGGTGGCAAAGGCAAGCACCCTGACAACAGCTCCTTCTTCCCGAGTGAGACCAACGGTTCGGCAGCGGCCCAATGGGCTCGTCTTGGCGCCAACGCCAAAGCCCGCTTCTCCAAAACTGAAGCTCACTTCGGTAGCGCCTTGGCGCCAATGTTGCCGATCCTGGTCTCCAACGACGGTCGCCTGCTGCCGCAAACCTTTGAAGGTGCAACCATCACCTCGAAGGAAATCGACAATCTGACTGTCAACGCCGGTCAACTGACCCACGCCATGGGTCGTGCTTCGAGCAACCGCACCGGCCTGTCGGTCAACGGTGCTACCGCTGACAGCAACAAGTTCCGCTACGGCGGCCTGGACTACAAGCTCACTCCAGACCTGACCCTGCAGTACTACTACTCGAACCTGGAAGACTTCTACAAACAGCACTTCCTGGGTGCGACTCACGTCTTCAAGATCTCGGACGACCAGTCATTCAAGACCGACCTGCGCTACTTTGACAGCAGCAGCGACGGCCGGAACGGCAGTGGTGGCGGCTACAACTTCAACAACAACAACGGTTATGCCAAGCATGTCGGTGAAGTTGACAACAAAACCTGGTCGGCGATGTTCACCTATACTCTGGGCGGCCATGCACTCATGCTCGGTCACCAGCAGGTCAGCGATGACGGTGCGTTCGTCTGGCTGAACCAGGGTAGCGTGCGCGATGGCAATGGCCGTCCGGAAGGCGCGGGCGGTGCTAGCTTCTACCTGTTCACCGACAGCATGATCAACCAGTTCGCTCGTGCAGGTGAAAACACTACCTTCGGCCAGTACTCGTACGATTTCGCTCGTCTTGGCGTGCCAGGCTTGAAGGCGTCCGTTGCATATCTGCGCGGTACCGACGTTCGCAACGCTTCGGGCAACGGTTCCTACAGCGAGTGGGAGCGGGACGCGCGTGTCGACTACGTGATCCAGGAAGGTACTCTGAAGGGACTGGGCTTCAGCCTGCGTCAAGGTGTTTACCGCGGGACCAACGGTCCTGCCGGCAACACTGAATACACCAAAGACCAGGACCAGACTCGCTTCATCGTCAACTACACTTACGCCTTCATGTAAGTCGTAGCTGCACAAAGAAAGCCTCGCCTTGTGCGAGGCTTTTTGTGTCTGCGATTCCGTATGCGATCTGGTTATAAATAAATCGATATTTATTCTTTTTATTTTTATTCGGAAGCAGGCACATTGAACCCACAAGGCCAGACACAGCACAGGAGCCGCTTCCATGAGCCTCAAACTCGGCGATATCGCCCCCGATTTCGAACAGGATTCCAGCGCCGGCAAGATCCGTTTCCACGAATGGCTGGGCGACAGCTGGGGCGTGCTGTTCTCCCACCCGGCCGACTTCACCCCGGTGTGCACCACCGAGCTGGGCCTGACCGCCAAGCTCAAGGATGATTTCGCCAAGCGCGGGGTCAAGGCCATCGCCCTGTCGGTGGACCCGGTGGACTCGCACCACAAGTGGATCGACGATATCAACGAGACCCAGAACACCGTGGTCAACTTCCCGATCATCGCCGATGCCGACCGCAAGGTCTCCGACCTGTACGACCTGATCCACCCCAATGCCAGCGACACCCTGACCGTGCGCTCGCTGTTCGTCATCGACCCGAACAAGAAGGTGCGCCTGACCATTACCTATCCGGCCAGTACCGGGCGCAACTTCAACGAGATCCTGCGGGTGATCGATTCGCTGCAGCTGACCGACAACTACAAGGTCGCCACGCCGGGCAACTGGCAGGACGGCGATGAGGTAGTGATCGTGCCTTCGCTCAAGGACGAAGATGAAATCAAACGTCGTTTCCCGAAAGGATATCGGGCGGTTAAACCCTATCTGCGGCTGACCCCGCAACCCAATCGTTGAGGCATTCCTCGTTGCATTGCTCTTAGCCAAGCAGGGATCTTCGGGCCGTTTCGACGGCCCTTTTTTATTGCGTGGCTACAACAAATCATAAATTCATAAATGGAATAAACAAATGAAAAAATATGATTTATAGGTATATGTGACGAGCTGTTAATGTCGTTACATCCAGCGGGGACAACCCCTCGCGGCCCTGCAATCGAATCGAAGGAAGCGCTTTCAATGCTGGTTGTCTCTGTCGGTGGTAGCCCCAGTCTTCGTTCACGCTCCGGCGTGCTGCTAGAACGCTCGCGCGACTGGCTGCAAGAGCGGGGCGTCGAAGTGGTGACCTTCCAGGTGCGTGAGTTTCCCGCCGAAGATCTGCTGCATGCCCGTTTCGACAGCCCGCAGGTGCGCCACTTCAACGAACTTGTAGCCCAGGCCGACGGCCTGGTGGTGGCCACCCCGGTGTACAAGGCGTCCTTCGCCGGGGCCTTGAAGACCTTGCTCGACCTGCTGCCCGAGCGGGCCCTGGAACACAAGGTGGTGTTGCCGATCGCAACCGGTGGCAGCATCGCCCACATGCTGGCCGTGGACTACGCGCTCAAGCCCGTGCTGTCGGCCCTCAAGGCGCAGGAGACCCTGCAAGGGATCTTCGCCGACGACAGCCAGATTGCCTACGGCGAGGGCGCCAGGCCCGCGCAACTGGCCGCTGCCCTGGAGCAGCGCCTGCAGGATTCGCTGGAAACGTTCCACAGCGCCATGGCGCGCCGGCCCCAACCTGTCGCCCCCGGCGTGCTCAACGAACGCCTGATCAGTGCCCGCTGGAGTATCTGAACCAGGCTTGACCGCTCTATCGCTGTCCCCACCTTACTCGCCCGTCAACGAGGCAAGCAGGTGCTACCCGAACCCAACTCGCACAGGAGAGCGCCATGCGCACAGTCTTCTTGCGTCGTGGTCTGGTCGCCCTGTTCGCGGCGGCTGTGTCCTTCGGCGCCATCAGCCAAGCCCAGGCCGAGAGCCTGCGTATCGGTTACCAGAAATACGGCACCCTGGTGCTGCTCAAGGCCAAGGGCTCGCTGGAAAAGCGCCTGAAGGAGCAGGGCATCGACGTGCAATGGACCGAGTTCCCCGGCGGTCCACAGCTGCTCGAAGGGCTCAACGTCGGCTCCATCGACTTCGGCGTGACCGGCGAAACGCCGCCGGTGTTTGCCCAGGCCGCGGGCGCCGATCTGCTCTACGTCGCCTATGAGCCGCCAGCTCCGCACAGCGAGGCGATCCTGGTGCCGAAGGGGTCGACGATCCAGTCGGTGAAGGAACTCAAGGGCAGGAAAGTCGCCCTCAACAAGGGTTCCAACGTGCATTACCTGCTGGTGCGTGCCCTGGAAGACGCCGGTCTCAAGTACACCGATATCCAGCCCGTCTACCTGCCCCCGGCCGATGCCCGCGCCGCCTTCGAGCGCGGCAGTGTCGATGCCTGGGTGATCTGGGATCCGTACCAGGCCGCCGCCGAGCAACAGCTGCAGGCACGCACCCTGCGTGACGGCAAGGATCTGGTCGACAATCACCAGTTCTACCTCGCCACCCGCAGCTATGCGACCCAGCACCCGGCGGTGATCAACACCCTGGTTGAAGAAGTGCGCGCCGTGGGCGAATGGTCCCAGGCCAATCCGCATCAGGTCACCGACCAGGTTGCGCCGCTGCTCGGCCTGCCTGCCGACATCACCCTGACTTCGGTCAAGCGCCAAGGCTACGGAGCCGCGCCGCTGACCCCGGAAGTGATCGCCGCACAGCAGAAGATTGCCGACACCTTCCAGGCCCTGAAGCTGATTCCCAAGCCCTTGAGCATCAAGGACGTGATCTGGACACCCCCGGCCAAGGTCGCCAGTGCGCCTTGAACGTTTCGCCTGCGCCGGGGCGTCGCCCCGGCATGAGCCACCCTTGAGGAGACAACTCCAATGAGCCTTAACATTTTCTGGTTCCTCCCTACCCATGGTGACGGCAAGTACCTGGGCACCAGCGAAGGCGCCCGCGCCGTCGACCACGGTTACCTGAGCCAGATCGCCCAGGCCGCCGACCGCCTGGGCTTCGGCGGCGTGCTGATCCCCACCGGACGTTCCTGCGAGGACTCCTGGCTGGTGGCGGCGTCGCTGATCCCGGTGACCGAGCGCCTGAAGTTCCTGGTGGCCCTGCGCCCGGGGATCATCTCGCCGACCGTCGCAGCCCGTCAGGCCGCGACCCTGGATCGTCTGTCCAACGGCCGTGCATTGTTCAACCTGGTGACCGGTGGCGATCCGGACGAACTGGCCGGTGATGGCCTGCACCTGAACCACCAGGAACGCTATGAGGCGTCGGTGGAATTCACCCGTATCTGGCGCAAGGTGCTCGAAGGCGAAACGGTCGACTACGACGGCAAGCACATCCAGGTCAAAGGCGCCAAGCTGCTCTACCCGCCGATCCAGCAGCCGCGCCCGCCGCTGTACTTCGGTGGCTCGTCTGACGCTGCCCAGGACCTGGCCGCCGAACAGGTCGAGCTGTACCTGACCTGGGGCGAGCCGCCGGCCGCGGTGGCCGAGAAGATTGCTGCGGTACGTGAGAAAGCGGCCGCCCAGGGCCGTGAGGTGCGCTTCGGCATTCGCTTGCACGTGATTGTGCGAGAAACCAACGAGGAGGCCTGGGCCGCCGCCGACAGGCTGATCTCGCACCTGGACGACGACACCATCGCCCGCGCCCAGGCGTCGCTGGCGCGCTTCGACTCGGTCGGTCAGCAGCGCATGGCCGCGCTGCACGGTGGCAAGCGCGACAACCTCGAAGTGGCGCCGAACCTGTGGGCCGGTGTCGGCCTGGTACGTGGTGGCGCCGGCACCGCGCTGGTGGGCGATGGCCCGACCGTCGCGGCGCGGGTCAAGGAATACGCCGATCTTGGCATCGATACCTTCATCTTCTCGGGCTATCCACACCTCGAAGAGTCGTACCGCGTCGCCGAGCTGCTGTTCCCGCATCTGGACGTGCAGCGCCCGGAGCAGCCGAAAACCGGTGGCTACGTAAGCCCGTTCGGTGAAATGGTCGCCAACGACATCCTGCCCAAATCCGTGTCGCAGAGCTGAGGGCCGGGGCCATGAGTCGTGCATCCACCACCACCTGGTCCAAGCGCCTGGCGCCCTGGGCCCTGCCGATCCTGCTGCTGGCGGTATGGCAGTTGTCGGTCAGCGCAGGCTGGCTGTCGACCCGCATCCTGCCGGCGCCGAGCGCGGTGGTCAGTGCTGGCGTCGAGCTGGTGCGCAGTGGCCAGATCTGGACCCACCTGGCCATCAGCGGCTGGCGTGCCGGCCTGGGCTTCGTGATCGGCGGCAGTCTCGGCCTGTTGCTCGGTTTCATCACAGGCCTGTCGAACTGGGGCGAGCGCCTGCTCGACAGTTCGGTGCAGATGATCCGCAACGTGCCGCACCTGGCGCTGATCCCGCTGGTGATCCTGTGGTTCGGCATCGACGAGTCGGCAAAGATTTTCCTGGTGGCCCTGGGGACGCTGTTCCCCATCTACCTGAACACCTATCACGGGATCCGCAACGTCGATCCGGCGCTGGTGGAGATGGCGCGCAGCTACGGGCTGTCGGGCTTCGCGCTGTTCCGCCAGGTGATCCTGCCGGGGGCGCTGCCCTCGATCCTGGTCGGCGTGCGCTTCGCCCTGGGTTTCATGTGGCTGACACTGATCGTCGCCGAGACCATTTCGGCCAACTCGGGCATCGGCTACCTGGCGATGAACGCCCGTGAGTTCCTGCAGACCGACGTGGTGGTGCTGGCCATTGTCCTGTACGCGGTGCTCGGCAAGCTGGCCGACCTGGCCGCCCGTGGCCTGGAGCGTGTGTGGCTGCGTTGGCACCCGGCGTACCAGGTGGCGAAGAAGGAGGGCGCGTGATGACGGTGCTCAAGGCACAACCGCCACGCCTGCTGCGTGGCATCCCCCTGGCGGCCAGGGACCTGCGTCGTACGTTCGGCCAGCGCGAAGTGCTGCGCGGGATCGATCTGCACATTCCGGCTGGCCAGTTCGTCGCCATCGTTGGTCGCAGTGGTTGCGGTAAAAGCACCTTGCTGCGCCTGCTGGCCGGGCTCGACCAGCCCAGCGGCGGCCAATTGCTGGCGGGCGCCGCGGCGCTTGCCGAGGCCCGCGAGGATACCCGGCTGATGTTCCAGGACGCGCGCCTGCTGCCCTGGAAGAAGGTGATCGACAACGTCGGCCTGGGGTTGTCCGGCAACTGGCGGCCACGCGCCCTGGAAGCCCTGGAGGCGGTCGGCCTGGTCGATCGCGCCAATGAGTGGCCGGCGGCCTTGTCCGGTGGCCAGAAACAGCGGGTGGCCCTGGCCCGGGCGCTCATTCATCAGCCGCGTCTGCTGCTGCTGGATGAGCCCTTGGGCGCGCTGGACGCCCTGACCCGTATCGAGATGCAGCAACTGATCGAGCGCCTGTGGCGCCAGCACGGTTTCACCGTGCTGCTGGTCACCCACGACGTCAGCGAAGCCGTCGCCGTGGCCGACCGGGTGATCCTGATCGAAGACGGCGCCGTCGGCCTGGACCTGGTCATCGACCTGCCGCGACCTCGAGTGCGGGGTTCGCACCGCCTGGCGGCGCTGGAAAGCGAAGTGCTCAACCGTGTTCTCTCCGTCCCGGGCACGCCGCCCGATCCGGAACCTGTCGCCCCGTTGCCCACGCAGTTGCGTTGGGCTCATTGAATCCCCGAAACCGCAAAAAGGAATGACGCCATGACCATCAAAGCCATCAACGTTCGCAACCAGTTCAAAGGCACCGTGAAGGAAATCCTCGAAGGCCCGGTACTCTCTGAAATCGACGTGCAGACCGCCTCTGGCATCGTCACTTCGGTGATTACCACCCGTTCCGTGAAGGAGCTCGAGTTGCAGGTAGGCAGCGAGGTGATCGCCTTCGTGAAATCGACCGAGGTGTCCATCGCCAAGCTCTGATTTCCGGTGTCTTGCGAGGGAGCGGGCTTGCCCCGCGATGGCGTCAGTCGACACATCTACGTTGCCTGACTTGACGCTATCGCGGGGCAAGTCGCATCGGCGCACCGCCGCTCCCACGCCGAATCAGCGTTTGGCCAGATAAGGCGGCAGATACAGCCCCAGATACGCCTCGAACACGCGCATCCCTTCCTCCGCCATGCGTGGCGTGATCGTCTCATGCAGCTGCATCGAGCGGGCATACACCCGGTCGCTCAGTTCCATCGCCAGGGCGAACACGTGCACCTCCCTCGGCATCGCTGGCAACTGAAAATGTCGGTCGAACAGCTGGTGCATCAACTCGCCCAGTTCCAGATCATGCTGGCGATCAGCCTGGACCACTTCGCTCAAACCATGCTGGGCGAGGATCAGCTGCCGCGCCGCGGCGTCCTCGTTGTAGATGTCGAGCATGCGCTGCTCGATCAGGCGCGACAGGCCAGGCCAGGTGCTGAACGCCGTGCTGTCGATCGGTGCGCTCAGGGCCTCGCGAAAAGCCCGGTGCACATCGGCGGTCAGCGCCTCCAGCAAGGCCGGCACGCTGGCGAAGAAGTGATACACCGACGATGGCGGGATCTGCGCCCGTTCCGCCACGCTGTAGATCGACAACCCCGCCACCCCTTGGCCTGCCAGCAGCTCGCGTGCCGCGGCGAGGATCGCTTCGATCCTGGCCTGGCTGCTGGCGCGTGGCTTGCGCGGGGTGGCGGTGCGGTTCATCAGTTGCTGATTGCCAGGATGCTGGCCTGGTAGGCGCCGACGAACAGGTCGAAGTCACCGACCTCTTCCTGTTCCAGCTCGGACTGCTTGGCGATCGACTCGCGAGCAAGGGTTTCGAAGGCCTGTTGCTGCGCGCTGGTCAGTGGCTGCTCGCGGAAGCTCTCGGCGTGCAGGCGGCTCTGGCGTAGGGAGAACTGGACAAAGCTCTCGTCATGTTCGGTCATGCGCGCCAGCACCTGCGCCGATGGCGTCAGCTCGGGATCGTCGACCTTGGCCTGCTGTGCTTCCAGGGCCTTGGCGTGGTCATTGCCACCCTTGGCACGGTCGAGCAGCCCGGCCAGCTGGCCGATCCGCTCGATCAGTTCGCTTGCCCATTCCTTCAATGCGACCGGCTGGCCGTCACGGCGCAGCTCCAGGCCCGGGCGCCGACCTTCCTTGACCACGGTGAGGAAGTTGTCGGTGCACTGGCCGCACTCGCCGTTGTCCAGTTGCGGGCTCTCTTCGAGGGCGCAGAACAGCAGGAAGGCGTCGAGGAAACGGGCTTCGGTCAGGTCGATGCCCACTGGCAGGAACGGGTTGATGTCCAGGCAGCGTACTTCCACGTATTGCACGCCACGCGAGGTCAGGGCCTGGATTGGCCGCTCGCCGGTGTAGGTGACGCGTTTGGGGCGAATGTTCGAGTAGTACTCGTTCTCGATCTGCAGGATGTTGGTGTTCAACTGCACCCACTCGCCATCGACGTGCGTGCCGACCTCGACATAGGGCGGGTAGGGCGTGCCGACGGCCTTGCGCAGGCTATCGGTGTAGCTGGCCAGGTTGTTGTAGCAGGGCGTGAGGCCCGCCTGGGCGTTGCTCTGGTAGCCCAGGTCACTCATGCGCAGGCTGGTGGCGTAGGGCAAGTACAGTGTTTCGGCGTCGAGTTCTTCGAGCTGGTGCGGGCGGCCGCGCAGGAAGCCCTTGTCCAGGGCCGGGGACGCGCCGAACAGGTACATCAGCAGCCAGCTGTAGCGGCGGAAGTTGCGGATCAGCGCGATATAGGCCGAGGACTGGTAGTCGCGGTCGTCCTGCTCGCCGCCTTCGGCATCGCGCAACAGCGGCCACAGCGTCTCGGGCAGCGAGAAGTTGTAATGGATGCCGGCGATGCACTGCATGGTGCGGCCGTAACGCAGGGCCAGGCCCTTGCGGTACACGTGCTTGAGCTTGCCGATGTTCGAGCTGCCGTACTCGGCGATCGGAATGTCTTCTTCGGCCGGCAGCGCGCAGGGCATCGACGGGCTCCAAAGCAGTTCGTCGCCCAGTTTGCTGTAAACGAAGCGGTGGGTCTGTTCGAGGCTCTCGAGCACCTTGGCAGGGTCCGCCAGGGCTGGGGTGATGAACTCCAGCAGCGACTCGGAATAGTCGGTGGTGATCTGCTCGTTGGTCAGCGCCGAACCCAGTGCTTCGGGGTGCGGGGTCTGGGCCAGGCGACCTTCTTTGGTCACGCGCAGGCATTCGCGCTCAATGCCGTGCAGGCACTGCTTGAGCAGGTCGATATTGTCGCCGAGCAGGCTCAGGCGGCGGTTGAGGAGGTCGCTCAAGATGGATTCCTTCACGCGTCAGTCGCCCCAATATGGGGGTAGAGATGACGGTCTACAAGGGTAGTTGGGAAAGGAACTGGCGTTGTCGCCTGGTTTACGCGGTTCCGTCGCTGGCCTGTATGCGTCTGATCGCGGGGCAAGCCCGCTCCCACGAAGCGTAGAAACGTTCGTGGGAGCGGCTTGCCCCGCGATCAGGTGTACAGCATTACGCCGAAAATACCGCAGATCGGGGCCTGTCAGCTAGAGAACCGCGAAGGTTCCCTGCGCCTTGGCCACCAGCTTGTCGTCCTGGAGCACGTCGGCGTCGACCACGAGGGTGCGCCGTCCCGCATGCAGCACCCGGGCGGTACACACGACCTCGCCCTCGCTGACGGCGCGCATGTAGTTGATCTTGCACTCGATGGTCACGCTCTGCTGGTCGAAGCCATGGCTGGCCGAGCAGGCCAGGCCCATGCTGATATCGACCAGGCTGAAGATCGCCCCGCCGTGCAGCTTCTGGCCACGGTTGCGCAGGTGCGGCTCAAGCGCCAGGGCCACTTCTGCAACACCCGTTTCCAGGCGTTGCAGGCGGCAGCCGAGGAGCTGGCTGAAGGCGCTTTCGACGTACTCCTTCGGTACTTCCATCACTTCTTCTTCAGTTGCTTGGCATTGGCGAACAGCGCCGCCATGGCGTTGTTGGCCGGCGCGGCGGCGGTGGCCTCGCGCTGGCGCGGCGCCTGCTGCTGGCGGTTGCCGCCATTGGAGCGGTTGCCGCCGCGGTTGCCCTCGACCTTCTCGCCCGGGGTGTCGCTCATGCGCATGGACAGGCCGACGCGCTTGCGCGGGATGTCCACTTCCATGACCTTGACCTTGACCACGTCGCCGGCCTTGACCGCTTCACGCGGGTCCTTGACGAACTTCTCCGACAGCGCCGAGATGTGCACCAGCCCATCCTGGTGCACGCCGATGTCGACGAAAGCACCGAAGTTGGTGACGTTGGTCACCACGCCTTCGAGGATCATGCCGGGTTCCAGGTCCTTGAGGTCCTCGACGCCGTCCTGGAAGGTGGCGGTCTTGAACTCCGGGCGCGGGTCGCGACCTGGCTTGTCGAGTTCCTGGAGGATGTCGGTGACGGTCGGCAGACCGAAGGACTCGTCGGTGAATTTCTTCGGGTCCAGGCGCTTGAGGAAGCCGCTGTCGCCGATCAGCGAGCGGATATCACGGTCGGTGTCGGCGGCGATGCGCTGCACCAGTGGGTAGGCTTCCGGGTGCACCGCCGAGGCGTCCAGCGGGTTGTCGCCGTTCATCACCCGCAGGAAGCCGGCGGCCTGCTCGAAGGTTTTCTCGCCCAGGCGGCTGACCTTTTTCAGCGCGGCGCGGGTAGCGAACGGGCCGTTGGCGTCGCGGTGGGCGACGATGTTCTGCGCCAGGGTGGCATTGAGGCCGGAAATGCGTGTCAGCAGCGCCACCGAGGCGGTGTTTACGTCCACGCCCACGGCGTTCACGCAGTCCTCGACCACGGCGTCCAGGCCCCGGGCCAGTTTCACCTGCGACACGTCGTGCTGGTACTGGCCGACACCGATGGATTTCGGGTCGATCTTCACCAGTTCGGCCAGCGGGTCCTGCAGACGGCGGGCGATGGACACCGCGCCGCGGATCGACACGTCCAGATCGGGGAACTCGCGGGCGGCCAGTTCAGAGGCCGAGTACACCGAAGCGCCAGCCTCGGAAACCATGATCTTGGTGACCTTCAGTGCTGGGTACTTCTTGACCAGCTCCGCCACCAGCTTGTCGCTCTCGCGGCTGGCAGTGCCGTTGCCGATGGCGATCAACTCCACCGAGTGCTTGGCGCACAGCGCGGCCATCACGGAAATGGTGCGGTCCCAGTCGTTCTTCGGCGCGTGCGGGTAGACCGTGGTGTAGTCCAGCAACTTGCCGGTGGCATCGACCACGGCGATCTTGCAGCCGGTACGCAGGCCCGGGTCGAAGCCCAGGGTGGCGCGCGGGCCGGCCGGGGCGGCCAGCAGCAGGTCGTGCAGGTTGTGGGCGAAGACGTTGATCGCCTCGCCTTCGGCATTGTCGCGCAGTTCACCGAACAGGTCGGTTTCCAGGTGGGTGTAGAGCTTGACCTTCCAGGTCCAGCGCACCACCTCGCCCAGCCACTTGTCGGCGGGGCGGTTGCGGTTTTCGATGCCGACATGGTTGCCGATCATCATCTCGCAAGGGTGCAGGGTGCCTGGCAGTTCTTCGCCGACTTTCAGCGACGCGCTCAGCACGCCTTCGTTGCGCCCACGGAAGATCGCCAGGGCACGGTGCGACGGCGTGGTGCGCAGCAGTTCGTCGTGGGCGAAGTAATCGCGGAACTTGGCGCCTTCGTCTTCCTTGCCGGCGACTACGCGGGCGGTGAGCACCGCTTCCTGCTTGAGGAAGTTGCGCAGCTTGTCCAGCAGGCCGGCGTCTTCGGCGAAGCGCTCCATGAGGATGTACTTGGCGCCTTCCAGGGCGGCCTTGACGTCAGCCACGCCCTTGCCCGCGTCGACGAAGCGTGCGGCTTCGGCTTCCGGGTTCAGTTGCGGGTCGCTGAACAGGCTGTCGGCCAGCTCGCCCAGGCCGGCTTCCAGGGCAATCTGGCCCTTGGTGCGGCGCTTCTGCTTGTACGGCAGGTAGAGGTCTTCGAGGCGGGTCTTGGTGTCGGCCAGCTTGATATCGCGCGCCAGCTCCGGGGTCAGCTTGCCCTGCTCCTCGATGCTGGCCAGGATGCTGGCGCGACGCTCGTCGAGCTCGCGCAGGTAGCGCAGGCGCTCTTCCAGGTGGCGCAGTTGAGTGTCATCCAGGCTGCCGGTCACTTCCTTGCGGTAACGGGCGATGAAGGGCACGGTCGATCCTTCGTCCAACAGGCCCACGGCCGCTTCGACCTGCTGTGGGCGCACGCCCAGTTCCTCGGCGATACGGCTGTTGATGCTGTCCATGAAAACCACCTGACAAATAGTGAATGCAAGGCCGCGGGTGGGCGTTCAGCCCCGGCGACGCTGGGTGAAAGCCGCGCATTATACCCATCGGGCCGGGCTTGCGGTGATGGCGCGGGGCCGGTCGTCGATGGGGCGGCAGTGGCACGGCGGGAAAAATCTGCTAACAATGCACACGGCACGCGCGGCAATGGCTACGCCATAATGCGCGGCGATATCAGAGGAGTAATTCATGACCAGCACCGCAAACGCCGTAGAAGGCGACAAGATTCTCATCGTCGACGACGACCCGGGCCTGAGCAGCCTGCTGGACCGTTTCTTCACCAGCAAGGGCTTCCGTGTGCGCACCGTGCCCAACGTCGAACAGATGGATCGCCTGCTGGCCCGTGAAGTGTTCAACCTGGTGGTGCTCGACCTGATGCTGCCGGGCGAGGATGGCCTGTCGGCGTGCAAGCGCCTGCGCGCCGCGAACAACCAGATCCCGATCATCATGCTTACCGCCAAGGGCGATGAGCTCAGCCGGATCAAGGGGCTGGAGCTTGGCGCCGACGATTACCTGGCCAAGCCGTTCAACCCAGATGAGCTGGTGGCCCGGGTCAAGGCCGTGCTGCGCCGCCAGGCCCCGGCCGTGCCGGGCGCGCCGGGCAGCGAGGAAGAGACCGTCACCTTCGGCGACTACGAACTTTCGCTGGCCACCCGTGAGCTCAAGCGCGGTGAAGAAACGCACATGCTCACCACCGGCGAGTTCGCCGTGCTCAAGGCCCTGGTGATGCATGCTCGCGAGCCGCTGACCCGCGACAAACTGATGAATCTGGCCCGTGGCCGTGAGTGGGATGCCCTGGAGCGTTCCATCGACGTGCAGATCTCGCGCCTGCGCCGGATGATCGAGCCCGATCCTTCCAAGCCGCGTTACATCCAGACCGTATGGGGTGTGGGCTACGTCTTCGTGCCGGACGGAAACGCCGGCAAATGAGCCTGCCGGCTCGTCAGGGTGCAGCAGGGCGACCCATGCGGGTCGCCCTGTTTCGTCTACGGCGACCGGCCTTTTCAGTACAGTAGTTGATCGATGAAAACGCCTCTCTGGTTCCCGCAAAGCTTCTTCGCCCGCACCCTCTGGCTGGTGCTGATCGTCGTGCTGTTTTCCAAGGCACTGACGCTCGTGTACCTGTTGATGAATGAGGACGTGCTGGTCGACCGCCAGTACAGCCACGGCGTGGCCCTGACGCTGCGTGCCTATTGGGCAGCGGATGAAGAGAACCGCGAGCAGATAGCCGAGGCTGCTGGCCTGATCCGCGTGACCGGCGCCGGTGTCCCGGAGGGTGAGCAGCATTGGCCCTACAGCGAGATCTACCAGCGGCAGATGCAAGCCGAGCTGGGCGAGGACACCGAGGTGCGGTTGCGTATCCACGCACCGCCCGCGCTCTGGGTGAACGCGCCGAGCCTGGGACCAGGCTGGCTCAAGGTGCCGCTGTACCCGCATCCGCTACGTGGCCAGAAGATCTGGAACGTGCTTGGTTGGTTCCTGGCCATCGGCCTGCTGTCCACCGCTTCGGCCTGGATCTTCGTGCGCCAGCTCAATCAGCCGCTCAAGCGTCTGGTGTTCGCTGCCCGTCAGCTGGGCCAGGGGCGCAGTGTGCGCCTGCCGATCAGCGATACCCCCAGCGAAATGACCGAGGTGTATCGGGCGTTCAACCAGATGGCCGAGGATGTCGAGCAGGCCGGTCGCGAGCGCGAGTTGATGCTCGCGGGGGTATCCCACGACCTGCGCACACCATTGACTCGGTTGCGCTTGTCGTTGTCGCTGATGGGCAACGAAAGCGACCTCAGTGAGGACATGGTCCGCGATATCGAGGACATGGACGCGATCCTCGACCAGTTCCTGGCGTTCATTCGTGATGGGCGTGACGAGCCGGTGGAAGAGGTCGACCTGAATGAGCTGATCTACGAAGTGGTGGCCCCCTATAACCAGCATGAAGAACAGGTGCGCCTGTGCCTCGAGCCGATTCCGCCGTTCCCGCTGCGCCGTGTCTCGCTCAAGCGTATGCTCGGCAATCTGATCGGCAACGCGCTGCATCACGCCGGCAAGGGGGTTGAGGTGGCGGCCTATGTGTCGGGTGACCAGAGTGCGCCTTATGTGGTGCTCAGCGTGCTGGATCGCGGGGCGGGCATCGACGAGTCGGAACTGGAGACCATCTTCAACCCGTTCATCCGGGGCGACCGGGCGCGGGGCGGCAAGGGCACCGGGCTGGGGTTGGCGATCGTCAAGCGCATCGCCGCGCAGCATGGCGGCAATGTCGAGTTGCGCAACCGGTCCGGTGGCGGGATCGAGGCGCGAGTGAGGTTGCCGTTGGGTTTGTTGCTGCCGCGTAATGCCGTCTAGACCCATCGCGGGGCAAGTCGCACCGGTGCGCCGGTGCGACTTGCCCCGCGATTAATTTCAACCCTTGCCTTTGGTCCGCGTCTGATTCGGCCCGCTGTTCTTTTCCAGGTGCTCGATGATCATCCCGGCCACGTCTTTGCCGGTAGTCACCTCGATCCCCTCCAGGCCCGGCGACGAGTTCACTTCCATTACCAGTGGGCCATGGTTCGAACGCAGAATATCCACGCCCGCCACGCTCAGCCCCATTACCTTGGCCGCCCGAATCGCGGTCATGCGTTCTTCAGGGGTGATCTTGATCAGGCTGGCCACGCCCCCGCGGTGCAGGTTGGAGCGGAACTCGCCCGGCTTGGCCTGGCGCTTCATAGAGGCGATCACCTTGTCACCGACCACGAAACAACGGATGTCGGCGCCACCAGCTTCCTTGATGTATTCCTGGACCATGATGTTCTGCTTCAGGCCCATGAATGCCTCGATCACCGACTCGGCGGCCTTGGTGGTCTCGCACAGCACCACGCCTATGCCCTGGGTACCTTCCAGTACCTTGATCACCAGCGGCGCGCCGTTGACCATCTGAATCAGGTCGGGGATGTCGTCCGGCGAGTGGGCGAAACCGGTGATCGGCAGGCCGATACCCCGACGTGACAGCAGTTGCAGAGAGCGCAGTTTGTCCCGCGAGCGGGCGATGGCCACCGATTCGTTGAGCGGATAGACGCCCATCATCTCGAACTGGCGCAGCACCGCACAGCCATAGAAGGTGACCGAGGCGCCGATGCGCGGTATGACCGCGTCGAAGCCTTCCAGGGGTTTGCCGCGGTAGTGGATCTGCGGCTTGTGGCTGGCAATGTTCATGTAGGCCCGAAGCGTGTCGATCACCACCACTTCGTGGCCCCGCTGGGTACCGGCTTCGACCAGGCGGCGGGTGGAATACAGACGCGGATTGCGCGACAGCACAGCGATCTTCATGCAGCACCTGTGACAGGGGAAAGGGTGGCCGCGAAGGCCGGTTTGTCCTGAACGTACTTGAGGCCGGGGTTGACCACCAGTTGGCCATGGATGAGCGCCTTCGAACCAAGCAGCAGGCGATAGCGCATGCTCTTGCGGCAGGCCAGGGTGAATTCGACCTCCCAGACCCGGTCACCGAGCGCCAGGGGTGTGCGGATCACATAGCGGGTCTGGGCATGGCCGTTGGAGCTCTTGATCGTCTTCATGGTCACCATGGGCGCTTCGCACCGTCGATGGCGCAGTTGCACCACCGAACCCAGGTGGGCGGTGAAGCGTACCCATTGCTGGCCATCGCGCTCGAACGGCTCGACCTCCGTGGCGTGCAGGCTGGAGGTGCTGGCTCCGGTGTCGATCTTGGCGCGCAGGCCGGCGACGCCGAGGCCGGGCAGGGCGACCCACTCGCGCAGGCCGATCACAGTCAGGTGGTCAAATGTCTTCACTTAGCGTGCCCTGCGGATAAGGAGGTGAACTGTAATGACGGCACGGACTTTTTGCATCTGTCAGTCACGGTAGTACAGTTCCGTGAAAGACAGAATTCGAGGAAAAACCATGGCACAAAAGCCTGAAGACGACGACAAGGTACGCTTGGACAAGTGGCTGTGGGCAGCGCGCTTCTACAAGACCCGCGCATTGGCCAAGGCGGCCATTGAAAGTGGCAAGGTGCACTGCCGGGGCGAGCGCTGCAAGCCGGGCAAGGAGCCACGGGTGGGCGATGAGTTCGTTTTGCGCACCGGTTTCGACGAGCGCACCGTGGTGGTCAGGGCGTTGTCGGTGGTGCGCCGTGGCGCGCCCGAAGCACAGACGTTGTACGAGGAAACCGCCGAGAGTGTGACGCGCCGCGAGCAGGCTGCTGAAATGCGCAAGGCGGGGGCGATGGGCGTGACCACCGACGGGCGGCCGACCAAGAAGCAGCGCCGGCAGATTCACCAGCTGCACGGCAGTTTCGAGTGACGAGGGCCGCGCAGCGGCCCCAGTCATGATCAGGCGGCGCGAACCACGCTCATCCGCCCGATCAATGGCAGCTTGCCCAGCAGGTCGAACAGCGGTCCCGTCCAGCGCAGCAACGCTGCGCTGCCTTTGGCCGCCAGCGGCGTATAGCAGCTCCAGCCTAGCGCCAGCACTGCCATCAGCAGGCCACCGATGTAGTCATCCTGCCCCCAGTGAGCGCCGGCGACCAGGCGCGGCAGCATGAACAACAAGGCCAGCCCCCACACCAGCAGGTACTGCAGCAGGCGACGGCTGAACAGGCTCATGAACAGTGCCCAGATCAACAACACAGAGGCGTGATCCCCCGGGAAACTCTTGCTCGATCGGTCCTTGAGCTCCCAGGACGCCTCCAGGTTGGGGTAGTAGTCACTGAGGTGCACCACGTCGTCGAACATCATCGACGGGCTCTTGTGTTGCCAACCGGCTGCATCCACCCACTTGGAAAACAGCGCGCGAATCACCACTAAGAGGAGTAGCGTGACCAGAAAGCCGAAGAAGGCCTGGCGGACCTGGGCTGCCTTGAACACCCAGTCACCACGAATAAGCACTGCCAGAAGGATCAGGCCGACGACGATGTCGAACGGGCGCAGGCTGCCGACGGTCCATATGTAGCGCCAGCTTGTGTTATTGGCCAGCGGCGCATTCAGGCTGTGGAACAGCCACTCGTCGAATGTCAGGCAAAGGATCTGGCCAACGGGCCACAACCAGAAACACAGTAGCGCGATGGGCAGCAGGGTGCAGGTTGCCAAAGGTCCCCAGGACCACCTTGCTTGGAACAGTGGTCGATTATCCATAAAATACCTCGATATCCAGCAGGAAATAAGCGCCTTTTAGCGCTCTGCGACAGACCTTTCAGTCTCCTGTAATTATTTTGTAACCATTTTCAGAAAGCCAGACAACCATGAGCGACTTGCCAGATACCGATTTCACCCAACGCTTCCTTTTCGATGACCGCGATGTGCGCGGCGAGATGGTGGTGCTGGAACGCAGCTATGCCGAGGTGCTGGCGAAGCACGACTACCCGCAGCCGGTTAAGCATCTGCTCGGTGAACTGATGGCCGCGGCCGCGCTGCTGGTCGGCACTTTGAAGTTCGACGGGTTGCTGGTGCTCCAGGCGCAGTCCCAGGGCCCGGTTCCGCTGCTAGCCATCGAGTACACCAGCGAGCACGATATCCGTGGCTTGGCGCGTTACGAGACCGAGCAGATCAAGGCGGATGCCAGCCTTGCCGATCTGATGCCTGGCGGTCACCTGGTGCTGACTATCATTCCTGTCAACGGCCAGCGTTACCAGGGCACCGTCGAACTGGACGGCAAGGACCTGTCGGAGTGCTTCACCAATTACTTCGTCATGTCGCAGCAGGTGAACACCTGCATCTCTCTGGCCGCCGATGGCGCCCGTGCCCGTGGCCTGCTGGTGCAGCAACTGCCGGCCGAGATCCACAAGGACAGCGAGGAGCGCGATGAAAGCTGGGCCCACGTCAAGGCCTTGGCCAACACCGTGAAGATCGAGGAGCTGCTCGGTCTGGACAACGAAACCGTGCTGCACCGCCTGTACCACGAGGACGCGGTTCGCCTGTTCGATATCCAGCCGCTACGGTTCCGCTGCAGCTGCTCGCGCGAGCGCTCCGGCAATGCACTGGTCAGTCTCGGCGAGCAGGATGCCAAGGCGCTGGTGGCCGAATGTGGCGGCCAGGTCGAGATCGATTGCCAGTTTTGTAACGAACGTTATTTGTTCGATGCGAGCGATGTCGCGCAATTGTTTGCCGGCGGTGGCACTGAGGCGCCGTCAGAAACTCAGCACTGAAACGGTTAACTACAGGAAATATTCCTGTCGAATTGCGCAAAAGCGCAGTTCTGACAGGAGGGGCCTACTTTTTTTGGGCTTTTCTGGCATAATCCGGCCACTTTTTTCGCTGTAGTAGTTTTTTCGAGACAACTACAAAACGTTTGGAGCACTCGGCCTCGGGCCGGATGGGGTATCTCATGACGCAAGCCAACAACACCGTGTACACCGACCTGAGCGTCGATGAGCTGGTAAAAGAAGCGCTGTCCCGCGGTGAAGGCGTGCTGGCCGATACCGGCGCGCTGGTGGTGGAAACCGGTCATCGCACCGGCCGTTCGCCGGCTGACCGTTTCATCGTCGAAGAACCTTCCACCCAGGACCAGATTGGCTGGGGCCCGATCAACCGCAAGTTCCCGGCCGACAAGTTCGATGCCCTGTGGAACCGCGTCGAGGCGTTCAACAACGCCCAGGATCACTTCGTTTCCTACGTTCACGTAGGCGCTGCCGCCGAGCACTACCTGCCGGTCAAGATGACCACCCAGACCGCCTGGCAGAACCTGTTCGGCCGTTGCCTGTTCATCAACCCGGCCCAGTACAACCCGGCTGGCCGCGATGAATGGCAGGTGCTCAACGTCGCCAACTTCGAGTGCGTGCCAGAGCGTGACGGCACCAACTCCGACGGCTGCGTGATCATCAACTTCGCCCAGAAGAAAGTGCTGATCGCCGGCATGCGTTACGCCGGTGAAATGAAGAAAGCCATGTTCTCGGTGCAGAACTTCCTGCTGCCGGCCGCCGACGTGCTGCCGATGCACTGCGCCGCCAACATCGGCGAAGCGGGTGACGTCACCCTGTTCTTCGGCCTGTCCGGTACCGGCAAGACCACCCTGTCGGCCGATGAAAGCCGTTACCTGATAGGTGACGACGAGCACGGTTGGGGCGAAGGCGTGGTCTTCAACATCGAGGGCGGTTGCTATGCCAAGTGCATCGACCTGTCCGAGAAGAACGAGCCGGTCATCTGGAAAGCCATCAAGCACGGCGCGGTGCTGGAAAACGTCGTCATCGACGATGCCAAGCACGCCGACTACGCCGACGTGAGCCTGACCCAGAACAGCCGCGCAGCCTACCCGCTGACCCACGTGGCCAAGGTCTCCGAGAAGAACCTGGGCGGCGAGCCGAACGCAGTCATCTTCCTGACCTGCGACCTGACCGGCGTGCTGCCGCCAGTGTCGATCCTGAACAACGAGCAGGCGGCCTACCACTTCCTGTCCGGCTACACCGCGCTGGTCGGTTCCACCGAAATGGGTTCGGGCAGCGGCATCAAGTCGACCTTCTCCACCTGCTTCGGCGCACCGTTCTTCCCACGCCCAGCTGGCGTCTACGCCGAGCTGCTGATCAAGCGCATCAAGGCGTTCGGCTCCAAGGTCTACCTGGTCAACACTGGCTGGACCGGTGGTGGCTACGGCGTTGGCAAGCGCTTCAGCATTCCCACCACCCGTGGTGTGATCGCTGCCATCCAGAGCGGCGCGCTGGTCGGTGCAGAAACCGAGCACCTGGACATCATCAACCTGGACGTACCCAAGGCCGTTCCGGGCGTCGAGACCGAGCTGCTCAACCCCCGCAACACCTGGGCTGACAAGGCTGCCTACGACGAAGCTGCCAAGGGGCTGGCTACGCTGTTCACCGAGAACTTCAAGAAGTTCGACGTTTCCGACGCCATCAAGGCCGCTGGTCCGCAGCTGTAAGCTGCTGCCGGTTCGGATAAGGAAGCCGCCCCTCGGGGCGGCTTTTTCGTTATTCGATGTAGGACCGGGTTTGAGCTGCGATGGAGGCGATACAGTACCGGCAGAATCTGTTTCACTTGCAGGGTACCCACCAGAATGCAGATGGCCCCATGACCGAGTCTCCGCAACGCTCCGCCTTCTCCCATTTCCATCCCATCCTCACCCGTCCGCAGGACAATGACCACAACGGCCACCTCGCCGGCTCCACCGTGCATGCCTGCTTTGAAACCGCGATCCAGGCCTTCTTGGTCGAACAGGCCGAGTTGGACCTGCGCGACGGTGAACTGGCCGGTTTTGTTGTAAGTTCGGCGGCAGATTTCTTCGCCTTGCCTGGCTTTCCCGACGTGCTTGAGGTGGGCCTGGGTGTGACCCGTCTGGCGGGCAGTACCGTTGAGTTCCGCCTGGCGCTGTTCCGCCCGGGCGAGGCCGAAGCCTGTGCGGCGGGCAGCATGGTGCAGGTGTTCATCGAGCGTGCCTCGGGCCGCCCGGCGGCACTGCCGGAAACGCTGCAACTGATCCTCGCCGGGCTGTCGCTCAATCGTTGAGGCGAATGATCCCTTCGCGTACAGCGAACAGCACCAGGCCGGGCACGTCGTGGATCTGCAAGCGGTGCATGATCTGCGAGCGGTGCGCCTCGACAGTCTTGATGCTCAAACCCAGGCCGTCGGCGATGGAGCGGGTGGTCTCGCCCCGGGCGATGAGGCGCAGGATTTCCAGCTGGCGAGTGGTCAGGGGTGGTGGCTGGACCTGATTCGCAACGCGCTTGCGACTGTGTTTGAGAGCCTGGCCGATGACCATCGGCAGTACCGCTGAAGACAGGTACTGGCCACCACCGCGCAGGGTTTGCAGAGCCTGCTCCAGTTCGGTCACCGTAGCGTTCTTGAGCAGAAAACCATGGGCGCCGAGCTGCAGGCAGCTCATTACATGCTCAAGCTCCGAGCGCGACGAGAACATCAGCACTCGGCTGGCAGGGGCGCGGATGAATAGTTCCTGCAGGGCCTGCTGACTGTCCAGCTCGCCGCTCATGTCGAGCACCACAATATCTGGCTTGAGCTTTTCGGCCAGGCTCACGGCACTCATGGCATCACCGGTGTCGCCCACCACGACGAAATCTTTCTTCTGCTCCAGCAGGGCACGTAGGCCGGCGCGGAAGAGGGGCGAATGATCGGCAAGCAGAATTCGGCAAGGCATGGATTAGGGCCTGTTTCGCAAGAGAAGGGGGGCGGCAGGCCTGCTCGATCCGAAAGCGCACTGCCGCGCAACTGCGCGATCAGTCCTTGTCTGCCGATGGGCGCGGCAGTGCCTCTTATCATAGGCGTTCGAACACCGACGGCAGTAGTGGGCGCAGGGGCAGGCCCGGCGCATGGACGCTTTCGCTGTGGCCGATGATCAGCAGGCCTCCGGGGCGCAGGTGTGCCAGCAGGTGTTGAAGCACCTCGCTCTTGTAGCGTGGTGCCAGGCTCGACAACAGGTTGCGCAGCAGGATGACGTCGAAGCTGCCGAGATAAGCAGGCATGGGGCGGATCAGGTTGATGGTCTGGAAGCGTACCCGCTCTCGCAGAGCCTGAGCGATGCACAGCCGCCCGGCCATCTCGCCGACGTCGCACAGGCAGTGACGGGTCAGCCAGCCCTCGGGGAAGTAACGGGCCTGGGCAATGTCGTAGATCCCATTGTCTGCGCTTTCCAGCAGTTGCGGGTCGAAATCACTGGCCAGCACCTCCCAACCGGGGTGGCGGGCTTTTTCTGCGGCTACCATTGCCAGGCTCCAGGCCTCCTCACCGGTGGCGCAGGCGGCGCTCCACAGACGGGCGGGGTGGTCGAGTTCGGCCAGCCAGGAGGCCAGGCATTCGAAATGCCGATGTTCGCGAAAGAAATAACTGTCGCGGGCGACCAGCAGGCGCAGCAACTGTTCGTGCTCGTTTGTGCCTTGTGGGCTGTCGAGCAAGTCGAGGTAATGCTCGAAGCTAGCCAGGCCGAGAGCCTTCAAGCGCTTGTGCAGGCGCGTCGCGATCACGGTCCGGCGATCATCGGCCAGTTGCACACCCGTAGCCTGCATTACCCGCTGACGTATTGACGCAAAGCTTGCTTCGCTGAGCAGAGGTGGGCGGCGGCTTGGCATTCCTCAGCCTCTCCTGGCCCGGGGTAGACAGATGGAGTCGGTGAAGGTCGCGCGCATTCCCTGCGTCCTGTGCTTGGTCAAAACAGCGATAATAACTAGTGGCTAGTGGCCTCCATATCGGGGCGGCCCTTAATCCCTTGGCGTGCCTGCAAATGAAAAGGCCCTGCCGATGAGGGCAGGGCCTTAGGCGTCAGGCGTAAGCCTGGCGATCAGTCGCGCCAGTGGCGCTTGTGTTTGCGGTGACCGTAGTGGTGGCCACGGTCATAGTGGCGGCGATCATCATAGTCACGGCGGTAGCGGCGCGACTCATGGCGCTCGTCTTCATCGGCCTTGTTGCCCATGTAGTTGCCCAGTGCCCCACCAGCGCCGCCGCCGGCCGCCGCACCGATGTAGCTACCGGTGGTACCCCCCACCGAGCGACCGACCACGTTGCCGCCGGCCGCGCCCAGTGCGCCACCGATGGCCGCTTCGCCGCGCTGGCGCTTGTCGGCACCCAGGGCACCGCCGGCCGCGCCGCCCAGACCGGCACCGATGGCGCCGCCGGTGCTACCACCGATGGAGTTGCCCACCACGGAGCCCAGTACCCCACCCAATGCGCCGCCAATGCCGGCCTCGGTGGTGCCGCCTGCCATGGCAACGCCGCTGAGCAGACCAAAAGACAACAACAGAATCGAGGAGTACTTCTTCATCAAGAGAGCCTCAGAGGGATGACGAAGCGGAATTTGAGGCTCGGCGAAGCGGCTGGCAATCGGAATCCGACGAGTAGCACGAGTTGTACACAATTCTCTAAGTTATTGAATTTTGTATGAAACTTTCTCGATTTTTGCTTGTCTGAGGTACTTATGACAAAGCCCTGAACCGTTGCGGAACAGGGCTTTTTTGTGGGCGGCGTTCAGCTTTGCCGGGCGCGAATCAGATGATGCGCCCGTCGTCCCGCGCGCGCTCCAACTTGATGGCGATGAACTTCGACGTCGGCGTGTAACTGCCGTCACCGATGCTCTCCAGCGGCACCAGCGGGTTCACCTCCGGGTAGTAGGCCGCCGCCTGGCCAGCGGGGATGTCGAACGCCAGCAGGGTAAACCCATGCACCCGGCGCAGATGTTCATCGCCCCAGAGCGACACAATGTCGACCTTCTGCCCCGGCTGGAAGCCCAGGCGGACGATGTCGGCCTCGTTGACGAACAGCACGTCACGCTGGCCGCGCACGCCACGATAACGATCGTCCATGCCATAGATGGTGGTGTTGTACTGATCGTGCGAGCGCATCGACTGCATGATCAGGTCCGGTATCTGGCCGCTGGCACGCACGCGCTCGTCGAGCAGGCTGTCCGGTAGCAGATTGGCCTTGAAGTTGGCGCGGCCGCTGGCGGTCTTCCACTGGCGGCTGCCGGCACTGTTGCCCAGGTAGAAGCCGCCGGGCAGGCGCAGACGCTCGTTGAAGTCGGCAAAGCCCGGGATGGTGTCGGCGATCAGGTCGCGGATACGGTCGTAGTCGGCCACCAGCCAGTGCCAGTCCACTGGCTGCTTGCCCAAGGTGGCGGCGGCGATGCCGGCAACCACGGCGGGCTCCGAGCGCATCTGTCGGGACAGTGGTTTGAGCTGGCCGTTGGAGGCGTGGACCATGCTGAACGAGTCCTCCACCGTCACCGCCTGCGGGCCTTCGCCCTGCAGGTCGATATCGGTGCGGCCCAGGCACGGCAGGATCAACGCCTGTTTGCCATGAATCAGGTGGCTGCGGTTGAGCTTGGTGCTGATGTGCACGGTCAGCTCGCAGTTGCGCAGCGCCTGGGCGGTGCGCTCGGTGTCCGGCGTGGCCTGGGCGAAGTTGCCGCCTAAACCGATGAACACCTTGGCCCGGCCTTCCAACATGGCGTGGATGGCCTCGACGGTGTTGTGGCCGTTATGGCGCGGCACCGGGAAGCCGAAGCGTTTTTCGATGGCATCGAGCAGCAACACCGGTGGGCGTTCGTTGATCCCCATGGTGCGGTCGCCCTGCACGTTGCTGTGGCCGCGCACCGGGCACAGGCCGGCGCCCGGTACCCCGAGGTTGCCGCGCAGCAGCATCAGGTTGACGATTTCCTGGATGGTCGGCACCGAATGGCGGTGCTGGGTGATGCCCATGGCCCAGCACATGATCACGCGTTTGCCTTTGCAGTACATGTGTGCCGACAGCTCGATATCGGCCAGGGTCAGCCCGGACTGGGCCTGGATCTGTTCCCATGGGGTGGCGTCGACCACCGCCAGGTATTCGTCCACGCCATGGCCGTGTTCGGCGATGAAGGCATGATCGAAGATCGCCGGCGCGCCGCTGGCCTGGGCCTCACGCTCCCATTGCAGCAGGAACTTGGCCATGCCGCGCAGCAGCGCCATGTCGCCGCCCAGCGCCGGGCGGAAGAATGCGGTGTTGGTCGGTCGGTCGCTGTTGGTCAGCATCTCCAACGGGTTCTGCGGGTGCTGGAAACGCTCCAGGCCACGCTCCTTGAGCGGGTTGACACACACCACCTGGGCGCCGCGTTTCACCGCGTCACGCAACGGGTCGAGCATGCGAGGGTGGTTGGTGCCGGGGTTCTGGCCCCAGACGAAGATCGTGTCGGCGTGCTCGAAATCGTCGTACGTGACCGTGCCCTTGCCCACGCCGACGCTCTGGCCCAAGGCCACGCCGCTGGCCTCGTGGCACATGTTCGAGCAGTCGGGGAAATTGTTGGTGCCGTAGGCGCGCACGAACAGCTGATAGAGATAAGCCGCCTCGTTGCTGGCCCGGCCGGATGTATAGAACTCGGCCTGGTCGGGGCTTGCCAGGTTGTTCAGGTGCCGGGCGATCAGGGCGAAGGCGGCGTCCCAGTCGATCGGCCGGTAACGGTCGGTGATCGGGTCATAGACCATCGGCTCGGTCAGTCGGCCCTGGTACTCGAGCCAGTAGTCGCTCTGCCCCAGCAGCGCGCTCACGCTGTAGCGGGCGAAGAACGCGGCATCCACCCGGCGCTTGGTGGCTTCCCAGTTGACCGCCTTGGCGCCGTTCTCGCAGAACTTGACCATGCCGCTTTCGGGCGAGTCGCCCCAGGCGCAGCCGGGGCAGTCGAAGCCGCCGTTCTGGTTGGTCTTGAGCAGGGCGCGGATGTTCTTCAGGGCGTTGTCGCTGCCCACCCAGGCCTTGGCCACGCTGCGCAGCGCGCCCCAGCCGCCGGCGGGGCCGGGATAAGGTTTGTAGCGAGGGGTGGAGGCGGGGGCGTTGTCTGGCAGTTTTTCGTAGGAGGTCACGGCTGTTGCTACTCCGCCGCTGGGCTGAACACCCGCGGTGCGCTGTGTTTGGGCAGATGAATGAGGTTGAGGTTGTGCTTGCGGGCCCATTGCAGGGCCAGGCCGGTGGGCGCGGAAAGGCTTACCAGGGTCTGGATGCCGGCGCGCAGGACCTTCTGGATCAGTTCCAGGCTGCAGCGGCTGGTGACGATGGCCAGCCCCCCTTGGGTCTCGATGCGCTGGCGCAGCAGGGCGCCGATCAGCTTGTCCAGGGCGTTGTGCCGGCCAATGTCCTCGCGACCCAGCAGCAGCTGGCCGTCGCGGTCCATGAACAGTGCCGCGTGCACCGCACCGCAGTGCTGGCCCAGTGGCTGGAAGGCGTCGATGCGCTGGCGCAGGTCCTTCAGCCAGTGGGCAGGTGGCAGCGGCGCGCCAGGCAGCACGTTCAGCTCGGGCAGCGCCTGCTCCAATGCCTCGACGCCGCACAGGCCGCAACCGCTGGTGCCGGCCAGCTGGCGGCGCTGGTTCTTCAGGTTCCAGAAGGCGCGGCTGGATATCTCCAGGTCGGCGTAGAGCGCCGAACCGCTGCCGGAGAGCTTCATGTCGTAGATTTCCTCGGTACCGGCAACGATGCCGCTGCCGATGCTGAAACCGACGGCGAAGTCTTCCAGGTCGGTCGGGCTGACCAGCATCACCGCCTGGTTCAGGCCGTTGTAGACGATCGCCAACGCCACTTCCTCGGCCAGCGGGGTATTGTCGCGGGCGGCATCGGAAAGCTGGACGTAGTCGTAGGTGTTGCTGGCGGCGGGCAGGGCGAGAGGCGTTGACGCCGCGCAGACCGGTGGCTTGCTGTTCATCGGCTCGAATACCGGCTGGCAGTTTGACCCCACAAGCCTAGGCCCCTGTGCAGATGGCGTCTAATCGCTAGCGTCTATCCCGTGATAGAGCGCGTCGATTGGTCGCACCGGGGCGGGTTGGCCGATCCTGGCCTAGACTCCTGCTTCCATGGATTCACCATCAAAGGAGCGCCACATGAGCCTGTTCAGTTTCGTGAAGGAAGCCGGCGAGAAGTTGATCGACCTGCTGACCCCCGGCAATGCCAATGCCGAGGAACAGTTGAAGAAACACGTCAGTGACGTTGGCTTGGGCAACCCGAACATCTCGGCCACTGTAGAGGGTGACAAGGTCATCCTCAAGGGTGAGGTAAGCAGCCAGGAAGAGAAAGAGAAGATCATCCTGGCTGCAGGCAACATCGCCGGTGTGGCCTCGGTGGATGACCAGATCACCGTCACCGGGCCAATTGCTCAAGCTGCCCGGTTCGTCGAGGTCGAGAAGGGTGACACCCTGAGTGCCATCTCCAAGCGAGTCTACGGCGATGCCAACAAGTACCAGAAGATCTTCGAGGCAAACAAGCCGATGCTGAAGGATCCCAACAAGATCTATCCGGGGCAGGTGCTGCGTATTCCCGACTGAGGGGGCGCTTGTAGGAGCGGCTGAAGCCGCTCCTACGGGGCGATTGCGCAGTTACAACCCTTCCAGCAACTCCCGGTAATCCTCTACTGCCGTGAACTCCTGGGTATCGCGTGGCTCGGCCCGACTATCCGGCTGGCGCACAGCCAGCAGGTGCCCCACGCCAAATTGCCGGGCACTGCGCAGAATCGCCAGGGTGTCATCGATGAACAGGCTGCGCGCCGGCTCAAAGCCGATGTCCGCCTGCAGCGCATCCCAGAACTGCGGGCTCTCCTTCGGATAGCCATAGTCGTGCGAGCTGATCAGCCGCTCGAAGTACGGCGCCAGTTCAACCCGCTCCAGCTTCAGCGACAGCGAGTCGCGGTGGGCGTTGGTGATCATCACCACCCGCTTGCCGGCCTTGCGAATGGCGGCGAGGAAGGTATCGGCATCCGGCTTCAAGGCGATCAGGTCGGCGATCTCCAGCTTGAGCTCGCGGATCGGCAGGCGCAGTTCACGGCTCCAGAAGTCCAGGCAGTACCAGTTGAGCGTGCCGGCATGCTGTTCGAACAGCGGGCGCAGCTCGAGCTCGGCCATGGCCCGGCTCACGCCATGCAGCTCGGCGTAGCGCTGGGGCAGGTGCTGCAGCCAGAAGCGGTTGTCGTAATGGAGGTCGAGCAGGGTGCCGTCCATGTCCAGCAGGACGGTATCGATGGTGGACCAGGGAAGAACGGGCATGGGAAATTCTCGATCAGTCGGCAAGCCACGGTATAGTAACCCGTTCACGCCAAGGAGCCGCCCCATGCGCCAGAAACCCACCGTTCTCAGCCGCGAAATCGTCGCCAGCAGCCGCCTGTTCCGCGTGGAAGCCGTGCAGTTGCGCTTCTCCAACGGCACCGAGCGCACCTATGAGCGACTGGTTGGCCGCGGCAACGGCTATGGCGCGGTGATGATCGTGGCCATGCTCGATGCCGAGCATGCTGTGCTGGTCGAGGAATATTGCGGCGGTACCGACGAGTACGAGCTGTCGTTGCCCAAAGGCCTGATCGAGCCGGGCGAGGACGTGCTCGCCGCCGCCGACCGGGAGCTCAAGGAAGAGGCTGGTTTTGGCGCGCGTCAGCTGGAGCACCTGACCGAGCTGTCGCTGTCGCCCGGCTACATGAGCCAGAAGATCCAGGTGGTCCTAGCCACCGACCTGTACGAAGAGCGTCTGGAGGGCGACGAGCCCGAGCCGATGCGGGTCGACAAGGTCAACCTGCGCGAGCTCTCGGCCCTGGCCATGCACCCGCAGTTCAGCGAAGGCCGAGCACTGGCGGCGTTGTACCTGGCCCGTGACCTGCTGATCCAGCGTGGGGTGCTGAGCGTATGAATGATCGGCAACTGATGCAGGACGTGGTCAAGCTCGCCCTGTTGGCTGGCGAGGCGATCCTGCCGTTCTGGCGCGCTGACGTGGCGGTAAGCAACAAGGCCGACGATTCACCGGTGACCGCTGCCGACCTGGCAGCCCATCGGGTTATCGCCGATGGCTTGCAGGCGTTGGCGCCGCAGATTCCGGTGCTCTCCGAGGAGGACTGCGACATCCCGCTGGCAACCCGCGCAGGTTGGCAGCGCTGGTGGCTGGTCGATCCTTTGGATGGCACCAAGGAGTTCATCGCCGGTAGTGAGGAGTTCACCGTCAACATCGCGCTGATCGAAAACGGCGAGGTGGTGTTTGGCGTGGTGGCAATGCCGACCAATGGCCGCTGTTATTCCGGTGGGCGCGAGTTAGGTGCCTGGAAGACCGAGCATAACGAAGAGGCTCAACCGATCCAGGTGCGTAATGCCCCACCGGCGCATGAGCGGTTTACCGTCGTCGCCAGCCGTCGGCATTCCAGCCCGGAGCAGGAAGCGCTGCTGGCGGGGCTTGGGAGTGCGTTAGGGGAGCTGGAACTGGCCAACATCGGCAGCTCCTTGAAGTTCTGCCTGCTCGCCGAAGGCAGTGCCGACTGTTATCCGCGGCTGGCGCCGACCTCGCAGTGGGATACTGCCGCCGCCCAGGGCGTGCTGGAAGGTGCCGGGGGCGAGGTGATCGGGCTGGACGGGTTGCCGTTCCGCTACCCACCGCGTGAGTCGTTGCTCAATCCGTTCTTCCTGGCGTTGCCCCGCGCTGCTGAATGGCGACAGGCGCTCGTCGAACTGGCGAGTGCGATCAAAGCTTGAGCTTGTCGGGGCCGCTACGCGCCCCAAGCTTTCAGCGATGCAGCACGTATTGCCCGCTGAACGTCACCGCAGGCTCGTCACTACCCTCGTTGCTCACCACCGTCTCCAGCGTCAGGCGTGCCCGTCCACGACGTTGATACATTGTCAGAAACCGCTCCCAGGTCCTCTCGTCCGGCGCCGGGCAACGCGCCACGGCGGCCCCGGTGACTGGCAGCGGGTAGCTGATCTGCCCCTCCTGGATGACGATATGCCCGTCATCGATCCCCAGCTCGCGCAGACGCAGGTGCAGCCAGCCCCAACCCACCAGCACAGCGCCGCAGTACAGGCTGCCGCCGAACATGGTGCTCTTGTGGTTGACGTTGGGCGCCAAAGGCAGCTTCAGACGCAAGGTGTGCGCCTGCCAATCGATGACCTCCATGCCCATTTCGCGGGTCAGCGGAATATCGCTGTGCAGTACGGACTGCAGGTACTGGCTGTCGTTGCTCATTGACGGTTGTCCTCCTGGTCGTCGTGTCCGCCAAAGCTCAGGCTGTGCTTGCGCAGTTTGTCGTGCAGGGTCTTGCGCGGGATGCCAAGGGCCTCGGCGAGGCTGCGCATGGAGCTGTGCGGCTGCATCAGCTCGGCGGCGATCAGCGAGCGCTCGAATTGTTCGACCTGCTCGCTGAGGTTGCCGGCTGGCACCGGGACATGGCTATCGTTGGCCACCGCAGGCGCCTGGCCATCGAGGGCCAGCTCCAGGCCAAGGGCGAATCGTTCGGCGGCATTCTGCAGCTCGCGTACATTGCCCGGCCAGTCGTGGCGCAGCAGCAGGGCACGCTGCACCGGTTGCAGGTTGTGGGGGGGCAGGCCATGCCGGTCGCTGGCGGCGTCGGCGAAGTGCTGGAACAGCATCAGGATGTCGTCGCCGCGCTCACGCAGCGCGGGGATACGCAACGGTGCGACGTTCAGGCGGTAGTAGAGGTCAGCACGGAAACGCCCCTGGTCAGCGGCCTGGCGCAGATCTTCCTTGGTGGCGGCGATGATACGGATATCCAGCGGGATAAGCTGGTTGCCGCCCAGACGCTCGACCACCCGCTCCTGCAGCAGGCGCAGCAGCTTGACCTGAACATCCAAGCTCATGCTCTCGATTTCATCGAGGAACAGCGTCCCGCCATTGGCGAACTCGAACTTGCCGATGCGGCGCTTCTGCGCACCGGTGAAGGCGCCCGGCTCATGGCCGAACAACTCGCTCTCGACCACCGACTCGGCCAGTGCGCCGGCGTTGATCGCCACGAAGGGGCCGTCGCGCCGGCTCGACAGGTCGTGCAGCGCACGCGCCACCACCTCCTTGCCGGCGCCGGTTTCGCCAAGGATCAGCACGTCGGCGCGGGTGCCGGCCAGGGCGCCGATCTGCTCGCGCAGGCGCTGCATGCCGGGGGACTGGCCGAGCAGGCGCGTGGCCAACTGCTGGCGATCGCTCAGGGCCAGGCGCAGGCTACGGTTGTCGAGCACCAAGCGGCGCAGGGCCAGGGCGCGGCGCACGCTGTCGAGCAGGGCGTCGCTGGCGAAGGGCTTCTCGAGGAAGTCATAGGCCCCGGCGCGCATGGCCTGCACCGCCAATGGCACATCACCGTGGCCGGTGATCAGCAGCACCGGCAATTCGCTGTCGCGGGCGTGCAGTTGCTCCAGCAGTTGCAGGCCATCGATGCCGGGCATGCGGATATCGCTGACCACAACCCCCGGCCAGTCTTCCTCGAGGCGTTCGGCCAAGCCTTGGGCTTCGGCCAGGGCCACCACCTTGAGCCCGGCCAGGTCCAAGGTCTGGCTCAGGGCTTGGCGCAGGTGCGGGTCGTCATCGACCAGGATCACCTGGGCACGGCTGTCGATGGGTGTCTCGGTGCTCATGCCGAGGTGTCCTCCGAAGATTGCAGATTGGCGCCGGGCTTGGCCACGCGCAGTTTCAGGGTCAGCAGGGCACCGCCTTCAGGGTGGTTGCCCAGCAGCAACTCGCCGCCGAGCGCGTGCATCAGGCTTTCGCAGATAGCCAGCCCCAAGCCGAGGCCCTGGGTGCGGGTCTTGGTGGTGAAGAACGGCTCCTTGGCGTGCTCCAGGGCCTGGCGGCTGAAGCCTGGGCCATTGTCGCGGATGTACAGGTAGACGCAGCCGTCCTGGCGTTCGGCACTTAGCCAGAGCCTGCGCGGGTTGGCTTTTTCGGTCAGGGCATCGAGGGCGTTGGCCAGCAGGTTGCCCAGTACCTGGCGCAGGCGGGTTTCGCCGGCCTGCACCCACAGGGTGGCCTCAGGCAGGTCGCGCACCAGCTCTACGGCCATGGCCCGGCGACGCTTGGCCAGCAGCGCCAGGGCATCATCCAGGGCCGGTTGCAGGGCAACGCTCTCCGGGGCGTGCTGGTCGCGGCGGGCGAAGGCGCGCAGGTGGGCGATGATCGAGGCCATGCGCCCGGTCAGTTCGCCAATCAGCTTGAGGTTGCCGCGCACGTCCTCGGTGCGCTGATGGTCGAGGAGGATCTCGGCGTTCTCGGCATAACTGCGAATCGCCGCCAACGGCTGATTGAGCTCATGGCTTATGCTCGCCGACATGGTGCCCAGCACGGAGAGCTTGCCGGCCTGGACCAGTTCGTCCTGGGCGCGCACCAGCTCTTGCTGGGCGCTTTCGCGCTCCAGCACCGCGCTCTTAAGCCGGGTATTGAGGCCTTCCAAATCGGCGGTGCGCTCGATCACGCGCTTTTCCAGCTCTTGTCGGGCACGGGCCTCGAAGTCGATGCGGTCGATATAGTGGCGTCGGCGCTGCATCACCAGGCCAGCCAGGAGCATGGTCACCAGCAGCGCGCCACCGCCGATGGCCATGACCGTCTGCACCGAGCGGTCGACCAGCAGGCGTGGGGCGAGGATGTTCACCTGCCAGCCGGTTTCCTTGATGTCGCGGGTCTGGATCAGCCAGGCGTCACGGTCAAGGCTCAGCGGCTGTGGAGCCTGGGTCGGGTAGGGCTGGATGGCGACGATGGCCTGGCGCTCGGCCGCGGTCAATTCGCGGGTGGCGCGGAACCGCCAGTCCGGGCGTGAGGTGAGCACCACCACGCCGTTCTGGTCGGTCAGCAGCAGTTGTTCCGGCGTGCGGCCCCACAGGGTTTCGGTGTGGTCGAGGTCGACCTTGACCACCAGCACGCCGATCACCTTGTCGCGGTCGTGCACGGCGGCGGCGAAGAAGTAGCCGCGCTTGGCCGAAGTGGTGCCCTGGCCGAAGAACCGTCCCAGCCGCCCCTCCATCGCCTCGATGAAGTACGGGCGGAACGAGAAGTTGCGGCCGACGAAGCTGTCCTGCTTGTCCCAGTTGGACGCGGCCAGGGTGTTGCCGCTGACATCCATCAGGTACATCACCTCGGCACCGGTCTGCTGGGTGATGCCCTTGAGCAACCGGTTGGCGTTGGTCACCGCCTCGAGGCGGAACGGGTCGGCCAGCACGCCGCGCAGCGCCGGCAGGTCGCCGAGGATCTGCGGCAGGGTTTCGTAGCGGTGCAAGGTGCCCAGCAGGTTGGCGACGTAAAGGTCGAGGGTCTGGCGATTCTGCGAGGCCAGTTCGTCCTGGTAGTAGCGCTCGGCCAGGTGGTGCAGCGGCCACAGCAGCGGGGCCAGGCACAGCGCCAGCAGGGCCAGGCTGCGCCAGCGGGGGCGGCGGGGAGGCGTGGGTCTTGGGATCATCGCAATAAGGGCGCCAGTAGGATCTGGCGCAATTATGCGCTACTTGAGGCAGTCGATGAGTGCATCGTGCCAGTGCGGTTGGCTGACGTGCCATTCACGGGCCAGGCGGGAACAATCCAGGCGTGAGTTGAGCGGTCGTCTTGCCGGTGTCGGGTACTCGCTGGAAGGGATCGGCAGCAGTTCGGCGCAAGGCCGCCCCTGGGCCTTGAGTTGGTCAGCGATGGCCTGGGCGAAGCCGAACCAGGAGGTCTCGCCCTGGGCGGTCAGGTGGTAGGTGCCCCAGGCACCGGCCTGGCCGTTGCGCCAGCGCTCGATCAGCGCGCGGGTGCTGGCGGCGAGGGTGCCTGCCCAGGTCGGGGCGCCGATCTGGTCGTTGACGACTTTCAGCTGTGGACGTTCCTGAAGCAGGCGCTGCATGGTCAGCAGGAAGTTGCGTCCATGCAGCGAATAGACCCAGCTGGTGCGCAGGATCAGATGTTCACCGGCGACAGCGGTGATGGCCTGTTCGCCCGCCAGCTTGCTTCGGCCATAGACGCTCAGTGGATTGGGGGCGTCATCCTCGCTGTAGGGAGCTGGCTTGCTGCCGTCGAAGACATAGTCGGTGGAGTAGTGGATCAGCGGTGCGCCGAGCCGTGCGGCTTCTTCGGCCAGTATCCGGGGCGCTTCGGCGTTGATGGCATGGGCCATCTGCGTTTCGCTTTCGGCCTGGTCGACTGCCGTGTAGGCGGCGGCGTTGATGATCAGGTCGGGCGCCATCTGGCGCAGCACGGCGCGCAGTTGCCCTGGTCGGGCCATGTCGAACCCGTCACGACCGAGCCGCTGCACATCGCCCAGGCCGCGCAATGCTTCCTGGAGTGCCAGTGCAACCTGGCCGTGGCGGCCGCAGACGAGGATCTTCATGGGAACAGCTGTGCATCGGCAAATGACATGGCGGCCTGGTCCTTGGCCGACAGCAACGGTTGCAGGCCGTTCAGCTGCCAGTCGATGGCCAGCTGCGGGTCGTCCCAGCGGATGCCGTACTCGGCGTCGGGGTTGTAGTAGTCGGTGGTCTTGTAGAGCACTTCGGCCGACTCGCTCAACACCCGGAAACCATGGGCGAAACCGGGTGGCAGCCACAGCTGGCGGTGGTTGGTGGCGGACAGTCGCACCGCCACCCACTGGCCCAGGGTTGGCGAGCTGCGACGGATGTCCACCGCCACGTCGAGGATATCGCCTTGCAGCACGCGGACCAGTTTGCCCTGGGCATTTTGCAACTGGTAGTGCAGCCCACGTAGCACTCCGTGTAGGGAGCGAGAGTGGTTGTCCTGGACGAATGGCGTATCGATGCCGGTGCGCAGGGCGAAGTCGCGGGCGTTGTAGCTTTCGTAGAAGAACCCTCGGCTGTCACCGAACACCTTGGGCTCGATGATCAGGACGTCGGGAAGTGCGGTGGAGATGACATTCATGGCTGTTCTTCGGCCAGTTGGCTCAGGTATTGGCCGTAGCCGGTCTTTTGCAGTTCGCAGGCCTTGGCCAGCAGTTGCTCACGGCTGATCCAACCGTTCTGGAAGGCGATCTCTTCCAGGCAGGCCACCTTCAGCCCCTGGCGATGTTCGAGGGTCTGCACGTACTGCGAGGCTTCCAGCAGGCTGTCGTGCGTGCCGGTGTCGAGCCAGGCGAAGCCACGGCCGAAGCGTTCTACGCGCAGGTCGCCGCGTGCCAGGTAGGCGTTGTTGATGTCGGTGATCTCCAGTTCGCCGCGGGCTGACGGGCGGATGCTCTTGGCGATGTTCACCACATCGTTGTCGTAGAAGTACAGGCCGGTCACGGCAAAGCTGGACTTGGGTTGCCGGGGCTTCTCCTCGATCGACAACGCCCGGCCATCGGCGTCGAACTCGATCACGCCAAATCGCTCCGGGTCCTTGACCCAGTAGCCGAACACGGTGGCGCCCGAGGTGTGCTTCACTGCACGCTGCAACTGTTCGCTGAAGCTCTGGCCGTGGAAGATATTGTCGCCAAGAATCAGGCAGACGGCATCTTCACCGATGAACGACTCTCCGATCAGGAACGCCTGTGCCAGCCCGTCGGGGGACGGCTGTTCGGCATAGCTTATGTGAATGCCGAACGGGCTGCCGTCACCGAACAACTGGCGGTACTGCGGCAGGTCTTGTGGCGTGGAGATCAGCAGGATGTCGCGGATGCCGGCGAGCATCAGCACCGATATCGGGTAGTAGATCATCGGTTTGTCGTAGATCGGCAGCAACTGCTTGGAGACACCGAGGGTGATGGGGTGCAGGCGGGTGCCCGTGCCGCCGGCCAGGACGATTCCTTTAGTCATGCGATCAGGTCCTTGAAGTCCGAATTGCCCAGGCGCTGTCCTTGATAGCTGCCGTCCTGGACCTGGCGGCACCAGTCGAGATTGTTCAGGTACCACTGCACGGTCTTGCGCAAGCCTGAGGCGAAGGTTTCCTGCGGTACCCAACCGAGCTCACGCTCGATCCTGCCGGCATCGATAGCGTAGCGCAGGTCATGCCCCGGGCGGTCCTGGACGTGGGTGATCAGGTCGGTGTAGCGGGTCACCCCGGCGGGGTGCGCAGGGGCCAGCTCTTCCAGCAGCGCACACACGGCCTGCACCACGTCGATGTTCCGCTGCTCGTTGTGGCCGCCGATGGTGTAGGTCTGGCCGACCTCTCCAGCGGTAACGATCCGGAGCAGGGCTCGGACGTGATCCTCGACGTACAGCCAGTCGCGGACTTGCTGGCCATCGCCGTACACCGCAAGCGGCTTGCCGGCCAGGGCGTTGAGGATCATCAACGGGATCAGCTTTTCTGGGAAGTGATACGGGCCGTAATTGTTGGAGCAGTTGCTGATCACCGTCGGCAGGCCGTAGGTACGTTGCCAGGCGCGGACCAGATGATCGGCTGCCGCCTTGCTGGCCGAGTAGGGAGAGCTGGGGGCGTACGGGGTGTTTTCATCGAACAGTCCGTCGGGGCCGTGCAGGTCGCCGAACACTTCGTCGGTGGAAACGTGGTGGAAGCGGAACGTGTCGCGGGCAGGCTTTTCCAGCGAGCTCCAGTAACCGCGAGCGGCCTCCAGCAGGCTGTAGGTGCCGACGATATTGGTGTAAATGAAGTCCGCCGGGCCATCGATGGAGCGGTCGACGTGCGACTCTGCGGCCAGGTGCATGATGGCGTGTGGCTGGAACCTGGCAAGCATGGCGCTGACACTGACCTGGTCGGCGATATCAGCCTGGACAAATTCATAGCGGGGGTTGTCGGCGATCCGCTGCAGGGACTGCAGGTTGCCCGCGTAGGTCAACTTGTCGAGATTGAGCACTTCATGCTCGGTATGGTCAATCAGGTGGCGGATCAGGGCCGAGCCGATGAAGCCGGCGCCGCCGGTGACGAGAATGCGCATGTGCAGATGCCTGTGCGGAAAACGTGGTGGCAGATGCCTAGCTTGTTGGCTGGCGTCGTCTGTTGCAAGTCTTGTTGCAGGGCGGCCTGTCGTCTGTGCAAGGCTGCCACTTGCTTATCGGCAGCGGTGGTGGCGATATAAGCGACAAAAAAACGAGGTTTCCCGTTCATGCTCCTGAGCACCCTGATCCAGCGTTCGAGCCAGCCCAGTCCTTCACTTGGCGAGGCCCAGGCCCATGCCCTGCTGAGGTCGCACTACGACTTGCAGGGCACGTTGCAGGTGCTGGGCAGCCAGCAGGACCTCAACTTTCGCGTGGACAGCGACCAGGGCCGCTTCGTGCTCAAGGTCTGCCATGGCGGCTATGCGGCGGTCGAACTGCAAGCCCAGCATGCGGCGCTGGCGTTCCTGCATGGGCAAGGCGTGCCAGTGCCGGTAGTGCGCAAAGCCAGTACCGGCGAGCTATTGCTGGACCTCGAGGTCGATGGCCAGCCGCTTCGGGCCCGCCTGCTCGATTACATCGACGGGCAGCCACTGACCCGCCTGGGCCATTTGCCAGCGCGGGTGATGGCTGAGCTCGGTACGCTTTGCGCCCGTGTCGATGAGGCGCTAGCCGATTTCGACCATCCAGGCCTCGAGCGCACCTTGCAGTGGGATCCGCGCCATGCCCAGGTACTGATCCCGCATTTGTCGCCCGTGTTGCAGAATGCCCAGCGCCGGGCGCAGGTGGAGCAGGTCGCCCAGTCGGCAGCCGCACGTCTGCAACCGTTGGTCGACCTGCTGCCGATCCAGGCCGTGCACCTGGACATCACCGACGACAACGTGGTCTGGGCGCGCGATGCCGAGCGGCAGTGGCAGGTGCAGGGTGTCATCGACTTCGGTGACCTGGTGCGTACCTGGCGCATCGCTGATCTGTCGGTGACCTGCGCGGCCTTGCTGCATCACGCCGAGGGCGACCCGCTGCGGATCCTGCCGGCGGTCAGCGCCTACCATGCCGTGAATCCCCTGCAGGACTCGGAGTTGCGCGCCCTCTGGCCGCTGGTGCTGAACCGAGCAGCCGTGCTGGTGCTCAGCAGCGAACAGCAACTGGCCATCGATCCGGACAACCAGTACACCCGTGACAACATCGCCCATGAGTGGGAGATCTTCGATACGGCCTGCGCCGTGCCCGCAGCTTTGATGGAGGCGGCGATCCTCCAGGCGGCTGGGCGCAAACCGGCCAGCATCGATCTTGGCGATTGCGCCGTGTTGCTGCCGACGCTGAACGGCGAGGCGATGACCCGGGTCGACTTGGGCGTGCTCAGCCCCCACTGCGAGGCGGGCAACTGGGAGCAACCCGGCTTTGACCAGCGCCTGCTTGCTGCCCAGCCGGGGCCGGCGTGCAGCCTGCATGGGCAGTACCGCCTGTCGCAAACCCACATCGACCGGCCTGAAGAACCGGCTACCTGCGCCTTGGGCGTGGAGCTGAACCTGTTACCCGGCACCGCGTTGCAGGCGCCCGCTGCTGGGGTATGGCAATGCATCGGCGATGGCCGTGGCTGCCTGCGCACCGCGCACTGGAGTCTGTGGCTCGATGGCCTGGAGGAGGCACCGACCGATGGCCAGGCGTTGCGCAAGGGCCAGGCCATCGGCGCGACCTGTGGGTACCTTCGCGTGCAGCTGTGCGTGGATACCGATATCCGTCCGCCATTCTTTGCCACGCCCTCCCACGCTGCCGCCTGGCTGGCCCTGTGCCCGTCACCGCGCACCCTGCTCGGCTTCGACTGCGATGCCGAGCCGCTGGCCGACGCACAGGCCCTGCTGGCCCGTCGCGATGCCAGCTTCGCACGCTCGCAGAAGCACTACTACGCCCAGCCTCCGCATATCGAGCGCGGTTGGCGCAACTACCTCATCGACATGCAGGGCCGCTCGTACCTGGACATGCTCAACAACGTCGCGGTGCTTGGCCATGGTCATCCGCGCATGGCCGCCGAGTCGGCGCGCCAGTGGTCGCAGGTCAACACCAACTCGCGCTTTCACTACGCAGCCATCGCCGAATTCTCCGAACGCCTGCTGGAAGTGGCCCCGGAAGGCTTCGACCGGGTGTTCCTGGTCAACAGCGGCACCGAGGCCAATGACCTGGCGATTCGTCTGGCCTGGGCCTACAGCGGCGGGCGCGACCTGCTCAGCGTGCTGGAGGCCTATCACGGCTGGTCGGTGGCCACTGACGCGATCTCCACCTCCATCGCCGACAACCCCCAGGCCCTGGAGACCCGGCCAGACTGGGTGCATCCGGTGGAGGCGCCGAACACCTTCCGCGGTCGCTACCGGGGCGCTGACAGCGCCGCCGACTACCTGCGCGATGTCGATGCCAAGCTGGCCGACCTCGACGCCCGTGGTCGCCAGTTGGCCGGGATGATCTGCGAACCGGTGTACGGAAACGCTGGGGGCATCTCGTTGCCGCCGGGCTACCTGCGCGAGGCCTACGCCAAGGTGCGCCAACGCGGCGGGGTGTGCATCGCCGACGAGGTGCAGGTCGGTTACGGGCGCCTGGGCGAGTACTTCTGGGGCTTCGAGGAGCAGGGCGTGGTGCCGGACATCATCACCATGGCCAAGGGCATGGGCAACGGCCAGCCGCTGGGCGCGGTGATCACCCGGCGCGAGATCGCCGAGGCGCTGGAGGTCGAGGGCTACTTCTTCTCGTCGGCCGGTGGCAGCCCGGTCAGTTGCCGCATCGGCATGGCGGTGCTGGAGGTGATGCGCGACGAAGGGTTGTGGGACAACGCCCGAGACGTGGGCCGTTACTTCAAGGCTCGGCTGCAGGCATTGGTCGATAAATATCCGCTTGCTGGCGCCGCCCATGGTTCTGGGTTTTACCTGGGGCTGGAGTTGGTGCGTGATCGCCAGACGCTGGAACCCGCGACCGAGGAGACCATGATCCTGTGTGATCGCCTGCGCGATCTGGGGATCTTCATGCAGCCGACCGGCGACTACCTGAACATCCTCAAGATCAAGCCACCGATGTGCACCACGCGGGCCAGCGTGGACTACTTCGTCGACAGCGTGGAGCGGGTCCTCGACGAAGGGCTCTGATTCAAGGCATGCAGGCCTGGTAAATCGATTGTTATCGGTTTGTCAGGCTTTTTTATGCCTAAATATTTTATGATTATCTATTTCATGTCGATATTTATCGGTTGTATTATCGACGGATCATTACGCTGCCTATATTGGCGGGCCTGCATCTTTTTCGATCACCGACCTGGCGCCCCTGGCCCCGGGCCTTCGCAGAGGTTACCCATGAAGACCCTCAACTCGACCCCCCGCGCCGACGGTTTCCACATGCCCGCCGAGTGGGCCCCGCAGACCCAGGTGTGGATGGTCTGGCCGGAGCGTCCGGACAACTGGCGCCTGGGCGGCAAGCCGGCGCAGGCCGCGCACGTGACCCTGGCCAAGGCCATCGCCCGCTTCGAGCCGGTCACCGTGGCGGTGTCCGCCGGGCAGTACGAGAACGCCCGTCGCCAGCTCGACCTGCCCAACATCCGCGTGGTCGAGATCAGCAACGACGACGCCTGGGTGCGTGACACCGGCCCGACCTTCGTCATCAACGACCACGGCGAGGTACGCGGCGTGGACTGGGGCTTCAACGCCTGGGGCGGTTTCGACGGCGGCCTGTACGCGCCCTGGAACCGTGACGAGGAGCTGGCCGCCAAGGTCATGGAGATGGAGCGCGTGCAGCGTTACCACACCGAAGGCTTCGTGCTCGAAGGCGGTTCGATCCACGTCGATGGCGAAGGCACCCTGATCACCACCGAAGAATGCCTGCTCAACCGCAACCGCAACCCGCACCTGGACCGCGAACAGATCGAGGAGATCCTGCGCGAGCACCTGGCGGTCGAGACCATCGTCTGGCTGCCGGACGGCCTGTACAACGACGAGACCGATGGCCACGTCGACAACTTCTGCTGTTACGTCAGCCCAGGCGAAGTGTTACTGGCCTGGACCGATGATTCCAATGACCCCAACTATGCACGCTGCCACGCCGCCTACGAGGTGTTGAAAAACACCCGCGATGCCAAAGGGCGCGAGTTCGTGGTGCACAAAATGCCGATCCCGGGGCCGCTGTATGCCACCCAGGCAGAATGCGACGGCGTCGATCACGTGGCGGGCAGCCAGGAGCGCGACCCTTCGGTACGCCTGGCCGGTTCCTACGTGAACTTCCTGATCGTCAACGGGGGCATCATCGCCCCGAGTTTCGACGACCCGGCTGATGCCCAGGCCAGAGCGATCCTGGCCAAGGTTTTCCCGGACCACGAAGTGGTGATGATCCCAGGGCGTGAACTGCTGCTTGGCGGTGGCAACATTCACTGCCTGACCCAGCAGCAGCCGGCACCGGTCAAACGCTGATCGGCCACTGAGAGAAAAGCCCGTCGCAAGACGGGCTTTTTTTTGCTGGCGATAGTCGGACACTTGGAATGGCACAGCAATTGTATTGATTTTTCCTCGTACTTCAGGGGAATCGGCCTACGCCGTTCTGTAACGTGCCTGAAGTAACTTAGCCGCTCACTCGGCCCAGGGAGTACGTGAGGAAATGAACGCAGCAAGTGAGTCGGCTTTGCCCTCAACGGCGGCCAGTCACCAATCGCTCAGAATCCTGGCTCAGTGGTTGAAACGTCATGGAGACGATCGGGTCAGGACGACCGACCCACGACGCCTGCTGGATGGGCGATACCCCCAAGGCCTGATCAGCGAGGAAGAGCTCGAAGCTCTGCTGGCTGTCTGGCATTGACCGGGAAGGAACCCGTCGCAGAAAAAAACGCCACCGCAATTGCGGTGGCGTTTTCGTTTGGGCGGCCCGTCCTTGATGCTCGCTGCTGTCACAACTCAGAAGCTGTAGGTTCCGGTCACCACCAGGCTGCGCGGATCGCCCACCTGGATCTGCGCCGCACTGGTGGCCGAGCTGTAGTAGGTCTTGTCGGTGATGTTGCTCAACGCCGCGCGTACATCCCAGTCGTGGGTGCGATAACCGGCCAGCGCGTCCCAGCGGCCGTAGCCCGGCAGGATCACGGTGTTCTGGTTGTCGGCGTAGCGGTCGCCGACCAGGGTCAGGCCGGTTTCGGCGTACCAGCCCAGCTCCGGCTTCCAGGTCACGAACAGGCTGGCGTTACGCTTGGCCACGTCGTTGATGCGGTTGCCTTGCTGGCCGTTGTTGTCCTTGACGATGGTCGCGTCCTGCAGGCCGATGCCGCCGCGCACGTACCAGTTGCCCACCACGTTGCCGGTGGCGGTCAGCTCGAGGCCGCGTGAACGCTGCAGGCCGCTGAGCTGGATCAGTTCCGGGTTGAGCGGGTCGCGGGTACGGCGGTTGTACAGTTCCAGTTCGTAGATCGCCAGGGTGGTGCTCAGGCGTTCGTTGAACCATTCGCTCTTGACCCCGATCTCCTTCTGCCGGGTCTGTTCCGGGTCGGTCTGGTTGGCGTTGCCGGCCGCGCCAGGGGTGATGCCTATCAGGCCGCCACCGACCGGAGAGTAGGTCTTGCTCCAGGAGGCATAGAAGGAGTGATCCTGCCAGGGGGTGTACACCACGCCGATACGCGGACTGAAACTGTTGTCCTTCTGCTTTTCCGAGATGTTGCGCAGTTTGTTGGTGGTGTCCACCTCGAACTGGTCAAAGCGCACGCCGGCCAGCAACTGCCACTGGTCGTTGAGGCGGATTTGGTCCTGCAGGTAGATCCCTCGGCTCTCGACGTCGGTGTGGTTGTTGCTGGACACACGCATCGTGCCGTTGTGCTGCTGGCTGGCCGTGGCCCCCTGCAGAGGTACCGAGGGCACGCCCACGCCTTGGCTCAGCAGCGAGTTGCGACGTTGTTCGCCCATTTCCAGGCCCACCAGCAGCGTGTGCTCCAGACCGAAGGTTTCTACATGACCTTCGAGTTCGACGGTGTTGTAGAGATTGCGGGTGCTCAGGTCCTGCTGCCAGCGCTGGCGGTCCACCAGTCCGGTAGCGGGGCGGTAGGCGGTCAGGTAGGTATTGTCGAAGTCGCTCTCCAGGGTGAACAGGCTGAAGGTGTGGCGCAGTTGCCACTGGTCATTCAGCTCGTAGTTCAGGCGCGAACGCAGCGACTCGGCGCGGTCGTTGATGTAGTCGCGCTGGGTGTCGCCGTAGGTGGTCTTGCGGCCGACATCGGCCGGGCGCCCGGTGAGCGGGTTGCCGGGGATGCCACGGTCGGGCGTGCGGTCGTAACGGCTGTACTCATACTGCACCAGCCAGTTCAGCTCGGGGGTGATCTGCCAGCTCATGGACGGGGCGAACAGTTGGCGGTGGTTGCCGTCAATGCCGTCGCGGAAGCTGTTCTTGTCCTCGTTGCCCAGGTTCAGGCGCAGGCTGAAGGTGTCGCTGGGGTCGGCGCTGAGGTCGGCATACAGGCTGCGCAGGTCCTGGCTGCCACCTTGTGCCTCGATGGTCGAGCGGCGGCCGTGTTCCGGCGCCTTGCTCACCCGGTTGACGATGCCGCCTTGGCTGCCACGGCCATACAGCACTGCCGCCGGCCCTTTGAGCACCTCGACCCGCTCGATGTTGTGCAGATCACGGGTGTACTGGCTGTCGTCGCGGACACCGTCCAGGTAGAAGTCGTTGCTGGCGTCGAAGCCGCGGATACGCAGGCTGTCGAAGCGGGTGTCGGCGCCACTGCTGACGTTGGGGATGCCTTCCAGCGCCTTGCCCAGGTTGCTGCTGCCGTAGTCCAGCACGTTGCGGGTCTTCACCGAATCGATGGCCTGTGGCACGTAGCGCGCGGGGGTCGAGGTGCGGGTCGCGGTGGTTACGTCCTTGACCCGCGGGTTGTCTTCCTCGCGGGTGCTGTCGGCGGTCACCGAGGTTTCCGGCAGTGTGGTGGTGGCGGCACTGGCCAGGCCGGTGCTGAACAGCAGCGACAGGCCCAGAGTCAAGGGTGAGAGGCGGCAGGGGGCAGGCATCGAAGGCGTCCAAGGGAGGAGTGAGAAATTTGGCGCGAATGGTAATGCTTGCTATTTGCTGTTGCATCGACATTTGTAAAGGGTTGTCTTTACATATGTTTCAAGATGTTGCTATTTGTTTGAATTGATTTGAAGTGTCTTGGCATTCACAAGGATGCGCTTCGGAATGGCTTGTGGAAGCGGCGGTGAGTGCAACGTTGCTCTGCGCGTGACCGCGCAGTGGGAAGAACAGGGCAGTTCAAACAGGCTTTCGGAAGGACTGCGGGAACATGGCCGTATGACGGTTTTATGGATTTCGACTGCTTTCCACAAAAGAGACAAATTTGCGCTGACCCACGACAGATATGCATGGAAATGCACCAGCGCTGACCTTGTTTTTGGTTATATCAACCTGCATTTCACGTTTTTTTGACATGTATAAGCAGGCAGGGCTAGGATTCGGGCTCTACGCCTGCTGGCCATTCCCTGGCCATGCGGCTGCAAGGCCCGTTGCAGACCATTGGCGGGCCTTCGGCTTGGATCCGCATAGCGTCGAACCTACGAAGGGGCGTTGGTTCCTGGCGTTCTGATGCAGAGCGTTTTTGAATACGAAATAAGGAAAATAACATGTTGAAAACCAGGATCAGCCTGGTCGCCCTGGCGATGATCGCCGCGACCCAGGCACAGGCCAATGACCAGGCCGAGAGCAAGGGCTTCATCGAGGACAGCCACGCCAACGTCCTTCTGCGCAACGCCTTCATCAACCGTGACAAGAAGCATCACACCAACGACCAGTCCCAGTGGGGCCAGGGTGTCATCGCCAACTTCTCCTCCGGTTTCACCCAAGGCACCGTCGGTGTAGGTGTCGACGCCTTCGGCCTGTACGCCCTGCGCCTCGATGGTGGCAAGGGCCGTAACCAGGGTGGCGGTGTCGACTTCTTCAAGCGTTCCGATCCCACTTTCGATGGTGAAAAGACCAACGCTCCGCACAACCTGGCCCGTGGTGGCGCTGCGGTGAAGTTCCGTGTTTCGAACACCGTACTCAAATACGGTGACCAGATGCCGGCCCTGCCGGTCCTGCAGTACGACGACGGTCGCCTGCTGCCAGAAAGCTTCACCGGCACCATGATCACCTCCAAGGAGATCAAGGGCCTGGAAATCAACGCCGGCCGCTTCACCCAGGAAGCGCGCAAGAGCGCCGAGCGTCGCGATGGCGGCGGCCTGAAGTCGATCAACGTGCTCGGCGGCAGCTACAAGTTCACCGACAACTTCACCGCGTCGCTGTACACCGCCGACAACGAAGACGTGATGAAGAAGCACTACCTGGGCTTGAACTACGTCTTCCCGATTGCCAGCGACCAGTCCCTGACCCTGGACTTCAACGGCTACAAGTCGGACATCGACAACAAGTACGTGCGTGCCGCCAAGCTCAACGGCGACTCCAACACCATCTGGAGCCTGGCCGCCACCTACGCTTACGGCCCGCACTCGTTCACCCTGGCGCACCAGCGCAGCACCGGCAGCACCGGCTACAACTACGGCTGGTACCAGAACGATGGTGGCGTGGGTGACGGTGGCTCGACCATCTACCTCGCCAACTCCTACTGGTCCGACTTCAACGCAGAAGACGAGCGCTCCTGGCAGCTGGGCTACGGCCTGGACTTCGGTGCCTTCGGCGTGCCGGGGCTGACCTACAAGTTTGCCTATGTAGTGGGTGACAACATCAACACCCGTAAAGTCGGCGCCCCACAAGGCTTCGGTGAAGGTAAAGAGCGCGAGATCTTCAACCAGATCCGTTACGTGGTTCAGGAAGGCCCGGCCAAGGACCTGTCCGTCAAACTGCGTAGCTCCTTCCTGCGGACCAACAATGCTGTCCAGCAGAACGGTTACAACGACGACGGCAACGAAGTCCGCGTATTCGTCGAGTACCCGATCAGCATCTTCTGATCCTGATCCCGCGTCACCCGCAGCCCCGGCCTATGCCGGGGCTGTTTCTTTCCGGCGCACGTTAACCGACGCCGCCACCTCGATCTCCCCGTCTCCGGCGCAAAGCTGTCACTGCGCGCCATCCGCCACATCCGTGCATAGAACTCGCTGTCGATAGCACCGCTGAGCAGCTCGCCCGGCTTGAGGAAGGTGTGCAGCTGGGAAAACAGGCTGATCTCGCTGGCGCTGATACGCCGTGCCAGGTGCTTGGGCTTGAGTTCAGAGGGATGGTCCAGGCCGGCGGCGGCAAGCATCTCGGCCAAGGCATGCAAGGTATTGCGGTGGAAGCTGGCGACCCGCTCGGCCTTCTCCGGCACCACTAGCGCGCGCTGGCGCAACGCATCCTGGGTCGCCACGCCGGTTGGGCACTTGTTGGTGTGGCAGCTTTGCGACTGGATGCAGCCGATGGCGAACATGAAGCCCCGGGCCGAGTTGACCCAGTCCGCGCCGATGGCCAGCACGCAGGCTATGTCGAAGGCGCTGACCAGCTTGCCCGCCGCGCCGATGCGGATGCGCTCGCGCAGGTTCAGCCCCACCAAGGTGTTGTGCACGAACATCAGGCCCTCACGCAGCGGCACGCCCATGTTGTCGGAGAACTCCCGGGGCGCCGCGCCGGTGCCGCCTTCCTTGCCGTCGACGACGATGAAGTCCGGGGTGATGCCGGTGGCCAGCATGGCCTTGGCGATGCCCATGAACTCCCACGGGTGGCCCAGGCAGAACTTGAAGCCCACCGGCTTGCCGCCAGACAGCTCGCGCAGCCGGGCGACGAACTGCAGCAGTTCCCGCGGCGTGGCGAAAACACTGTGGGCGGCCGGCGAGATGCAGTCCTCGCCCTCGCGCACGCCTCGGGTGGCGGCGATCTCGGCGCTGACCTTGTGCGCCGGCAGGATCCCGCCATGGCCCGGCTTGGCGCCCTGGCTGAGCTTGATCTCGATCATCTTCACCTGGGCGGCACGGGCCTGCTCGGCGAAGCGCTCGGGGTCGAACTGGCCGTCCTCGGTGCGGCAGCCGAAGTAGCCGCTGCCGATTTCCCAGATCAGGTCGCCGCCGTGTTCGCGGTGGTAGGGGCTGATGCTGCCCTCGCCAGTGTCATGGGCGAAGCGACCAAGGCGCGCGCCCTTGTTCAGCGCGGCGATGGCGTTGGCGCTGAGGGCGCCGAAGCTCATGGCCGAGATATTGAAGATCGACGCCGAGTACGGTTGGCGGCACTGCGGGCCGCCGATGCGGATGCGGAACGACGCAGGGTCGGGCATCGGCACCGGCAGCATCGAGTGGCTGATGAACTCGAAGCCCGGTTTGTAGGCATCATTGAGCGTGCCGAAGGCTTTCTCGGCACTTTCGTTCTTGGCCCTGGCGTACACCAGCGAACGCTGGGCGCGGGAGAACGGCAGCTTGTCGTCGTCGCCCTCGATCAGGTACTGGCGGATCTCCGGGCGGATGGTCTCGATCAGGTAGCGGATATTGCCCAGGATCGGGTAGTTGCGGCGCACGGCGTGGTGGCGTTGGCGCAGGTCGTTGAGGCCGACCAGGCTGAGCAGGGCGCTGGTGACGGTAAAGGGCCAGAGCCAGGTGTGGGCAAGCAGCAAAGGGGCACTGGCAATCGTGAAGACCAGACACAGGAACAGGCAGGCATAGCGGCTGGGGAGCGAGTCTTTCATGGGTCCATCGCAGACGGGATGACCCGGCCTAGGATAGGCAAAGGTTGCGCAGGGAAAACCTGGGGTTTCGGTAAAAGACTGTTACTCGACGCGGATGCGCCTGGCGCGGACACCGGCTACCGCGCCGTACCTGCCGGTCCCTCGGCATACAGGTATCCATACCCCTACACAGGGGCTTCAGTCGGCCCCTCCAGCGCCAAGGCCTTCCAGCTCGCCTTGCGTTTACGTTCGATGAGCGCGGCCAGGGCCTTGGCGGTCGGAGCACCCTTGCCGGTGAACTTCACCGGTGCCAGGGTCAGCAGGGTGACCTTGTCACTTTCGGGAATCCGCTCGTCATCACCATGCTTGTTCCAGGGCTTGTCCACCGCCAACAGCGCATCCACCGCGCAAGGCCAGTGCAGGTCGGCAAATTGTGGATCGTCACGCTGGAACAGCATGCCCTCGGCCACCGGGCCGTGCTCGAAGGTTGTGGCGGCGAGGCGTGCCAGCATTCGTACTGGAAAACACCAGGCGTCTGGCACCGGCAATCCGGCCTGGGGCAGTGCCCAGTCACCTGGCAGGCAGAGGAACAACTCGGTCATCGGGGCAACCTGGTACAGGCCGCTGGTGAACAACAGCTTGTAGTCAGTCTTGCTATCGATCAGGCTGACATGCAGCGTGCTGCGAGGGTCTTCACTGGGGGGGCAGAACTCGGTGGGCAGGACCCACCCAGCAGTATTGTGCACGAAGGTGACAATGGCCTGTCCGGCGCCTTCGGCATCGGCACCCTCGACATCGTTGATGCTGCGTGCGCCGTGTTCGAGCAGCAGATCGACCGTGCGCTGATGCCCCCATTCACGCGCAGCGTCCAGTGCGCTGTCATTGGCGCGTCGGTGCAGGCGATTGACCTGTGCGCCTCGAGTCAGCAGCAGTGCGACGACCTCGTTGTGGCCCGATTGGGCCGCTGCGTATAGCGGTGGGCAGACGCTGAGCGGCAGGCCATCGACCCAGGCACCGGCATCGAGCAGGCAAACGCAGGTTTCAAGGTGCCCTTCACTGGCTGCCAGTTCGAGTGCACTGGCATGGCCCTCGTCTACATACGGCTGGTTAGGCGCCAGGCCCAGCTCCAGGAGCAGGCCACAGTTCGCAGTCTGTCCGGCCCGGGCGGCCATATGCAGCAGCCCTTCCTCGTCGGCCTCGCCATAGCGGGGCAGCACCAGCAGCTCGGGGTATTTCTGTGCGAACGCACGTAGCCGCTCCAGCTTGCCCTCTTCTACATCGTCATAGAGGCGGTCGAGCTTGGTCTCATGCTTTTCGTAGAGTTGTTGCCAGTCGATCATCAGATGAAAGTTCCCCGTTTGAAGGCCAGTCCCATGCGTTTTAATTCGCGCTCCACCGCTTTCAATCCTTTGGCATCGGCTTTCTGCAGACGCTCGAAGACTTTCTGGGCCGACGCGACAGTGTGGGTTTTGCCGCCATTGCGCGCCCAGGTGAAATTGCGTAAGTCGGTGTTCAGGTCGATTTTGTGCTTGGCCATGATCGCCTGCGCATTGAGGATGTAGTCACGGTTCTGCTGTTTCCAGTTGCGTGGCGCGTTTTCCCGAACGATGTGGTGCCGGTGCGGGTTTTTCATGTTTTTGGGCGCGCGCCCCATCTTCTTCTTGTCTGCGCTACTCAACCGGCAGACTTCCAGCCCTAGTGGGTCGATCCAGGTGGCGGGTGTCGGGGCGTATTGGTACAAGTTCAGCCCGCCCGCCAGGCCGATCGGATCCGGCTGGGTAAACCGACCCACATCCGGATCGTAGAAGCGGAACAAGTTGTAGTGCAGGCCGGTTTCCCTATCAAGGTACTGGCCCTGGAACCTCAGGTTCTGTTGCTCGACGAGTGCCGGCTCGCGCAGTTCCTGCATCGTATTACCCCAGACCTGATAGCGGGCCTGCCAAACGATGTTGCCAGCTTCATCACTCAGTTGCTCCGCCAGGCCATTGAGGTCGTTGTGGTAGTGATGTATCTGCTGGTACTCGCCCAGGCCGTCGACGCGGGCCAGGGGCTCATGGCTGTCGTCCTCATACAGGTAGAGGCAGCGTTGCCCATGGCGACGCTCTTCGAGCAAGCGGTAGCCGTCCCAGTCGAACCGGGTGAGGCCGAGGCACTGCCCCGTATCATCGTATTCGCTCTTGGCGATGCGTCTGCCAAGGGGGTCGTACTGCATGCGCACCACGCGCTCGCGTCCGCTGTGCTGGGAGCGCACTTCGATCAGACGGTGCTCGGCATCGTAACGCAAGCGCTGCACACCGCGCCGCGCGCTACGCTTCTCGATGAGTCGGCCAAAAGCGTCATAGCGGTAACGCTTGTCCTGGTAAGTCAGCACGCGATTGTGGCGGACCCAGCCACCTTGTGGGCCATCGAGCAGGTTGGCTGCCGCATCATAGGCGAAGGTTTCGCCCGGCTGCATACCGGTTGGCTGGCTGGCGATGATGCGTTCACTGGCATCGTGGCGCAGATGCTGTGCGTGCTGCTCGCCAGGGCTCTGCCGTAAGCGCGTTGTGAGGTTGTCCGCCAGGTCGTATTCGAAGTGCTGCTGCAGGGGGGCTGGCAGCTGCCTGGGCATTCCACGCGGTCGACTTCGACGCGAACGCAAGCGGCCGGATCGGTCGTACTCGCTGTGGGTATCGAGGTTGCCCTGGGTGCGCAGGACTTCGCGGTGCAGGCGGTCACGCTCGAAGTCGCAGATCACCTTGCCATCGAGATTCACCTGATGCAGATAGCCACTGCCGTAGTAAAGCTGGTTCAGCTCGCGGCCGTCCGGTAACTGGGTGCGGATGCGATTGCCCAGTTCATCGTAGTGATGGCGTAAAACACCCGATGTACCGTGCTCCTCGATCAGTCGACCCAGGGCATCGTAGGCAAAGCCAAGCTGTTGGCTATCGCCCTGGTTGTCGGTGAAGCGGACCATGAGCAGTTGGTCGAGTGCATCGTATTGGTGCTCGGTACGTCCGTCGTCGGTCACCTTGGCCAGGAGGCGACCACCGGCATCGCGCTCGAAGACGTGGCTGATCGGCGCCATCGGCGTGCCGGGTACCAGTGCCAGTCCCAAGCCATGGGGCGCAGGCATGTAATCAAGGCGCTGCAGACAGTCGAGGCGGTCGTAATGGTAGCGTCGGGCGCTGCCATCTAGATCACGCTGCTCAACCAACCGGTCGGCGGGGTCCCAGGTAAATCGATAGCTTTCGCCGTTCTCGTTGGCCAGGCTGAGCAGACGACCATAAGTGTCGTAGCGGTACGCGACGGTCCGCCCCAGGGGATCAACCTGCCGTTGCAGGCGGCCGCAAACGTCGTAGTGAAACTCATAGCCATGGCCGGTGGGGTCCTCACGTCGCACCAGCAGGCTGGCGGTATTGTACCGGTAGTGCTCGCTGCGACCATCTGGCGTGCGGATCTCCAGCAGTCGTCCCTGTGCATCATGGCGATAGTCGGTGCGTTCCCCTTGTGCGTCGACCACCGTGGCCAGGTAGCCATGGCGGTCATAGACGAGGCGCGTGGTGTAGCCGGAGCAATCGGTAAATGCACTGATCAGGCCCAGGTCGTTCCATTGCAGTTGTCTGGCTTTACCCATGGCGTCGACGATTTCGACCGTGCGTCCGTGTCCGTCATGGCGATAACGGGTTACCAGGCCTAGCGGATCAGTTTCCCGGACACAATTACCACGCTGATCGTAGCCGTATTGCCAGCAGTTGCCGGCGGCGTCGGTCCAGGCGCGGGGTAGTGCCCAGTGCTCCATCCAGTGTGTCGACTCACTGCGACCAAGAGGGTCGATAGTCTGTGCGAGGTTGCCAGACGTGTCGTAGTCGAACGTCCACAGCCCACCGTCCGGGTCGCTGGCGGCCAGCAGTTGGCGCTCGTCGTTCCAGTCGAAGCGCCAGGTCCGGCCAAGGGCATCAGTGTAGGCGGTGACCTGGTATTGGTTGTTCCAAATGCGGATGCTCTGGCGTTGAAGCCCATCGGTGATACGGGTCACACCTGCGGCTACATCGTACTCAAAAAGGTACTCGTCACCCTCGTCGGTCCAGTGCCGAGCCACGCGCCAGCCATCTTCGGTCAGCACCCACTCGTAATGGCAGCGCAGGCCGGTTGGTAGTTGGTGCTCGATCATCCTCTGGCCCTGGTCATAGGCGAAGCGTCGTTTCACCTGGCCCTGGGCGTCTCGCACCTCGGTGAGGTTTCCTCTGTCGTCGTAGTTGTAACTGACCAGTTGTTCGGTGCTGGTATCGGCGAAGCGGCGTTGCACATGGCTGACACGTTGAGGCCATTGCGGGCTGTAGTGCAGTTCCACCTCGACCAGGCCGAAGGTATCCCGCAGGCCGCGCAGGCGCCCGCGGTCGTCATAGTCCAGGTAGACACGATTGTCGTTGCGGTCGCCGATCTGGCTCAAGCGCAATCTGGCTGGGTTGCCGGGCACCTGCTCAAATAGACGATAGCGGCCATCACGATCTTCGATCAGTACCTCACCGTTGAGTGCTCGGCGCACGCTCAGGCCTTCGCCGGTGCTATAAAGCGCATCTCCCAGCGGGAGATGCCCCATGTCGATTGCTCGGGCCTGCTCATCGTTGAAGACCAGGCTTTCACCGCCATCGGCATGGGGTATGACGTCGATATGGACCTCGTAAGGTACGCTCCAGCCGCTGCCGAGCAGTCCTGCCTCACGCTCCCCATGGCTGTTGTAGTAGCGCTGCCAGTCCAGTGGGATCAGTGCCGGCAGCTCGAAATCCAACTCGGCCTCACCATTGAGGATCTTCGCACCAGTAGGCGCATGCACCGGGTTGGGTGAGCCGGCGATGGCCGAAGTGAGGGCACTGGTGACTTGGCTGGTCACCAAGCTGGTGACGCCCCCGATCAACATGCACCCAAACTTGCTGTAAAACTTTCCCCCCCGCCCTCGCAACATCATCAACGCCGTGATCGCCAGGCCGATCCCCGGCGTCTTGCCGCTGCGGATCTCGCGCACCACGATCGGCCCGCCGCCGATGCGCACGTTGTCCGACACCAGCCCGCCATCGACGATCACGGCCTCGCAGGTGCCACGGTCGCCGCTGCGGCAGGCCGGGTGGCCGTTGATCAGCACCTTGCTCGAACCCTCGGCCAGGTACTGCGGCGGCATCGGCGGGTGCTTGGTGCACAGCACCTTGTCGTCGGGAGCTTCCTGGGTGTTGGCCGCTGGGCTGGCGACGGTCGGCCGCCACATCTGTGAGAAGAAGCCCTTGGCCATGTCAAGGAAGGTCTCTTCCTGCTCCTCGGCCTGCGCGTCACCGCCCTCGCCAGTGGCCGGGGCCGAGGGCGCGGTGACCACGCCGGCCGCGCGCGCGGCGCGCTTGCCGTTGGTCTTGGTGTTGGGCGAGCCACTGGCGATGGTGGCTTGCACGGTCGGCGGAAACAGGGCGTTGCCGATGCCTTCGCATAATCGACTGAGCCCGGTGTCGGCGCCGGTCTTGGCCATGACCACGCCGACCACCAGGCCCACCACCGCGCCAAGCACAAAGCAGCCCAGGCCGCCGGTGACCACGGTAATGCCCAGTGCCGCGCCCACCGCAGCGGTGGCCAGGGCGCCGATGGCGACGTTGGCGGCCACTTCCAGCACGCCGCCGATGATGTCGGCCATCACCGAGGTGTGCAGCAGCGCATCGCCTTCGCGGGCGGCCCAGAGTGCGTCGGACATGGTGCGGTGTCAGCCCAGGTTGTCGAAATCGAGGGACTGCTTGAGCGCCGCCCAGTGCGTCGCCTCCGTCTCGCCCAGGGGGGTGGGTTTGACATAGCTGAGGGCGAACATCTTGCGCGTGCCCGGCAGCACCAGCGCCAGCTGGTACTGGTAGACCTTTTCCTGGCCCTTGCTGAACTGGCTGCTCAGCTCGATCGCCTCGATCGGCTGCGCCGCGCCCACCTGGGTGGCGCGGGCCGGCTGGAACTGCAGGTCCTTGACCTGTTGCTGCAGGCGCTGCAACTGGCCGTCAAAGTTGCTCTGCAGCGTCTCGCCCTCTTCGAGCAGGCTGCGGCTGACGATCAGCGAGGTGCCCAGGGCTTCGAAGCGCAGGATGTTGATGCTGGTGTCGCGTACCTGCGCATCGGGCAGGGCGAAGCGGAATTCGTTGAGGCGGTAGCTCATGGTTTGGTCTCGTTACTTGCCGGTACCGGGGAAGAGGGCCTTCACCGCACCGTCGATGGCCGTTTTAACGCCCTGGTTGTTCGGGCCGGTCTGCGCGCCGCTGCCCACGTTCAGGTCAAGGGTGCCGCCAGTGTTGATCTCGGCGTCGGCGTTGGCGTGGAAGCTGAACTGCTCGCAGCTGATGTTGATCTGCCCGCTGGCGTTGAGCTCGATCACGCTCTTGCCGCAGACCAGGCGCAGATTCTCGCCGACTTCGATCAGGTAGCTGGTGCTGACACTGTCGGTCTTGCTCGCGCCGACCAGCAGCATGTCGTCGCGGCGCACGGCGCGGATGCGGTCCTGGCCGATGGTGATGGTCTCGAGCATGCCGACGGTCTGGGTGCGGTTGATGCCCACCGACAGCGTCTCGCTATGCTCGACCACGGTGTCCATGTTGCGTTCGGCATGCATGTACAGCTGCTCGGCGCCCTTCTTGTCCTCCATGCGGATTTCATTGAAGTTGGCCGGGCTGCCGCCCTTGCTCGAACGGCTCTTCATCCCGCTTTGGGTGGCGCCGCCGGGCAGGTCGTAGGGCACGGTCTGTTCGGCGTTGTACACCCGCCCGGTGATGATCGGCCGGTCGGGGTCGCCTTCGAGGAAGCTGACGATCACCTCCTGGCCGATGCGCGGCACCTGGATCGAACCCCAGTTCTTACCGGCCGTGGCCTGGGACACGCGGATCCAGCACGAGCTGTTCTCGTTGGACTGGTCGTGGCGGTCCCAGTGGAAGTGCACCTTGACCCGGCCGTACTGGTCGGTCCAGATCTCCTCGCCGGCCGGGCCGACCACCACGGCGGTCTGCGGCCCCTTGACGATCGGGCGCAGCGAGCTGCTCACCGGGCGATAGCTCTGCTGCGCGTCGATGCAGCTCAGGTTGCTCTCGAACTGCGCCGCACCGCTGCCCCCACCGCTTTCCAGGCGTTCCTGGTGCACGTAGTAGCGGGCGGCGACGATCAGGTACTCGCGGTTCTGGTCCTGACGGCTGAAGTTGCTCAGGCTGAAAAGATGGCCGCTGCCCAGGCCCCGGGCGTTGCCACGCAGCTCGACGCGCTCGTGCAGGCTTTGCAGCGATTCCAGGCGGGTGCGGGCGTAGTGCTCGCCATCCTGGGTCTGTTCATAGGCACCGGGGTAGTCGTACAGCGGGTAGTCGCCGGCCTGGTGCGGCCGGGGCATCGCCGAACGCACGTCGATGCGCGCGCTGGGGCGCTGGAAGTCGTAGTCGTTGAGCTCCAGCGAGCCCGGCTGGACTTCCTGGGCCAGGTGCCAGTCATTGATATGGTCGCGCTCGCGGTGCTGGCCGTCCGGTGGGTAGTAGGGCACGGTCTCGTAGCCGGGGGCCTTCTGGTGCGCGCCATAGGCGTCTGCGAGCACCAGCACGTGGCGCTCCTGCTCGTGGCGGAAGAAGTAGTAGATGCCTTCTTCTTCCATCAGGCGGCTGACGAAGTCGAAGCTGGTCTCGCGGTACTGCACGCAGTACTCGCGCTCGCGGTAGTTGCGGCTGAGCAGGTCCTCGAAATCCGAGAAGCCCAGGTCGCGAAACACCTGCTTGATGATCTGCGGCGCGCTCAGGTGCTGGAAGATCCGGCAGTCGCTGGTGCGCGTCAGCAACCACAGCCAGGGGCGCAGGGTGACGCGGTAGCTGGCGAACTGGCCCTGGTCCACCGACTGGCTGCAGCGGGCGACGATGCCGTGGAAGTGCCGCGATGTGCCGACGCTCTGCTGCACGCTCAGGCTCATCGGTTTGCCCAGCAGCTGGTTGAGGTCGATGGCGGGGTCGTCGCTGGTCAGCTGCAGCTCATAGTCGAACAGGCGGCCAAGCTCCTCGCTGCCGCCCATCTCGGCAAGGATCAGCTTGTCCGGCCCCAGGGGGCTGTTGATCTGCGCCAGGCGCGTGAACTGCTTGAACAGCATGGTCGGTCCTGTCAGTCGGCGGCGCCGAAGTCATAGTGCAAGTCGTTGTCGCGACGGCTGATGCTGACGCTGGCCAGCGGCTTGCCTTCGAGCAGGCGCGTGAGGAACTCGCGGCTCATGTCCGGCAGCAGGCCGTTGGTGAGGATGGCGTCGATCATGCGGCCACCGCTTTCGGTCTCGGTGCAGCGCGAGACAATCAGCTCGACCACCTCGTCGTCGTAGGCGAAGCCGACCTTGTGGGTACCTTCCACGCGCTTGCGAATGCGCTCCAGCTGCAGGCGGGTGATGGCCTTGAGCATGGTGTCGCTGAGCGGGTAGTAGGGGATGGTCACCAGGCGGCCGAGCAGCGCCGGCGGGAAGATCTCCAGCAGCGGCTTGCGCAGCGAGGTGGCCACGGCCTCGGGGTCGGGCAGGGCCTGCGGGTCCTTGCAGGTGTTGGCGATCAGCTCGGTGCCGGCGTTGGTGGTGAGCAGGATCAGGGTATTGCGGAAGTCGATCTGGCGGCCTTCGCCGTCTTCCATCACGCCCTTGTCGAATACCTGGAAGAAAATCTCGTGCACGTCGGGGTGGGCTTTTTCCACCTCGTCCAGCAACACCACACTGTACGGGCGGCGGCGCACGGCCTCGGTCAGCACGCCGCCTTCGCCGTAGCCGACGTAGCCGGGTGGCGCGCCCTTGAGGGTCGAGACGGTATGGGCTTCCTGGAATTCGCTCATGTTGATGGTGATCAGGTTCTGTTCACCGCCGTACATGGCCTCGGCCAGGGCCAGGGCGGTCTCGGTCTTGCCCACGCCGGAGGTGCCGGCGAGCATGAACACGCCGATCGGCTTGTTCGGGTTGTCCAGGCCTGCGCGGGAGGTCTGGATGCGCTTGGCGATCATCTTCAGCGCGTGATCCTGACCGATGATGCGCTTGGCCAGGTGCGAGTCGAGGTTGAGCACGGTCTCGATTTCGTTGCGCGCCATGCGCCCCACCGGGATACCGGTCCAGTCGGCGACCACCGAGGCCACTGCCTGGTAGTCCACGGTTGGCAGGATCAGCGGGCTCTCGCCTTGCAGCTGGCTCAGGCGCTGCTGCAGGTCGACGAGTTTTTCGCGCAGCTCATGGCTGCCCTGCACGTCCACTTCCTGATCGACCACGCCGACCTGTTCACGCAGTTGCGCACGGGTGGCCAGCAGCTCGTCGACCATGGCTTTCTCCTCGGCCCAACGGCTTTCCAGGGCGGCCAGGCGCTCGCGCTCCTCGGCCAGCAGGCTGTCGGCCTGGGCCTGACGTTGCCCGGTGTTGACACCGATGGCGGCTTCGCGGGCGATGATCTGCAGCTCGACTTCCAGCGCCTCGATGCGCCGACGGCTGTCGTCCACCTCGGCCGGCACTGCGTGCAGGCTGATGGCCACGCGGGCGCAGGCGGTGTCGAGCAGGCTCACCGACTTGTCGGGCAGCTGGCGCGCCGGAATGTAGCGGTGCGACAGCTTCACGGCGGCTTCCAGCGCTTCGTCGAGGATCTGTACCTGGTGGTGCTTCTCCATGGTCGAGGCCACGCCGCGCATCATCAGCAGCGCCTTGGCTTCGCTCGGCTCGTCCACCTGGACGACCTGGAAGCGCCGGGTCAGCGCCGGGTCCTTCTCGATATGCTTCTTGTACTCGGCCCAGGTGGTCGCCGCCACGGTGCGCAGGCTGCCACGAGCAAGGGCCGGCTTGAGCAGGTTGGCGGCATCGCCCGTGCCGGCCGCGCCGCCAGCGCCGACCAGTGTGTGGGCTTCGTCGATGAACAGGATGATCGGCTTGGGCGAAGCCTGCACGTCTTCGATGACCTGGCGTAGGCGCTGCTCGAACTCGCCCTTCATGCTGGCGCCGGCCTGCAGCAGGCCGACATCCAGGCTGCGCAGTTCGACGTCTTTCAAGGCCGGCGGCACATCGCCGGCGACGATGCGCAGGGCGAAGCCTTCGACCACGGCGGTCTTGCCGACGCCGGCCTCGCCGGTGAGGATCGGGTTGTTCTGGCGGCGGCGCATGAGGATGTCCACCAGTTGGCGAATTTCCTCATCACGGCCGACGATGGGGTCGAGCTTGCCGCTGCGCGCCTGTTCGGTGAGGTCGACGGTGAAGCGCTTGAGTGCCTCCTGCTTGCCCATCGCCGCTGGCGCCACCGCGCCGCTGGCTTCGCCCGGGGCGGCAGCGCTGAAGCCGTCGCTGGCAGCCAGGTTGTTTTCCGGCGAGTCGCCGACGTACTCGTCGAAGCGCTCGCTCAGGGCCTCGACCTTCAGCTTGGCGAATTCGCTGGACAGCCCCAGCAGGGCGTTGCGCAGGCTCGGGGTCTTGAGGATGCCGACCAGCAGGTAGCCGGTGCGCACCTGGCTTTCGCCGAACATCAGGCTGCCGTACACCCAGCCGCGCTCGACGGCTTCCTCGACCTGGGAGGACAGGTCGGTGATCGACGTCGAACCCCGCGGCAGGCGGTCCAGGGCGTCGGTCAGGTCGCGGGCCAGGCGCGCCGACTCGACGTTGAACTGGCGGATGATGCGGTGCAGGTCGCTGTCCTGCAGCTGCAGCAGCTGGTGCAGCCAGTGCGCCAATTCGACATAGGGGTTGCCCCGCAGCTTGCAGAACACCGTGGCGGCCTCGATGGCCTTGTAGGCGACACTGTTGAGTTTGCCGAACAGCGCGGCGCGGCTGATTTCACCCATGGTCCTGACTCCTTGTTGGCGGGGCGTTGACCGGCCGCTCGGCGTAGTACCGGGCAAGCTTCAGGTCGTTGGCATCGTGCGACGGCCGGCCGAGCCAGGTATCGAACCCCAGGCGTTGGCCGGCATTGAGTTGCAGCGCGGGCACCTGGCCCTGCGCGAGAATGAGGTTGAGGTCCCAGTCCAGTTCCTGGCCCAGGTACTCGGCGACCCACGCGGCCAGCTCGACGAACGCCTGCCCGCCGGGGAGCAGGGCGTGGTACTGGTCGAGGGTCAGCGGGCCCAGGCACAGGCGGAACTTGTGCTGGCGGTCCCAGACGTAGCGGCCCAGGCACAGGTCGACACCCAGGCGGTTGGCGCGCACGCCGAGCTGGCTGCGTTCAGGCAGCTCCAGCCACTGGCCGACGTATTCCTCGAGCTTCACCGGCACGCCGAAGTAGCTGGCCAGGATGCTGCACAGGCCATCCGGGTAGCGGGTCTGCGCCGCCAGGTGGCCGGACCAGTGCAGCTTGGCGGTATCGGCCAGCGGCCCCTGGCCTTGCAGCTCCGGTTGACCGCGGCCGCTGAGGGCGGCCAGGCGCGCGGCCCAGTAATCGTCGCCCGGGCGGTCATGGCTGACGGTCGGCCGGGCCTCGGCCCAGGCGCGATAGAACAGGCTCAGCAGGCGGTGGTGGAAGACATCGAGGAAGCGCTTGCTGGTCGGGTCGGCGTGGTTGCGCTGGCGCTCGCGCATGTACTCGGTCAGGTGCAGCGGTAGCGGGCCGTTGGGACCGCCGAGGCCGAAGAAGAACTGCTCCAGGCGCGCTGGCTGGTCGTCGTTGGCCGTGACCGAGGCCAGCGTCGCCGGGGCGAAGCCGCAGTCCAGGCGCTGGCCCAGGCGCACCGGTTCGTCGGCCAGGCGCAGCGAGTGGCCGAAGCGGGGCAGCTCGGGGTTCTCCGCCTCGAGGCGACGCAGCGCCTGGAAGAAATCGTATTCCCAGGGCTCGGCCTGCATGGCCTGTAGCGTGTTCACAGGTTCGGCCTGCGCCCGGGCTTGGCTTTCCAGCGCATGATCTCGCCTCTTTCGCTGGTGCGCAGCACGGTTTCGGTGAAGCTGTTGATCGACACATAGCGGGTCAGGAAGCGCTCGAACACCGCGCCCAGCAGGAACACACCGGTGCCGCGGAAGGCGTTCTCGTCGAACGTCAGGGTGATCTCCAGGCCACGGCCGAAGACGATCGGCCCGGGCATCGGCAGGCGCCGCGTGCAGGGTTTGCAGCTGACTTCGCGCAGGCCGTCGATCTGCAGCTGCAGGGCGCTGTCCTGCTGGTCGCCGTACAGGCGCAGCAGCTCGCGCAGGGCGGCGGCGCCCTGGCCTTGCTCGGCCAGTGACAGGTAGTTCAGCGACAACTGGCTGATCAGGCGCCAGGCCCGGTTGTCGTGGGCGTGGCTGGCCTTCGGTCGGCTGGGGCCGGCCAGGCAGCGCACGGCGGATACCGGTGCGCTGTCGGCCAGGCTGAAGTCGCTGCGCCCGTCGCCGACATTCATGAACAGCGGCAGGTCGCGGTTGCTGCACAGCGCGCTGATGCCCAGCTGGCGCAGGTCATGGCGGTACGGCGCCTGGTTGCCATCGACCAGGCTGACGAAGGTCTCGCTGCCCATGTAGCTGGAGCGCGTACCGTTGCGCCGCTGCTCGCTGGAGAGCACGCGCGGTTCGCGGCGCACCAGGTAGTACGCCTGGTCACGGCCATAGCGCGACGGGTCGCGCACCGCGTAGAACGGCAGGAATTCCTGGTCCGGCCCGGTACCGTGGCCGGTGACCCGCTGCAGTGAGTGGATCTCGAAATCGGTGGGCCGGGTACGGTCGGCGATCACATGGTGCTCGTGGACCCGGTCGGTCAGGTGGATGCGATCCACCCGGCGCGGGAACAGGTTGATCGCCGGGGTGCAGAACGGCACGAACTGGGCGGGGCCCACGCTGCTTTCCAGCGCGGCGTCGATACGGTCGAACAGCACCAGCAGCTCCAGCTCCTGGCCGTCGCAGCGCTTGACCGCGCGCTCCAGCCCGGCGAAGTCGACGAACAGATAGCGCTGGGGCAGGGCGAAATACTCCTGCAACAGGCGATAGCCCTGGAAGGCCTGCGGCACCACCGGCAACGCTGCTTCGCGGTCATCGAAGCCACAGGGCAGCAAGGCGTCCTCGACCGGGATGCGTTCGACCCAGTCGGCGCCCGGCTGGCGCACGAACACCGCGCAGGCGCTGCCCAGCAGTTGTTCGTACAGGCGGAACGGGGTTTCGTCGGCACCGTTGAGGTACAGCGGCAAGTGCGTCAGCGGCAGGCTGGAGAACGGAATCTCGGCGCCGCTGCGCAGGGTCAGGCGCAGTCCGGCGCGGGCTTTCGGTTCGCTGGCGGCCAGGCGCCCGAGCACAGCCCCGGGGTTGCCGAAGTACTCGGCCCGGGCAACCTGCAACGGCCACAGGGTGACGTCCTGGGTGCTGCGAAATTCGCAGGGCGTCTGCGAATTGCGCCCAAGATTGGCGCGCAGGACGCTGTCACGGGGTAGCTGGAATCCGGCGGCCAGCGAGCCTTCGTCGGGATCGGTCTGCAGTTGCACCACGGTCATCGATGGCGTCGGCGCCAGGTAGTGCGGGTAGGCGATTTCCAGCAGGTTGTGGGTGAAGGTCGGGTACTCGGCGTCGAGCTTGAGCTGCACCCGCGCGGTGAGGTAGGCGAAACCTTCGAGCAGGCGCTCGACGTATGGGTCGGCGCACTCGATCCCGGACAGCGTCAGGCGCCCGGCGATCTTCGGGTATTCCTTGGCGAACTCCGCGGCACCCTCGCGGATGTGCTGCAGTTCCTGGTTATACAGCTCGAGCAGCCGCGGGTTCATGCGCGCCTCCGGCGGTCGGCGGGGGCCACGCGCACGTGCCCGGATTCCAGGTCGACGTCGGTCTGCAGCAGCAGCGGCAGGGCTGCAGGCTGGGCCCACAGGTCGCCTTCGATCTCGAAGCTCAGGGCGTTGGCGTTCATCTCGCCGGGCGCGGCCTGGGCGCGTACCTTCAGGGTATGGGCGAGGATGCGCGGCTCGTAGGTGGCGATGGCCTGGTGGATGATGCGTTCGAGCGCGTTGAGGTCGATGTTCGACGCGCTGTTGCCGGCCAATGCCGGCAACCCGTAGTTGATTACCGAGGCGCCGGCCGGGGAGTTCAGCGTGGCGCCGGTGTCGAGCAGCGACGTGGTGTTGAGCAGCCAGGCCAGGTCGCGCAGTACCGAGGCCTTGAGCTGCTGCAGGCTGAGCACGCGCTTGTCGGGGGCTTCCTGTGGGTTGCCCGGGTCATCGTCGGTCAGGCGATCCAGCAGCGAAGGCTGCAGGCGGTCGCGGGTGGCGATTTCGGCTACCACTGGAACATCCCTGTGAACATTTTCTGGTCTTCGAAACCGGTGTCGCACGAGGCGCTCGGCGCCGGCGTTGAGGCTTCCAGCAGGCCGGCCTGGGTCAGGCGCACGGCGCGCGAGGTCTTCAGGCATTCGCCCTTGAGCGTCGGGTGTGGCTGCACATGGGTCACCAGCACGATTGGCGTGCCATTGAACTGCTCGACCCGGGCCTTGCCGGCGCGGTCCGGGCTCAGGCCGCAGGGCCATTGCATGTCCAGCGCCAGGCGCTGTTCGCCGCGATCGAGCACACACTGGCCGGCATTCTCGCTCAGCGTCACGGTCTGCCCGCCCAGGTTGGCCTGGTTCAGCAGTTCGGCGTCGGCGCAAGCGCTCAAGGCCAACAGCAGGGCGCCGGCCAGGGCAGCGCGGGTCATGTGAGCTCCCAGAACCAGACTTGCTTCGACTGGTAGTTGTGGTCGGAGAAACCTTTGGTCAGGCCGCGGTTCCACAGGTCGATATGGTCGCCCGTGCGGTTCTCCTGGCTCTGCCCGGTGCGGGCGAAGCAGTCTCTGTAGAAGATGATCCCGGTCTTGGCCTTGAGCGCTTCGCGGGCCTGGGCGGTACCGGCAATCTTCAGCGGGTAGAACAATCGTGTCTCCAGCCAGTTGGCCAGGGATTCGGCGCCACGGGCATGCTCGTGGGCGCACTTGGGTTCGGTATAGGTCGATTTGTTGACCTTGAGGCTCATCTCGCCGTTGAGCGCGATGCTCATGCGGATGGCGCACTGGTTGTCCCACGGGCCGTCGCAGGGCGAGGACACGCTCGGGTAGGCATTCCACAGGTTGATGAAAGAAGGCTTGGCCATTATGTTCACCGTGAGCGGGTGACGCGTGGGGAGGTGCGCCCGCGCCGCGCCCAGGCGCGGCACGGGCGCGGTCGATCAGATCTTGACGTTCGAGCGGATGTTCCAGCCGTACTTGATCGGGCCGCCTTCCTTGGTGCCGTCGGCTTTCTGCGGCTGGTAGTCGACGGTGACCTTGGCGAAGTTCAGGGTCACGTTCTCGGTCAGGCGGTCGTCGCTGCCCGAACCGCCGGTGCTCAGCGAGCTGATGATCACCTCTTCGAGGTTGATGATCAGGTACTCGACCTGGCTTTCACCGCCGGCCTTGCGCACCGTCAGCTTGACCTTGTCGATGTGCTTGCCGCTGGAGCAGTGAGCCATCAGGTTGGGGCTGGACTTGTCGATGTACTTGGTGATCGACAGGTCCTGGATGTTGACCTTGCCCGAACCGCCGCCGCTGCCCAGGTGCATGTTGCCGGACTGGGACATGCCCCAGCTCCAGTTCAGCACGTCGATTTCGTCCTTGTGGGCCTTGTCGTGGGACTCGCCCTTGATGTCGCCGATCTTGATGAAAATATCTACAGCCATGATGTCCTCGGGATTTCGCGTCGGTTAGCGGTGGTATTGGCTGATCGCGGGGCCCGCCCCCACTGTGGGCGCGGGCGGGCCCCGCGATGATCAGGCCCCTTTGGCCGAAGGCAGCTTCGACACCAGGCGCAGCGACACGGTCAGCCCTTCGAGCTGGTAGTGCGGGCGCAGGTAGAAGCGCGAGTTGTAGTAACCCGGGTTGCCTTCGACTTCCTCGACCACCACTTCGGCGGCCGCCAGCGGGTGCTGGGCCTTGGTGGTCTCGGTGGAGTGCGCCGGGTCGCCATCGACGTAGTTGAGGATCCAGTCCTGCAGCCAGCGCTGCATCTCGTCCTTTTCCTTGAACGAGCCGATCTTGTCGCGAACGATGCACTTCAGGTAATGGGCGAAGCGGCAGGTGGCGAACAGGTACGGCAGGCGCGCGGCCAGGTTGGCGTTGGCGGTGGCGTCCGGATCATCGTACTCGGCCGGTTTCTGCAGCGACTGCGCGCCGATGAAGGCGGCAAAGTCGGTGTTCTTCTTGTGCAGCAGTGGCATGAAGCCGTTCTTGGCCAGTTCCGCCTCGCGGCGGTCGGAAATGGCGATCTCGGTCGGGCACTTCATGTCCACGCCACCGTCGTCGGTGGGGAAGGTGTGCGCCGGCAGGCCTTCGACTTCACCGCCCGACTCCACGCCGCGGATGCGCGAGCACCAGCCGTAGTGCTTGAACGAACGGTTGATGTTCACGGCCATGGCGTAGGCGGCGTTGGCCCAGGTGTACTTGCTGCTGTCGGCGCCGTCGGTGTCTTCCTCGAAGGCGAAGGCCTCCACCGGGTCGGTCTTGGCGCCGTAGGGCAGGCGCGCCAGGAAGCGCGGCATGGTCAGGCCGATGTAGCGCGAGTCTTCCGATTCGCGCAGCGAGCGCCAGCCGGCGTATTCCGGGGTGGTGAAGATCTTGGTCAGGTCGCGCGGGTTGCTCAGTTCCTGCCACGAGCCCATGCCCATCACCGTCGGCGAGGCGGCGGAGATGAACGGCGCGTGCATCGAGGCGCAGACCTTGGACACTTCGCCGAGCAGCTCGACGTCGGGCGGCGACTGGTCGAAGTAGTAGTCGCCCACCAGGCAGCCGTACGGCTCGCCGCCGAACTGGCCGTATTCCTCTTCGTAGAGCTTCTTGAACACCGGGCTCTGGTCCCAGGCGGTGCCCTTGAACTTCTTCAGGGTCTTGTGCAGGTCGGTCTTCGAGATGTTGAGCACGCGGATCTTCAGCTGCTCGTCGCTCTCGGTGTTGTTGACCAGGTAGTGCAGGCCACGCCAGGCGCTTTCCAGTTTCTGGAAGTCATCGTGGTGGATGATCTGGTTGACCTGGGCGGTGAGCTTGGCGTCGATGGCGGCGATGATCTGCTCGATCGAGCCGATGGCATCGTTGGACACCAGGCTGGTCTGCGCCAGGGCCTGCTCGGCGAGGGTGCGCACGGCGCTCTCGACGGCTTCCTTGGCCCGCTCGGTCTTGGGCTTGAACTCCTGCAGCAGCAGGCTGGCGAACTCGCTCGGGTCCTGGGTGGCCGCCTGCGGGGCCTGGCTGTCGCGCAACGGATCGTTCATGGTCGGTCTCCTCAGGCCTTCGGCTCGGTGTCGGCGGGTTTCGGCGCGCTGGCCAGGGCCTGCAGCAGGGCCGGGTCCTTGATGGCCTTGAGGATGATGTCCTCGGCACCGGTCTTGCCGTCCATGTAGGTCAGCAGGTTGGCCAGCTGGGTACGGGCCTCGAGCAGCTGGTTCAGCGCGTCGACCTTGCGTGCCACGGCGGCGGGGCTGAAGTCGTCCATGCTCTCGAAGGTGATGTCCAGGCTCAGGTTGCCTTCACCAGTCAGCTCGTTGGGCACGTTGAACGCCACGCGGGGCTTCATGGCCTTGAGGCGCGAGTCGAAGTTGTCGACGTCGATCTCCAGGAACTTGCGGTCGGCCACCGCCGGCAGTGGCTCGGCGGGCTTGCCGGCGAGGTCCGAGAGCACGCCCATGACAAAGGGCAGCTGGACCTTCTTCTCGGCGCCGTACAGCTCGACGTCATATTCGATCTGCACCCGCGGCGCACGGTTGCGCGCGATGAACTTCTGGGAGCTGTCTTTCGCCACGTTGTTCCTCCTGGTCGCCGGTACGGCGGCGTTGCTTGTTGCGGGCGTCGGTGTTGATGCGGTGTCGAGGCGTCAGTTGTCGCCTTCGGGGCCGCGCAGGTTCTCGAATTGCGACAGACCCTCGGGGATCAGGTCGCGGACGATGGTCGCGAAATCGGCGTTGACCAGGTTCTTCGCCCGGCGCAGCAGCACCGGCAACGGGCTCGAGGGCTCGTGGCGGGCGTAGTACTGGAGCAGGCGTTCGAGGCTCTGCAGCACGTCGTCGCGGCTGTTCACTTCGCCGGGCCGCGCCGTCGGGCGGGGGGCGGCGGCGCTGGCAACGGGTTGCCGGTCGTCATCGCTGCTGCTGGCGGGTTGCTCTTCGCTGCTGCCCGAAGGCGGCGCTGCGCCTTCCGGGCTGTAGTCGGCCAGCACTTGCTGGACCTGGCGCAGCGGCTGGCGCAACGCAGACAGATCGACGCCGCTGGACGAGCCGACCTGGTCATTGACCCGGCTCTCGATGACGTCAAGGGCGTCGCGGGCCAGTTGCAGCGCCTGGCGGCACTGTTCGAGCTGCTCGGGGTCGGCATCGCGCAGGGCGGCGGCCAGTTCCTCGGCGCTCAGCTGTTCGCTGGCGAAGTGCTGCACACCGGCCGCATGCAGGGCGGCGCGCAGGGTCACCGGGCCGAACGCCCGGGAGCGCACCAGCACGGCGTCGCGCAGCAGGCCGATGTTGGTGTCGCAGGTAAGGCCGGCCAGGGCATTGATGCGTACGGTAGGGTCGTTGTCGTCGGCGGCGTCCAGCTGCGGGTGCAGGTGCAGCCAGTACTCGCCGAGCAGGTCGCGGATCAGCTCGAGGCTGGCGGCCAGGCCCGGCAGGCCGTGCAGGGCCAGGTTGGCCTGGACCAGGAAGTGGGTGATGCGCAGGTCCTTGCTGCGTTGCAGCAGGTCGGTGCAGGACTGTTCGATGGAACGCCACTGCGGCGGTTCGGCTGCTTGCACGGCATCGCCCATCACGCGCTCGGGGCGGCCCTGGGCATCGCGTTCCAGTTGCAGGAAATCGGCGTCGTATTCGAGGTCGTCGCCGCACGGGAAGTCTGCGGAAACAGCGGCGAGCAGCTGCGGTGAGTTCACCAGAAATCGATCTCCATATCGGCCCTTGGCGAGGGCTTCGTATGCGCCAAGTTACAAATGTGAATTGGCGCACAAACTTGTCAAAGAATGCGAAGTTGATATCACGGTGATATCACTTTGGCACTCTTAAGTTGCGCATTTATGGTTTATTTCCAAATTGCTGTCAAGGTAAGCTACGCGCCGCGCAAGGCGACTGTGAACCAGTTGGCAACCCTTGGCGTCCATTGGTCAGGTGCCATCAAAGTGCCTTGCCGATAGGGTTTAATACGACCTTCCGGGAAGCGTGTTTTGGCATCGGGCCCTTGATTTCAAAGGGTCTGGTCGAAATGCCAGGTCGGGCTCGTTTATCCACTCAAATGGATAGATGAGTGTTTCATATATATGCAAGGAGGCATGATGGCACTTTGCCTGACCATTACCAGTTATCACAAGATCACCCCGGGCCAGTGCCCGGAGAAGTTGCTGGAAAACGGTGCCATCAGCGTCGGTCGGGCTGCGGATAATGATTGGGTACTTCCCGATCCGGAACGCCTTGTTTCTTCGAAACATTGTGTGATCCAGTTCAAGGATGGTCGCTACTATTTGACCGATAACAGCACCAATGGCGTGGAGTTGGTGCATGCCGGTATTCGCCTGCGTCGCGGTAACAGTGAGCCGTTGATGGACGGCGAAGTTATTCGAATTGGCGATTACGAGATCCAGGCACGTATTGATTCCGGCCTGTCGATCCCGTTTGCCGGGCAGCCCGAGGCTCATAGTTTCGAGGCCTTGATGGCCAACCAGGGGGCCACCCCCAATGCGCCCATCGCCGGTGCGCCTGCCGCCTTCCTGCAGGGGGCGTCGAGCCACGACACCCTGCCGGATCTGTTCGATTTCCTCGGCCCTTCCAGCGTGCCGCCTGTCAGCCAGCCGGATCATGTCCCCGCGCAGCAGCATGATTTTCGACCACCCACGCCGGTGGCGCCGCCGCCCGCGCCGTTACCGGCAGCCACGCCCGGCGCGCCGGGCGTGATCCCAGATGACTGGAACCTGTTCGATGAAACCCCGGCACCTGTTCTCCAGCCCGCCCCGGTACTGGCGCCAGCACCGCCACCGCCGCTGCCGGAGCCGCTGACCCCGAGCGAGCCTGTTGTTCGGCCGCAGCCCGTCGTGACGGCTGCCGCGTCTGCTGACAGCGATGCGCTGCTCCAGGCTTTCCTGCGTGGCGCAGGCATCGAGCACCTGCGCATCGACGCCGTCGATGCCGCCGCGCAGATGGAGGCCATTGGCCGCAGCTACCGGCTCATGGTCGAGGGCCTGATCGATGTGTTGCGCGCGCGCAGCAGCCTGAAAGGCGAGTTCCGCATGCAGCAGACCACCATCGCCCCGGTACAGAACAACCCGCTGAAGTTCGCTCCCAATGCCGACGAAGCGCTGTTGTTGTTGCTGCGCGAGGGCAACCAGGCGTTCATGGCCCCCGACCAGGCGGTACGCGACAGCTTCGACGACCTGCGCGCCCACCAACTGGCGGTGATGGCAGGCATCGAGGCGGCGCTCAAGCACCTGCTCAAACGCTTCGAACCCGCCCGCCTGGAAGAGCGTCTGGCACCTGCCGCCGGGCTGGCCAAGCTGTTCGGCGGTTCGCGCCAGGCCCACTGCTGGCAGCAGTTCACCGAGCTCTACAGCCAGATTTCCCGAGAGGCCGAAGACGACTTCCAGGACCTGTTCGGCCGCGAGTTCAGCCGCGCCTACGAGGCCCACAGCCAACGCATTCAACGTTCCTGAGGCCAGCGCCCGGGATACAGGAAGAACACAAGACGTCATGAGGACGAGGATGAGTGCAACAAGACTGATCGCAGCCCTGGCCATGGTGCTGCTCAGTGCCTGCAGCAAGGACACGCCAAGCGAGCCTGCCCCCGAGGCGGCGCCCGCCACGGGAGTCACCCTGTACTTCAGCGCCGCCGCCGGGCTCAACCCCGGTGCCAGCGGCATGCCCGCGCCGGTACGGGTGCGCATCTACGAGCTGAAGAACAGCGCCGCCTTCGCCCGTGCCGACTATTTCGCCCTGGCCGAACGCGCCCAGGCCACCTTGGCCGCCGACCTGATCGATCAGGATGAAGTCCTGCTCCAGCCCGGCGAGCAGCTGCGCCTGGAGCGCCCGCTCGACCCGGCCACGCGCCAGGTCGGCCTGGTGGTCGGTTACCGCGAGGTCGACCGCGCCCAGTGGCGCAGCGTGCTGCCGGTACCGCCCCGTGACTATCAGATCAGCCTCGATGTGCGCGCCGTGCGCAGCGCCGTGGCCACCCCACAACCTGAGCCTGCCCGCTAGGCAATCGGAGAAAGCATGTCCTGGAACAATCGCGTGGTCTGGTCGGAAGGGATGTTCATCACCACCCAGCACTTCCAGCAGCACGACCGCTACCTGGAAAACTTCGTCGATGCCCGCAGCCGGCCGCTCAGTGCCGCCGCCTGGGGCTTTTCCGAACTGCTGATCGATCAGGGCCTGCTGGCCCAGGGCAAGCTGGCGATCCTCAGCGCCCGTGGCCTGCTGCCGGATGGCACGCCGTTCGATATTCCCCGTGACGACCTGCCGCCCGCGCCGCTGGAGATTCCCGACGACCTGCGCAACGGTGTGATCCACCTCGGTCTGCCGCTCAAGCGTGCCGGCGCCCGCGATACCGTCGACGACGGCGAGGTGCCTGACGGTGCGCGGTACGTCAGCCGCGTCAGCGAAGTGCGCGACGACAACGCCCCGTTCGAAAACCGCGCGCCGCTTGCCCTGGGCAGCCGTGCCCTGCGCCTGCTGCGCGCCGAGGATGGCCTGAGCGACTATGCCGCGTTGGGCGTGGTGCGTATCCGCGAGAAGCGTGCCGACCGCGCACTGGTGCTGGATGACAGCTACATCCCGCCGCTGCTCGATGTGGCCACCAGCAACCAGCTCTCGGGCTTTCGTGGCGAGCTGCTGGGCCTGCTGCACCAGCGCGGCGAAGCCTTGGCCGGGCGCGTGGTCGCCTCGGCCAATGGCGGCGCCTCGGAGATCGCCGACTTCATGCTGCTGCAACTGGTCAACCGCGCCCAGCCGCTGGTCGAGCACCTCAACCAGCTGACGCCGCTGCACCCCGAGCGGCTGTACAGCGAGCTGGTGGCCCTGGCCGGCGAGTTCGCCACCTTCACCCGCGATGGCCGCCGTCCGGAAAGCTACCCGGTGTACCAGCACGACGACCTGGCGGCGACCTTCGCCCCGGTAATGGCCGCGCTGCGCGAGGCGCTGTCGATGCTGATCGACAGCAAGGCCGTGGCCATCCCGCTGGTCGAGAAGGCCTACGGCATCCATGTCGGCATGCTCGCCGACCGCAGCCTGCTCGACAGCGCCAGCTTCGTGCTGGTGGTGCGCGCCGACGTGCCCAGCGAGACCCTGCGCAGCCGCTTTGGCCAGCAGAGCAAGATCGGCGCGGTGGAGCACATCCGCGACCTGGTCAACCTGCAACTGCCGGGCATCGGCCTGCTGCCGCTGCCGGTGGCGCCACGGCAGATTCCGTTCCACGCCGGTTCCACCTACTTCGAACTCGACCGGGGCAGCGAACACTGGAAGCAACTGCAGCATTCCGGTGGTTTTGCCTTCTACGTCGCTGGCGAGTTCCCCGGCCTGAACCTGGCCTTCTGGGCCATTCGAGGATAAGCCGCGATGCAATCGGACGATCCGCTCGCCAACGACCGCACCCAGTTCATGCCGCGCCCCGGTGGCCGTGGCCCGCAACCGGCCGCGCCGGGGCCTGCGCAAGCTGCGCCGCCGCCACCCCTGAACGTGCCGGCCGAACCGCTGGCGCCGGGCCAGGCGGCGGGCCTGAACCCGCTGGAGCAGGCGGCCGGTCCATTGTTGGCGCTGCTCACGCGCCTGCGCAACACCATCGCCCATCCGGCCCCGGCCAGCCTGCGTGCGCAACTGCTGGCCTACCTGCGCCAGTTCGAAGAGCGTGCCGAGGCCGCCGGGGTGCCGCGCAACGAGGTGCTGCTGGCGCGCTATGCCTTGTGCACCGCGCTCGACGAGGCGGTGCTGAGCACGCCCTGGGGCAGCGCCAGTGACTGGGGCAAGCAGAGCCTGCTGATCACCGTGCACAACGAGGCCTGGGGCGGCGAGAAGGTGTTCCAGCTGATGGAGCATTGCCTGCAGAGCCCGCGTGAACGCCTGCACCTGCTGGAGTTGCTGTACCTGTGCACCAGCCTGGGCTTCGAAGGCCGCTACCGGGTGATGAACGGTGGCCGCGCCCAGCTCGAGGCCCTGCGCGAACGCACCGCCGCGACCATCCGCAGCGCCCGTGGCGAGTTCGAGCGCGAGCTGTCGCCGCACTGGCGCGGTGTCACCGTGGCCCGCGATCGCCTGGCGCAGTTCGTGCCGCCCTGGGTCGGCCTGGCGGTGGCCCTGGCGTTGCTGCTGCTGGTGCTGTTCGGCCTGCGCCTGAAGCTGGCGGCCGACGCGGAGCCTGTGTTCCGCGGCATTCATGCCCTGGGCGAGATCCCGGTGCAGGCCATGGATCGTCCGGTGGTGCAGCCCAAGCCCGTGGAGCGTCCGCGCCTGGCCGGTTTCCTCGTCGAAGACATCAAGGCCGGCCGGGTCGCCGTGCAGGACGCGGTGGACCGTTCGGTGGTGACCATCCGTGGCGACGAACTGTTCGCCTCGGCCAGCGCCAGCATCAAGGGCGACTTCGAGCCGTTGATGCTGCGCATCGCCGAAGCCGTGGCGAAAGTGAAAGGCAACGTGAAAGTCACCGGCCACAGCGACAACCAGCGCATCGCCACGCTGCGCTTCCCGTCCAACTGGGCGTTGTCCCAGGCCCGCGCCGAAGAGGTGAAGAACCTCCTCGCCGCCCGCACCGGCCAGCCCGAGCGCTTTACCGCGCAGGGCCTGAGCGACACCGAACCGCTGGCGTCAAACGACAGCGCGCAAGGCCGGGCGAAGAATCGCCGGGTTGAAATCACCGTTCTGGCGGAGGGCGTCGAGTGAAGGCGTTTTTCAGTTTTGTCATTCGCTGGGTAGTTCCGCTGCTGGGCCTGCTGGCCCTGAGCCTGATCATCTGGTTCCTCGGCCCGCTGCTGGACATGCTGGTGCCTGCCGCTCCGCGCCTGGTGCTTATCGGCCTGTTGTTCGCGGTGTGGGTCGCCTACCGCGTGTGGCGCATCGTCCAGGCCCGCCGTCAGGCGGCCAAGGTCATGCAGAGCCTGGCCGCAGAAACCGCGGCGGACCCCGCCAGCGTGGCCACCGCTGAAGAGCTGGCGACCCTGCGCCAGCGCATGGACGAAGCCCTGGTGCTGCTGAAGAAGGCACGCCTGGGTGGCGACGAGCGACGCAACCTGTATGAACTGCCGTGGTACGTGATCATCGGCCCGCCCGGCTCGGGCAAGACCACGGCGCTGGTCAATTCCGGCCTGCACTTCCCGCTGGCGGCGCAGCTGGGCGAGGGCGCCATCCGTGGGGTTGGCGGTACGCGCAACTGCGACTGGTGGTTCACCGACCAGGCCGTGCTGCTGGACACCGCCGGCCGCTACACCACCCAGGACAGTCATGCCCAAGTGGACAAGGCGGCCTGGCTGGGCTTCCTCGACCTGCTCAAGAGCCAACGCTCACGCCGCCCCATCGACGGCGCGTTCATCGCCATCAGCCTGTCCGACCTGCTGCTGGGCAGCGATGCCGAGCGCGCTGCCCACGCGGCGGCGATCCGTACCCGCATCCAGGAGCTGTACAGCCAGCTGGGCGTGCGCTTCCCGATCTACCTGATGCTGACCAAGCTCGACCTGGTGCCGGGGTTCATGGAGTTCTTCGACACCCTGAGCAAGGAAGAACGCGCCCAGGTTTGGGGCATGACCTTCCCGCTCGACGATGGCCAGCAGGGCGACGGGCCGCTGGCGCAGTTCGGCAATGAATTCGCCTTGCTGGAACAGCGCCTGAACCAACGCCTGGTCGAGCGCCTGCAGCAGGAGCGCGATCCGGCGCGGCGCGACCTGGTCTACGGCTTCGTCCAGCAGTTCGCCGCCTTGCGCGGCAACCTGAAAACCTTCCTCGACGGCATCTTCAAGCCCAACGCCTTCGAAGAGCGTGCGCTGCTGCGCGGTGTGTATTTCACCAGCGGTACCCAGGAAGGCAGCCCCATCGACCGCCTGATCGGCAGCATGGCCCAGAGCATGGGCCTGGACCGTGCCCATCTGGCACGACAGAACGGCACCGGGCGCAGCTACTTCATCGAGAAGCTGTTCAGCGCCGTGGCCTTCGCCGAGCGTGGCCTGGTTGGCAGCAACCCGAAGATCGAGCAGCGGCGCAAGTGGATCGCCCGTGGCGCCCTGGCCCTGAGCGTGGCCCTGGTGCTGGTGGTCGGTACCCTGTGGACACTGAGCTACCGCGCCAACCAGCAATACATCGCCGAGGTCGACAGCCGCCTCAAGCCGCTGGGCAAGAGCGTGCAGGAGCTGAGCCCGGCGCAGCGCAACGTGGTCGAGGTGCTGCCGCTGCTCAATGGCGTGCGCCGCCTGGCCGAGGATCCGCCCGGCTGGGCCGAGGGCCTGGGGCTGTACCAGGGCGACATGCTCGAAGGCGAGTCGGACAGCGTCTACCGCAAGCTGCTGATCGCCATCTTCGCCCCGCGCCTGGTCACCCGCATCGAGGAGCAGCTGTATGGCGGTGGTCCGTCCGACTACCTCTACGAGGGGCTCAAGGCCTACCTGATGCTGGCCGACGGCGAACACTATGACGCCGAGTTCATCAAGGCCTGGGTCACCCTCGACTGGGAGCGCAGCCTGCCGCGCGACCTGGCCCCGGATCTGCGCCAGGCCCTGGAGCAGCACCTGGCGGCGCTGTTCGACAAGCGTCCGCCGAACGCCCGCCTGGACCAGCGCCTGATCGACGATACCCGCCGCCAGCTGCAGCAACTGCCGGTGGCGCAACGGGTCTACGATCGGGTCAAGCGCCAGAAGCTGCCCGCCGGGGTCAGCGACTTCCGCGTCAGCGATGCCGCCGGGCGTGACGCCGCGCTGGTGTTCCGCTTCAAGGACGGCAAGCCGCTGAGCGAACCGCTGCCGGGCATCTTCACTGTCGAGGGCTACCGCAAGGCCTTCCTCGCCGCCAGCCTGGCCCACAGCGAGACCCTGGCCGAGGAGCGCTGGGTGCTGGGTCGCGAGGCCAGCGAATCGGCCGATGCCAAGCGCCTGGCCGACGATGTGCTGCAGCTGTACTACCAGGACTACATCCGCCATTGGGATGCCTTGCTGGCCGACCTGGACTTCGTGCCGATCACCAGCGTCGGCCAGGCCGCCGATGTGCTGCGGGTGTTGTCCGGGCCGACTTCGCCGATGAAGAAGCTGCTGCAGGCGGTCGCCAAGGAGACCAACCTGGAGCAGCCGACCACCCTCGACAAGGTCCAGGCCAAGGCTGAACAGGCGGGCGTCGATCAACTGCGCCAGCGCCTCGGCGGCCTGCTCGGCGATGCCCCGTTGCCCAGCGACAACCCGGCCGCCCGCGAGGTGGACCCGGTCACCGCGCACTTCGCTGAACTGGCCGCGCTGGTGGAAACCGGCGAAGGTCAGCCTGCGGCCATCGACGGCCTGCTTACCGACCTCAATGCCCTGTACGTTCAGGTCAGCGCCATGGTCGGCGCCAGTGGCGATGCGCTGCTGGGCGAGGCCAAGAACCAGGCCCAGGCCGCCGCGCAGCGGGTTGCCCTAGGGGCCGCGCGTCAGCCGAAGGTGGTGCAGAACCTGGTGAGCTCGGTGCTTGGCTCGACCCACAACCTGGTCATGGGCGGGGTGCGCAACCAGCTCAACGCCGCCTGGACCAGCGAGGTGGTGAACGTCTATCGCCAGTCCCTCAGCGGTCGCTATCCGTTGGTGGCCGGCAGCTCGCGGGATGCGACCCTGGAGGACTTCGGCCTGTTCTTCGGCGTCGGCGGGGTGATGGACAACTACTTCCGCAAGTACCTGCAACCCTACGTCAACACCTCCAGCACCCCCTGGAGCTGGCAGCCGGGCGCGGCGCAGAAGCTGGGGATCAACAGCAACGTGTTGTACACCTTCCAGCGTGCGGCGAGCATCCGCGACGCGTTCTTCCGCAACAGCAACGGCGTGCAGCCGGGAGTGCGCTTCGAGCTCAAGCCGGTGGCGATGGACGCGACCATCACCCAGTTCCTGCTCGACCTCGACGGCCAGCAGGTGAGCTACGACCACGGCCCGAGCCGGCCGGTGGCGTTGCAGTGGCCGAACCCCAACAGCATCGGCGTGGTGCGCCTGTCGATCTCGCCGCCCTCGGCCAGCGGTCGTTCGGGACTGACCGTGGAGGGGCCGTGGGCCTGGTTCCGCCTGCTCGACCAGTCCGACCTGGTGGCCGGTGGCTCGCCGGAGCGCTTCAACCTGCGCCTGCGCGTCGACGGCGCCAGCGTGTCCTACGAGCTGCGTGCCAGCAGCGCCTTCAACCCGTTCCGCAGCCGAGTGCTCAGCGGTTTCAGCCTGCCGGAGCATCTGTGAACGACGTGGGTTTCTACGGAAAGCTGGCCTGCCGCGGCGACTTTGTCAGCCGCGGCCTGCCGCACGGTTTCATCCAGCCCTGGGACCAGTGGCTGGCGGCGGGGCTCCAGGCGAGCCAGCAGGCCCTGGGCGAGCACTGGCTCGAGGCCTATCTGGTCAGCCCCTTGTGGCGTTTCGCCCTGGCGCCGGGGCTTTGCGGGCCAGAAGCGGTGGTCGGGGTGCTGATGCCGAGCATCGACCGGGTGGGGCGGTATTTCCCGCTGACCGTGGCCCAGGTGCTGGAGCCGGGTGAGCCGCTGGCGCCTGTGGTGGCCGGGGCCGAGGAATGGTTCGAGGCGGTCGAGGAGACCTTGCTGGCGACGCTTGAGCCGGGTGCTGCCTTTGAAGATTTCGAGGCTGCCTTGCAGCCTTTTTGCCGCGCGAGGCCGCTTGTGCAAGAGCCGCGTGCGACGCTGGGCGGGCTGCAGCGGTTGGATGCGATCACGCCGCAGGGGCGCGCCCTGGCCTTGGCCGAATGCGCCTGCGAAGGCATGAGCCTTTGGTGGGGCAGGGGTTCCGAACGGATCGCCCCGGGGCTGATGCGCTGCGCGGGATTGCCGCGTAGCGAGGATTTCGCCGGTTTTCTATTGGGTAGCGAGGCGCGGATCGGATGACCGGCATGCAGTACACAGCCGCCAGCTACAGCCATGTCGGCATGGTGCGCAAGATCAATGAGGACGCCTGCCTGGAGTTGACCTGGGCAGGCCTGTGGGCGGTGGCCGACGGCATGGGCGGTCATGCGGCGGGCGATTATGTCAGCAGCCTGGCGGTCGATAGCCTGCGCAGCCTGCCGAGGCTCGATTCCCTGGACGACTTTGCCGGCGAAGTGCGCGACGGCCTCGCCTGGGTCAACGGCATCGTGCGCGAGGAAACCGCGCGCCGTGGCGTGGCGATGATGGGCAGTACCGTGGTGGTGTTGGCCGCCCGAGGCGACCAGGCCATCGGCCTGTGGGCCGGCGACAGCCGCCTGTATCGCCTGCGCGACGGCCGTATCGAGCGCCTGAGCCACGACCACAGCTACGTCCAGGAGCTGCAGGACAGCGGCCTGCTCAACGAAGCCGAAGCCCGTGTGCATCCTCGCGGCAACATCGTCACCCGCGCCATCGGCGTCGAGGACCACCTCGAGCTGCAGGCCGTCGCCTTGCAGGTGCAGCCCGGCGACACCTACCTGTTGTGCAGCGACGGCCTGAACAAGACCGCCGAGGACCACGAGATCGCCGAGGTGCTCGGCCACGCCGATCCTTATGAGGTGGTGCGCAGCCTCGTACACCTGGGGCTGACCCGTGGCGCCCCCGACAACATCACCGCCGTCGTCGTGAAGGCCAGCTGAAGACATCATGGACATGCAGATTCCCGGATTCGACATCGACAGCGAGCTTGGCCAGGGCGCCATGGCCAGCGTGTACCTCGCCACCCAGCGCTCCCTGGAGCGCAAGGTGGCGCTGAAGATCATGGCAGCGAGCCTGGCCGCCGACCCGACCTTCTGCGAGCGCTTCCTGCGCGAGGGCCGCACCCTGGCGCGGCTGGCGCACCCGAACATCGCCACCATCCATGACATCGGCAATGTCGGCGAGCTGTACTACATGGCCATGGAGTACCTGCCCAGCGGCACGCTGAAGGAGCGGATCGCCGCGGGGCTGACGCCCGAGCAGGGCCTGGCCTACGTACGCCAGATCGCCCAGGCGCTGGGTTATGCCCATGCCCAGGGCCTGGTGCATCGCGACGTCAAGCCTGCCAACATCCTGTTCCGCGCTGATGGCACTGCGGTGCTGTCGGATTTCGGCATCGCCAAGTCGCTGGATGACCGCACCCAGTTCACCCAGGCCGGTTTCGCCGTCGGCACGCCGAGCTACATGAGCCCGGAACAGGCGCGCGGCATGGAGATCGACGGGCGCGCCGACCTGTATGCACTGGGTGTGGTGCTGTACGAAATCCTCGTCGGCAAGCTGCCGTACAACGGCACCGATGCGTTGTCCACGGCGCTGGCGCATCTGACCGAGCCGCTGCCGGAGCTGCCCATCGAACATGGCCGCTACCAGGACATCCTGCGCGGTCTGCTGGCCAAGGATCCCAACGAGCGCTTCGCCGACGCGGCGGCGTTGCTGGTCGCGCTGGACCGCCTGACGGTCCAGGCGCCGGCCGAGGACAACGACAGCACATTGGTTCGCCCGCTGCCGATCCCGCCACCGGCCATCCCGCAGCCGGTGTCCATCGATATTCCGCAGGCCGTTGCCGCTCCGGTGAGCGAGCCTGCCCGGCGGTCCGAACCCAAGCCCGCGCCTGCTGTGAAGCCCGCCTCGAACAAGCCGGCCAAGGCCGTGCTGGCGGTGGCGATAGCGGCGGCGCTGGGTCTGGGGGGCGCGTTCTTCTGGTTGCTCGGCGGCAATGACGCGCCCGCGCCTGAAACGCCGGTGGTGCAGGCGCCCGCCGACAGCGTGGTCCCCACCGAACCCAAAGTCACGCCGGTGGCCGCCTCGGACGACGGTCGTCCACTGCTGATGCCCGGCAAGAAGACCCTGTTCCAGCGTGTGCTGACCAAGCCCGATGCCCAGCTGGTTGCCCAGCCCGGCGATGCCTCGGGCGAGACACTGCCGGCTTTCTCCGTGCTCTATGTCTACCAGCGCAAGGACGTCGGCGGCCAGGCCTGGGTCCAGGTCGGCGCCGCCAGCGACGGCCAGCGCGAGGGTTGGCTGCCGGCGGCGCAGACCAGCGACTGGAAACAGAGCCTGGTGCTCAAGTTCACCGAACGCTCGGGCCGCTCGCCGGTGATGTTCATGCGCCAGGTGGACGATGTGCAGCATCTGCTCGACGACACCCCGCTGGCTCGCGACAGCCTGCTCAAGGCGCAGAACAACCCCGACCAGGTGCCCCAGGTGATGGCCCTGGAACCGGCGGCCAGCGCCGTGCCGCAGAACCAGTTCTACCTGATGCCGATCTTCGACTACCGCGAAAGCTTCGACGCCGGTGGCCAGCCGGTGCAACTGCTCAACATCGCCTCCATCGACCCCGGTGCCAGCGCCCGCGACAGCGCGCCCCAGGTGGCCGGCGTCGCGGCGGTCGGCGACAACAGCTTCCGTACCGGCATCGTCCTGGTGGTGGACACCTCGGTGTCCATGCAGCCGTACATCGATCGGGTACGCCAGGTGGTCAGCGAGCTGCAGCAGCAACTGGCGGCCCGTGGCGAGCTGGACAGCGTCAGCTTCGGCTTGGTCGGCTTTCGCAACAGCGTCAAGCGCACCCCGGGCCTGGAGTACCTGAGCAAGACCCTGGTCAGCCTGGAGCAGGGCCGCGACCCGGCGCGTTTCCTCAAGGCCGCCTCGCAGGTCAAGGCCACCAGTGTTTCCAGCCACTCGTTCAACGAGGACGCCTTCGCCGGCGTGATGCAGGCGGTCGAGGGCATGGACTGGTCCGGCTACGGCGGGCGCCTGATCCTGCTGGTCAGCGATGCCGGCGCACTGCGCAAGAACGACCCGTTCAGCAGCACCCAGATGAACGAAGCCGAAGTGCGCCAGGCCGCGCTGAGCAAGCAGATCAAGATCTACGCCCTGCACCTGCGCACCCCCGCCGGGGTCAAGAACCACGGCGCGGCCGAGTCCCAGTACCGCGTGCTTACCGCCGACAGCAACCCGCAGATCGGCGACCTCTACGTCAGCGTGCCGGGCGGTGAAGTCGGTGCTTTCGGCGACCGCGTGCGCGAGATCGGCTCGACCTTCGCCGAGCTGGTGCACCAGGTGCGCAACCAGCAACCGCAACCCGTACCGCTGCTGACCTCGGCCTCGAGCCTGGCGGCCAAGTCGCAGGCCATCGGCTACGCCATGCACATGGACTTCCTGGGCCGCCATGGCGCCAGCCAGGCGCCGCAACTGGTCAGCGCCTGGACCGCCGACCGCGACCTGACCAACCCGACGCTGCCGACCCTGCAGGTGTGCGTGATGCTGACCAAGCTGCAGCTCAACGACCTGCAGCAGTCGCTCAAGCTGATCGTCGATGCCGCGCGCAAGACCCGCAGCTCGCCGGGCGACTTCTTCAACGAAATCGCCAGCGCCAGTGCCTACATGAGCCGCGACCCCGGCGCGTTGCGCAAGGGCGCCAACCTGGCCCAGGGCGGCGTGCTCGGCGAATACCTCGACGGCCTGCCGTACCGCAGCAAGTCCCTGAGCATGACCCAGGACCTGTGGCTGTCGCTGTCGGTGGCCGAGCAGGAGGACTTCATCGACGAGCTGGACTCGAAGATCCGCCTGTACGAAACCTTCCACAACGACATGGCCAACTGGGTGCGCTTCGGCAAGGCCGAGCCGGGCGACGCCCTGTACCGTGTCCCGCTGTCGACGCTGCCGTGATGATCCGTCTGGACGGGGTGCGCAAGACACGCGGGCAGGGTGCCCAGCGTTACAGCCTGGAGATTGACCGGCTGCATCTGGCGGCGGGCGAGCGGGTGGCGCTGGTCGGGCCCAGCGGCTGTGGCAAGAGCACCTTGCTCGACCTGCTGGCGCTGGTGCTGGCGCCGGACGCGGCGCAGGGCTTTGCCCTGGGCGGCGAGGATGTCGCCGGGCTGTGGCGTGCCCGGCAGCTCGACCGCCTGGCCAGCTGGCGCAGCCGTCACCTGGGCTATGTGCTGCAGGCCGGTGGGTTGCTGGGTTTTCTCGATGTGCGCGGCAATATCCGCCTGCCACGCCAGTTGCTGGGGCTCGGCGATGACGGCAGCGTCGAGCGTCTGGCCGAAGCGCTGGATGTGCACGACCAGCTGGGCAAGAAGCCCGCGACCCTGTCCATCGGCCAGCGCCAGCGGGTCAGCTGTGCCCGTGCCCTGGCCCATGGCCCGGCATTGTTGCTGGCCGATGAACCCACGGCGTCCCTGGACCCGGTGAACGCCGATAGGGTGATGCAATTGCTGTTGCGCGAAGCCGAGGCGTGCCAGGTGACCTGCGTGGTCGCCACCCATGACGAAGCCCTGGCTCACAAGGCCGGGCTGACGGTGCTGCGCATGGCCTGCCGGCGCGACACCGACGGCGGCGTCACGGCGAGCCTGGAGAGGGCCGCTTGATGCGCCCGCTGCTGATCGCCGGGCTGGCCTGGCAGGACTTCCGCAACGATGCGCGGTTGTCGGCGTGCGCCGTGCTGGCGCTGGTGGCGGTGATCGCGCCGTTGCTGGTGCTGTTCGGGCTGAAGTTCGGCCTGGTCGGCAGCCTGACCGAGCGGCTGCAGCGCGACCCGGGTGTGCGCGAGATCATTCCGCTGGGCGGTGGACGCTTTCGCGCCGAGTTCATCGAGGAACTGGCCCAGCACCCGCGAGTGGCCTTTGCCATTCCGCGCACCCGGCAGATTGCTGCCACTGCCGAGCTGTTGCTGCCGGCCCATGGGCGTGGCCTGACGGTGGAAATGCTGCCCACCGCCGAGGGCGACCCCTTGCTGGCGCAGGTAGCTCCGCCAGACGGCCTGCAACAGGTGGTGCTGAGCTTTACCGCCGCGGAAAAGCTCGGTGCCAGGGCCGGGGACGAACTGCAGGCCAGCTTCAGCCGCCAACAGGCCGGGCAGATGCAATGGCGACGCACGCGCCTGCAGGTCAGCAGCGTGCTGCCTCTGGCAGCGTTCGAGCGCGATGGCCTGTTTGCCTCGCTGCAACTGCTCGAAGCCGTCGAGGATTACCGCGATGGCCGCGCCGTGGCTGCGCTGGGCTGGCAGGGGGAGGAGCAAGGCAGCGCGTCAGCGCGGGTGTACCCGGCCTTGCGCCTGTATGCCCGCGAACTGAACGATGTCGAGCCGCTTCGCCAGTTCTTCGCCGAACGCAAGCTGCTGGTTTCCACACAGGCCGCGCAGATCGCCCAGGTGCAATCGCTCAGCCGCAATCTCGACCTGGTGTTCTGGATCATTGCCAGCCTGGCCGTGGCCGGCGCCGTAGCGGCAATCGCCGCAGGCGCAGTGGCGGCGGTCGAGCGCAAGCAGCGCGAGCTGGCAGTGCTGCGTCTGTTGGGCTTCGGCACGGCCGCACTGCTGTTGTTCGTGATGCTCCAGGCGCTCTACAGCGGGCTGCTGGCCGCCGCCGTGGCGGGGCTGTTGTACCTGCTGGCCGAACATGGCCTGAACCGACTTTTCATGCAGGTGCCCGGCGAGTTCGCCAGCCACCTGCTGCCCATGCACTACCTCGTTGCGTTGTGTGCCGTGCTGCTGGCCAGCACCGCCGCCGCCGCCTTGGGCGGCTGGCGGGTGGCGCGCATCGAGGCTTGCCAAGGAATACGTGATGTCTGATCGCCGCCTCGGGGCTGCCGCCCTGCTCCTGACCGCTTTGAGCCTGGGCGCCTGCTCCCCGGCCGATGGTGACGACAAAGCCAAGCCAGTTGCCCAGGCGCAGCCGGGGACTGAAAGCAAGTTCGACAACCCCAAGCCGTTGCCGGGCGATGTCAGCCTGCCGCTGCCGTGTGGCGGTGAGCTGGTGCTGCGCAGTGTCTATGTGTTGGCCCAGGGCAGCCTCGACGACCGCGAGGTCAACCTTGGCTACCCGTTCAGCGAAGGCGAGGCCGGCTACAAGCAGTCGTTCATCTCCGGTTACCGACGCGACTTCATCAATGGCCAGTTCAGCCTGCAGGACCTGGCGCCACAGTGGCAGAAGGCGGTTGCGCCAAGCCTGCCGAAGGTCGAGAAAGGTGGGCCGCTCACGCCGATGATGTACTTCATCGGCAAGTACGAAGTGACTGCCCGCCAATACGCCCAGGTGATGGCCCAGGCGCCGTCGCTGGCCGGTGGTGACGCGGCACCGGCCTGCGAGGCGAACAACGACGCGGCGGGGCGTCTGCCCAAGGTAAAACTGTCGCGCTTCGAGGCCGAACGCTTCGCCGCCGTCTACAGCGCCTGGCTGATGAAGCATCACCGCGACCTGCTGCCGGTCAGCGGCCGAGGCAGCAAGGCCGAGGATGGTGGCGTGGGCTTCGTGCGCCTGCCCACCGAGGTGGAATGGGAGTTCGCCGCCCGTGGCGGTTCGGCGGTCAGCCGCCAGGAGCTGGAAGGGCGGTTGTTCCCGCGTAAGGTCGAAGGCGCCGACAGCGAAGGGCCGCTGGGCGACTTCGCGGTATTCAACCAGGTCGCCGGTGGTACCGGGCAGGCGGCGCGGCTGATGCCGATCGGCACCAAACAGCCCAATCCGCTGGGCTTGTTCGACGTGATCGGCAATGCCGCCGAGATGGTCCAGGAGTCGTTCCAGCTGGTCAACGCCGGGCGCCTGCAAGGCGCCTACGGCGGCTTCGTGGTCAAGGGCGGCAACTACCTCGAAGGCGAGGGCACCTTGTTCACCGGCATGCGCCGCGAGTACCCGCTGTTCGGCGTCGACGGCACCGAGCAGCGCAACGAGACCACTGGTTTCCGCGTGGCCATCGGCGCCTTGTCGGCGCCGCGCTCGCGCTACCAGGAACTGTTCGAGCAGTGGCAAAAGGAAGGTCGCCTGGCCGGCCTGACCGACGACATCGACGCCGCCCAGGATCCGACCAAGCGCCTGGACAGCATCATCGCCGCCGCCACCGACCCGCGCCAGCAGGCCGAGCTGGGGCTGGTCAACGAAGAGCTCAAGCGCAATGTGTCGCTGATCGCCCGCCAGCGCGAGGAAGCGGCCGGCAACCTGATCCAGTCCGCCGCCCTGGTGGCCGAAACCGTCAATAACTACAACATTCGCCTGACCAACCTGCAGAACACCCAGGCCAAGGCCGAGGCTGCCGGCGACCAGACCAGCGCGCGCATGTACGGCGCGGCCATCGCCAATGGCCGCGCCGCCCTCGACGGCGCCGTGGCGATCTACATCGACAACCTGGCCAGCGGCACGCGCTACACCGACGCGGTGATCCAGGCGCAGTTCCAGCGGGTCAAGGAAGAGCTCAATCGCAAGCCTGTGCTGGGCAACAGCCTGGTCACCCGCGCCACCCTGTTCGTCCGCCACGTCGGGGAGTACCGCCAGAACCGGCGGGCCGATCCGGCGACGATCCTCAAGGAGCTGCTGGCATCGGCCGCCCCGCGACCCTAAGGACAGCTTCGACAGAAAGGACTCCCGGGTGGCACGAAGCCCCCGGTCACCCAGAAACCCAAGAAGAGAAACCAGACCATGTTCACCCGCAAACCCCTGATTACCGCATCCCAGGCCCGTACCGCACTGCTGCTGGCAGCCGGTTTCAGCACCGTGCTGTTGAGCGGTTGCGCCAGCTCGCCGGCGTCCAAGGTTGGCGCCACGACCAAGGTCGAGTACTACCCCAACTGCTACGAGCCGGTGCAGCACCTGCGCTCCACCGACGGCGACATGACCCGCTCGGTCGCCACTGGCGCGCTGCTCGGCGCGGTCGGCGGCGCCCTCACCGGCGCCCTGGTCGACAAGGAAAAACGCGGCCGTAATGCCGCCATCGGTGCCGCTGGCGGCGCCCTGGTCGGTGGTGCCGCCGGCTACTACACCGAGCGCCAGAAACAGATCAGCGACGACAAGCAGCGCATCGCTTCGTACGCCACCGACATCAACAAGAGCGCGGCCGACATGGACCGCACCACTGCCTACGCCAAGTCGTCGCAGAGCTGCTACCAGCGCGAGTTCGCCAGCCTGATCCAGAACCGCAAGGCTGGCCGCATCAACGACACCGAGGGCCGCAAGCGCCTGGCCGAGATCGTCGCCGGCCTGCAGGAGTCGAACAACCTGCTGACTGCCGTGAATGGGCGTCTGGGTGAAAACCTCAACAACTACACCCAGGCCTACGAGCAGGACCTCAAGCAGGTGGGCGTGCAGCGCACCGAAGTGGTCGCCGTGGCCGAGCCGCCGAAGGTGGCGACCACCGGCAAGAAGAAGGATGTGAAGAAGGTCCAGCCGGCCAAGACCAACACCAAGGTGCCACAGGAAGCGGTGGCCACCGAGAAGACCCTGCAGAACGCCAACGGCAAGAAAGCCGAGGCCCAGCAGGTGGCCAAGGCGGGTACCGACCAGGTCAACGCCATGTGCCGCAACCCGGATATGGGTGACTGGGCGCCGGTGCCGTGCCCGAACGTGTGATACCGCAGCAGGGGGCGCTTTGCGCCCCATTCGCTGCGGTTCGTCGCCACGACAAGCCTCAGCGAATGGGCTGCGAAGCAGCCCCGAGGACACCGAGCATTGTGTAAGGAAAACGATTCGTGACAGACCTGCTCTCCAATCCCCTGGGCAGTACTTCGCAATTCATGGCGCGCCAGCGCATGCAGGGCCGCATCGATCAGCAGAAGCTGTTCAAGGCCATCGACGCCGACCCCGGCATCGTCGGCGCAGGTGTCGTGTACATCGATGCCGATTACAACGTCATCACCCTGCGCGAGTTCCAGCCTATCTGCAGCATCAAGCCCAAGCGCATCATTCTGCGCGAGGCGCCTCGCTACACCTCGCCCGAGCAGTTCATGAACCAGTTGCAGACCAACCCACGCGAAGCTCGGGTGGTGAAGGAAGCAGTCAACACCACATTGTCCTGCGCCGGCGCCGTGCTGGGCTGGATCGTCATGTTCAGCGGCACCATCGCCGTGCCGTTTTCCGGCGGAGCCAGCTTGGCGTTGACTGTCGCAGGCTATGCCGCGGCAACCGCCAGTACCGCGCAATGCGGGATAGGCCTGGTGCGGACCGCTTTCGAGGCAACCGACCCTTCGCTCAATGACGCGCTGGACCAGGAGGCGTGGTACCAGGCGGCCACTCCTGTGCTCGATGCCGTGTCGCTGATGGGCGTGGGGGCTTCAGGGCTTACGACGCTGAAGTTTCTCCAGGTGCGCAAGGCGGCGACCGGCAACAGCTGGTATCAGCTGACCCGTTCGCTGAGTCGACAGCAACGCAAGGCACTCACCACGGAATTGCTGATGATCAAGCATCCGACCCTGACGGCCAAGCAGTTGAAGCTCCGCCAAAGTGCGGGTGAGCTGGTCAAACGTTTCACGCCTACGCAGATCAGTCATTCCACGCAGACGCTGATCAAGGACTCACTGGGTGGCTTCATTGGCCTTGCCGGCAGCGGTACTGTGCAGGGGATGGCCGTAGGGCTTTACGAGGAAATCACCGAATGACCCGGCATCCTGAGCTGAAGGGTTTTCTCCAGCGTTACTTCGGTGTGTTCATCGCTGCCTACTTTTCGTCGATCATCGCCGTCGCCTGGACCTTTGCATTGGTGTGGAGCACCTATTGCCGAAGCTGCTCGAAGGACGGGGTACTTCCCTGGAGCCTGCTGGCGACATTGACAGTCTTCATGCTGGGACACGGCGCCGTGGTTCGCGGGCGCGCATGGGGCGCGTGGTTGGTGGCAGGGCTGTGCGTGGGATGCATGGTGCTCACGCTTGCGACCTATGGGCATCGTCCCAACCTGTTCATCTACACCAGCAGCCTGTTGGCTGCGTTGGTGACCTTGCTGTTGCTCAACTGCCAACGATACCGGGAGATGCGTATCCGCCTGGCGGAGTATCGGGCGAAGAGACGCCTGGCGCGACAGGCGCGCCGATGAGCTCGGATAGCTCGGCACGGTTCATGGCCCGTTACTTTCCTGTCTTCTTGCTGGGCATTTTCATGTCGATCCTTCCGGTGGCCATGACGGCGACGCTTTGGTTCGACACCTACTGGCGTAACCATCCGGACAACCCTCTCTACACCGTGATGGTCACTGGTGGGCTGGTAGTGCTGTTGTGCCTGGGTCATATCGCGATGGTTCGCGGGCTGAATGGGGCACTGTGGATGATATTGCCAGTGCTGGCGGTTGCCTTGCTGACGGCGTTGAGCTTGATCGGGAGCAGTCTGCATACAGTGTTGCAGCTCGCGGCGCTGGTGCTGCCATTACTGGCAATGCTGGTGTTCAACAGCCAGCGGCATCGGGAGATGCGCCGGCTGTTGGTGGAACTGCGCAAGAAGAGGTGCTAGCCCGTTTCTACAGGTCCGCCGCAAGGGCGTCGATTTGCTCCTGCCGCTCGGCCTGGTTGACCCGCGCCCCGGGATTGAGCGTGGACCACTGCGGATGCGCCCGCGCCTTGCGCAAGGCCTCGGGCAGCTTGCCTTCGCGCCAGCCTTTGTCCTCCGGCGCCGCCAGGCGGATGCTGTCCTGCGCTGCGTGCCCGCGTGCCTCCAGGGCCAGTATCAACTGTTGCTGACGCAGGGCCAGCAGGCGCAGCACGGCGTCATCCACCGTCAGCTCGCGCTGGCCCTTGAGCTTGCCCATCAGGCGCGAGCCATAGTTGCGTGCGGTCTGCAAGGCGCCGCCGGCAATGGCCCCGGCGAGCGCGGCGGCACCCAGGGTGAGGCCGCCAACCAGCAGGTCGACGCCAGCACCTGCCGCCGCGCCCGCCGCCACGCCGCTGCCCAGGCGCACACCGAGCAGCTTCAGAGTCTCCGGATTGAACAGGTCGTCGCCCCAGCGCCCATCGAGCAGCGGCAGGTCGCCGGCATTGGCGTCCTCGCGCCGGAACGCATACAGCTTGAGCAGTGCCTCGACACAGCGTTGCTCGCGCTGGCGCACTGCCTGGCGCAGGGCTTCGACGGCCTGTGCTTCGGCGGCGGGCTCGGCCTCTACGCTGCGTCGGCAGGCGGCACAGTCGAGCAGCAGCTCAGCGACTAAACGCTTGCCACTGTGGCGGCGGGCTTCACGCTGAGCCTGCTGGTCATCGATCAGCCGTTGCAGGGCAGGGCGGGCCTCTTCCAGCAGCAGGGCCAGGCTTTCGTAGAGGCGGCGCTCGCCATCCTCGGGTGGGGCCACGCTGTCGAAACGCACCAGCGCATGCAGGCCCAGGCGCGCCAGGGCCTCGCGCCACTCGGGCTCGCGGTGCTGGCTGCTGGCAACGAAGTTGAGTACCGGCAACAGCGGCTTGCCGCAGCTGGCCAGCACCTCCAGCTCGTCGCGGTACTTGGCCAGCACCGGTTCGCGGGCGTCGATCACGTACAGCCCGGCATGGCTCGCCAGCAGCTGGCGCAGCACCTTGGCTTCCTGCTCGAAGCGCTGGCGCGCCTCGCTGCCCTGGAGGAAACGTTCAAGCCGAGCGGGACCGTCCAGGCGCTCACCCGGGCGTTCGAGGCGCTCCAGGTAGTCGAGCAGGGCGATGGCGTCCTCCAGTCCAGGGGTGTCGTACAGCTCCAGCAATGGTTCGCCGTCCACCGACAGGCGGGCGCCTTCGACATGCCGGGTGGTGCTGGGGCGGTGCGAGACCTCGCCGAAGCCGACGTCGCGGGTGAGGGTGCGCAGCAGCGAGGTCTTGCCGACGTTGGTGTGGCCGACCACGGCCAGTTTCAGCGGCTCAGTCATGGCCATGCTCCAGCCAGGTCAAGGGCGAGGTGTCGGCATGGGACAGGCCCAGGCGGTCGAGGGCCTCGTGCCAGTCGCCCAGGCGTGCCGCGTCCAAGGCCTGTCCGGGTTGCGCCTGCAGCAGCCAGATGCGCGTGGCACCGGCGTTGCGCGCCAGTTCCGCAAGCAAGGCCAGGCTGCCACGGTCGGGCGAGCGACGCGGGTCGCAGGCAATGGCCAGACGCGCCGGGGGGAAGCGGCTGAGTTGCTCGAGCAATTTGTTGCGCGACTCGCGGCTGTCGAGCACGCCCGCGTGGGTGACCGATCCGGGCAGGGCCGGTGGCCAGGGGCGCTGGTCGTCCAGCTCCAGGCCGACCAGCAGGGCACCGCCGCTGTCACGCTCCAGCTGGCCGGCCTCGAAGCGGGGCAGGGTGTCGGGGGCTGGGTCCTGCACGCCGAGGCGCTCGCTACGCGGCATCAGCGCTTCGCGCAGCTGCGCGTAGCCGGGCAGGTTGAGGTCCAGCGCCAGGCGCTCGCGGCCTTGGCGCCAGCGCCACAGGCACAGCGCGGCCAGCAGCAGGCGGGGCAGCAGGCCGTAGACCAGGACCACGCCGAGCAGCCAGCTGGCCCAGGCCTGGCGCGCCAGGTCGAGTGCCGGCAGGGTGTCGCCGCTGGCGCGAATCATCGCCTCGTCCGGCACGGCGAAACCCAGCAGCGAGGGCAGTGCGCCCAGGGCCTGGGTGAGGCTGATGAAGGGTTCGGCGGCAAGTAGCGTGGTTTCCCAGACGAAGCCGTAGCGTCGGGTCGCCAGCAGGGCCAGGAGCATGCCCAGCGCCGCGAGCATCGCCAGCGACCACAGGCCATGCACCAGCAGGCCGAGCAGCCAGCGGTTCAGGCGCTGGCGCTGCAGCAGCACCAGCAGCGCGGGGGCCAGTTGCGCGGCCTTGGCGTCACGGGCAAAACGCTCGCTTAGCCACAGCCACAGGCGGCCCAGCGCCGCGCCATGCTCACCGGCGAAGAAGAAACCCACGGCCCAGCCGAGCAGCAGCACGAGGTTCAGCCCGAGCAGGCTGCCAAGGGCCCAGAACACGTTCACCGGCCGCTGGCCGTCGCCCAGGGCCGCCAGCCCCAGGCCGGCGCCACTGAACAAGGCCAGGACCATCAAGCTCAGCAATGCCAGCCGTGCGCCCTGCTTCCAGTGGTGCAGCGCCGTGTCCATGCCGTCGCGCTCGGCCAGCCACAAGGCGCGTGCCTCGATGCGCGTGGCCAGGTCGCCGCCTTGGTGGCGGGCGCGGCGGTTGGCTTCCTGGTCTTCCAGGGGGCCGGCGTGTTCCTCGCGCAGGCGTACCGCTTCGGTGAGCCAGCGCTTGTCGAGTGGAGTGGGTGCAGTCACAAGCTCTTCCATTGCACAGGTCTGGCCGCAAGCATAACCCACGCGCCCGGTGCTATCCTCGCCGGCATGAATACATCACTCCCCCTAAGCCTGATCGCGGCGCTCGCCGAGAACCGTGTGATCGGCATCGACAACACCATGCCCTGGCACCTGCCGGGGGACTTCAAGTACTTCAAGGCCACTACCCTGGGCAAGCCGATCATCATGGGGCGCAAGACCTGGGATTCGCTGGGCCGGCCATTGCCGGGGCGGCTGAATATCGTCGTCAGCCGTCAGCCGGGGCTGCAACTGGCCGGTGCCGAAGTGTTCGCCTCGCTGGAGGCGGCACTGGTGCGCGCCGAGCAGTGGGCGCGGCAGCAGGGCGTCGGGGAATTGATGCTGATTGGCGGTGCGCAGCTGTATGGGCAGGCGTTGGAGAAAGGGCTGGTGAGCCGGATGTACCTGACCCGGGTGGAATTGTCGCCGCAGGGTGATGCCTGGTTCCCGGAATTCGACAACGGGCAGTGGCAGTTGACCTCAAGCGAGGCGCAGTCCGAAGCGGACAAGCCGGCCTATCACTTCGAAGTCTGGGACCAGGTCTGAAAATGGGGCTGCTCAGCAGCCCCCGGTAATGTGTCAGGAGTGACTCAGCTCAGCATGTTGGTCCCCACTCAGCACCTGCTGGTCGGTCTGCTTCAAGAGCTGGCTCGTCACAACGCCGGCAGTCATCGAACCGTTCACGTTCAACGCCGTGCGGCCCATGTCGATCAGCGGTTCCACCGAGATCAGCAGCGCCACCAGTTCCACCGGCAGGCCCATGGCCGGCAGCACGATCAGCGCGGCGAAGGTCGCGCCGCCGCCGACGCCGGCAACGCCTGCCGAGCTGAGGGTGACGATGGCCACCAGCGTGGCGATCCACAGCGGGTCGAAGGTATCGATGCCCACTGCCGGGGCGACCATCACTGCCAGCATCGCTGGATACAGGCCGGCGCAGCCGTTCTGGCCTATGGTGGCACCGAACGACGCGCTGAAGCTGGCGATCGACTGCGGCACGCCCAGGCGCAGGGTCTGCGCCTCGATGTTCAGCGGGATGCTGGCGGCGCTGGAGCGGCTGGTGAAGGCGAAGGTCAGCACCGGCCAGACTTTACGGAAGAAGCGTAGCGGGTTGACGCCGGTCAGCGCCAGGATCACCCCGTGGACCACGAACATCAGGCCCAGGCCGATGTACGACACCACCACGAAGCTGCCCAGCTTGAGGATGTCGTCGAGGTTGGAGCTGGCCACTACCTTGGTCATCAAGGCCAGCACACCGTAGGGGGTGAGTTTCATCACCAGGCGCACCAGGCGCATGACCCAGGCCTGCAGTACGTCGATGGCCGACAGGGCGCGCTCGCCCTTGTCCTTGTCGTCCTTGATCAACTGCAAAGCGGCCAGGCCCAGGAACACGGCGAAGATCACCACGCTGATGATCGAGGTCGGCTTGGCCCGGGCCAGGTCGCCGACCGGGTTGGTCGGGATGAACGACAGCAGCAGTTGCGGGATGTTGAGGTCGGCGACCTTGCCCGCGTAGTCGCTGTGGATGGCCTGCAGGCGGGCGCTTTCCTGGGCACCGGCCACCAGCCCCTCGGCACTCAGGCCGAACAGGTTGGTCAGGGCGATACCGAGCAGCGCGGCAATCGCGGTGGTCAGCAGCAGGGTGCCGATGCTCAGCACACTGATGCGGCCCAGCGCCGAGGCGTTGTGCAGGCGGGCCACGGCGCTGAGGATCGAGGCGAAGATCAGCGGCATGACGATCATCTGCAGCAAACCGACGTAGCCATTGCCGACCAGGTCGAGCCAGCCGATGGTGGCCTTGAGCACCGGGTGCCCGGCGCCGTAGATGGTGTGCAGCACCAGGCCGAAGCCGACGCCGAAGGCCAGGCCCAGCAGCACCTTCTTGGCCAGGCTCCAGTCGGTGCGACGGGTTTGCGCCAGGCCCAGCAGCAGGGTCAGGAACGCCAGCAGGTTGAGTGACAGCGGCAGGTTCATTGAAGCTCCGGAAAAAGGCAAAAGAGGCATCGCCTCTTTGAGCGATTACGAACGGAAATGCTAACAGCCTGAAAACAAACGAATTTATACCTAAAAGGAATTTGCATAGTCGTTTATGGAATAACGCCTGGTCGTTTTTGGCAATACACATGGCGTTTGCGGTTGCTTCGAGGTCGGTGGCGCATGCCTGCCTGTCACAAATCAGGTCTAGGGTTGAGCGGCCACGTCCTTGGGAGAACCGCACATGAAGTCAGCTCCGAAAATCCTTGCCGGCGGCCTTGCCCTGTTGCTCAGTGCCAGCAGTTGGGCGGCCACCGAGCTCAAGCACTGGCCGGCCGAAGCCGCACAGAAGCTCGACGCGATGATTGCCGCCAACGCCAACAAGGGTAACTACGCGGTATTCGACATGGACAACACCAGCTACCGCTTCGACCTCGAAGAGGCGCTGCTGCCGTTCATGGAAAACAAGGGCCTGCTGACCCGCGACAAGCTCGATCCCTCGCTCAAGTTGATTCCGTTCAAGGACAGCGCCGAGCACAAGGAGAGCCTGTTCAGTTACTACTACCGCTTGTGCGAACTCGACGACATGGTCTGCTACCCCTGGGTGGCCCAAGTGTTCTCGGGCTTCACTCTCAAGGAACTGAAGCAGCAGGTCGACGAGCTGATGGCCTCGGGCAAGCCGATCCCCAGCACCTACTTCGAGGGCGACCAGGTCAAGAGTATCGAGGTGCAGCCGCCGAAGGTGTTCACTGGCCAGGCCGAGCTGTACAACAAGCTGATGGAGAACGGCATCGAGGTCTATGTGATCTCGGCGGCGTCCGAAGAGCTGGTACGCATGGTCGCCTCCGATCCCAAGTACGGCTACAACGTCAAACCACAGAACGTGATCGGTGTGAGCCTGCTGCTCAAGGACCGGGCCAATGGCCAACTGACCACCGCACGCAAGCAGATCAGCGCCGGGCAGTACGATCCCAAGGCCAACGAGGGCCTGGAGTTGACCCCGTACCTGTGGACGCCGGCTACCTGGATGGCGGGCAAGCAGGCGGCGATCCTGACTTACATCGATGAGTGGAAGAAACCGGTGCTGGTGGGGGGCGACACCCCGACGAGCGATGGCTACATGCAGTTCCATGGCGTCGATGTGAACAAAGGCGGCATCCACCTGTGGATAAACCGCAAGGCCAAGTACATGGATCAGCTCAACGGCATGATCGCGAAGAATGCAGCGGCCCAGGCCAAGGAAGGTTTGCCGGTGACGGCGGACAAGAACTGGGTGATTGTGACGCCGGAGCAGATTCAGTAGAGCAATCGCGGGGCTTCGCAGACATAAAAAAACCGGCGCACCAGGCGCCGGCTTTTTTCAGGCCATCACAGCCCTTCGAGCATTGCCTTGTTGCGCACCGCGCCCTTGTCGGCGCTGGTGGCCAGCAGGGCATAGGCCTTCAATGCGGTAGTAACCTTGCGTGGACGCACTTCCGCCGGCTTCCAACCCTTCTTGTCCTGCTCGACACGACGCGCGGCAAGCTCTTCATCGCTGACCAGCAGGTTGATCGAACGGTTGGGGATGTCGATCAGCACCTTGTCGCCATCGCGAACCAGGCCAATGGCGCCGCCTGCGGCGGCTTCCGGCGAGGCATGTCCGATGGACAGGCCCGAGGTGCCGCCGGAGAAGCGGCCATCGGTGAGCAGCGCGCAGGCCTTGCCCAGGCCCTTGGACTTCAGGTACGAGGTCGGGTAGAGCATCTCCTGCATGCCCGGGCCGCCTTTCGGGCCTTCGTAGCGGATGATGACGATATCGCCGGTCTTCACTTCGTCGGCGAGGATGCCGCGTACCGCGCTGTCCTGGCTTTCGAAGATCTTCGCGTTGCCCTCGAACACGTGGATCGACTCATCCACGCCGGCGGTCTTCACCACGCAGCCGTCCAGGGCGATGTTGCCGTACAGCACGGCCAGGCCGCCCTCTTGCGAGTAGGCGTGCTCGAAGCTGCGGATGCAGCCGTTTTCGCGGTCGTCGTCCAGGGTTTCCCAGCGGGTCGACTGGCTGAACGCGGTTTGCGTGGGGATACCGGCCGGGCCTGCCTTGAAGAAGGTGTGCACGGCTTCGTCATCGGTCTGGGTGATGTCCCACTTGGCGATGGCTTCTTCCATGCTGGCGCTGTGCACGGTCGGCAGGTTGGTGTGCAGCAGGCCGCCACGGGCCAGCGAGCCGAGAATGCTGAAGATGCCGCCTGCGCGATGCACGTCTTCCATGTGGTACTTCTGGATGTTCGGCGCCACCTTGCACAGCTGCGGCACCTTGCGCGACAGGCGATCGATGTCGCGCAGGTCGAAGTCCACCTCGCCTTCCTGGGCCGCGGCCAGCAGGTGCAGGATGGTGTTGGTCGAGCCGCCCATGGCGATGTCGAGCATCATGGCGTTCTCGAACGCCTTGAAGTTGGCGATGCTGCGCGGCAGCACGGACGCGTCGCCCTCGCCGTAGTAGCGCTTGCACAGTTCGACGATGGTGCGGCCAGCGGTAAGGAACAGCTGCTCGCGGTCGGAGTGGGTCGCCAGCGTGGAGCCGTTGCCCGGCAGGGCCAGGCCCAGGGCCTCGGTCAGGCAGTTCATCGAGTTGGCGGTGAACATGCCGGAGCACGAACCGCAGGTCGGGCAGGCGCTGCGCTCGTACTCGGCGACCTTCTCGTCGCTGGCCGAGGAGTCGGCGGCGATGACCATGGCGTCGACCAGGTCCAGGCCGTGGCTGGCCAGCTTGGTCTTGCCGGCTTCCATCGGGCCGCCGGAGACGAAGATCACCGGGATGTTCAGGCGCAGGGCGGCCATCAGCATGCCGGGGGTGATCTTGTCGCAGTTGGAGATGCAGACGATGGCGTCGGCGCAGTGGGCGTTGACCATGTACTCGACGGCGTCGGCGATGATCTCGCGGCTGGGCAGCGAGTACAGCATGCCGTCGTGGCCCATGGCGATGCCGTCATCCACGGCAATGGTGTTGAATTCCTTGGCCACGCCACCGGCGCGTTCGATCTCGCGGGCAACCAGCTGGCCCAGGTCCTTCAGGTGCACGTGGCCCGGGACGAACTGGGTGAACGAGTTGGCGATGGCGATGATCGGTTTCTTGAAGTCTTCGTCCTTCATCCCAGTGGCGCGCCACAGGGCACGGGCGCCGGCCATGTTGCGGCCATGGGTGGAGGTCTTGGAACGATAATCAGGCATATAGCGCTCCTGGCGGCTTAATCAGGTCACTGGCTTTGCGCGAAAAATGCCTGCGCGACGATCATGCTGCGTTGAAAACAGGCTCGGAATGCGCATTGACAACCAGTCAACTCCGCTTCCTCGCCTGTTCTCGCCTTGCCTGATCGCCGCTCGGCGACTTTTCGCGCAAAGCCAAATAAGGGAGTGAGCTTCTCTTGTCCTAAAAACGCCGAAGGCCGGTTGCCACAGGCACGGATGGGGGTCGAAGGACCGCGCGGGATCGCCGCAGGCTCGACCAGAGCTCATAAACCCGCCGGGGATGTCTGGCGATGAATAGCCCGATTCTACACCGCCGCGCTCGTGAGGGAATGGCGTTGTGATAATTGGCTTCCGCCAGCCCGCAAGGTAAAGGCCTTGGCGTGGTACGAGCCGGTTTCGGTAGACTTGCGCGCCTCCTACCTCACTGGCCAAAAGGATTTGCAATGCCAGCGCCAAGTCGCTCCTTATTGTTCTACGTCGTCATCGGCCTGATCCAGGGCCTGGTGTGGCTCACCACCGTGAAGGGGGAGGGTCAGCTGCTGGGTTTCAGCCTGTCGGTAGCCCTGTGCGTCGCGGTGGCGGTAGCGGGCGTGAACCTGCAGTTGCTTGGCAGCGCGGTGCTGCAGCGTGGCACCGGCTGGTTGGTACTGGGCCTGACCGTGCTGCTCAGCGGGATCAGTGCCTGGCTCCTCGATACCGGGCATATGGACTGGCTGCAGCAGACCTGGTGCCTGGCCGCCATCGTGCTGGCCTATATCGGAACCGCGTTCATTCTCGCCTGGCCGACCGGCGAAGGGTTGCGCCCGCGCTACGAAGACCTGTTCCGGCATGCCTGGAACAACGTTTTCATCGTCTTCCTGGCACAGCTGCTGACCGGACTGTTCTGGCAACTGCTGTGGTTGTGCGCGCTGCTGTTCAGCATGCTGGGCGTTGCGCAGGTCAAGGACGCGGTGGAGTCACCGGTGTTTCTCTGGCTGGTGTTGCCGGTGGTGTTTTCGCTGGGCATGCGCATGGGCCGGGAAAACGAAAAGATCATCGGCCTGCTGCGCGGCATCCTGTTGACGCTGTGCCGCTTCTTGCTGCCGCTCAGCGCGCTGATCGCCGTGCTGTTCACCCTGACATTGCCGTTCTCCGGCCTGCAACCGGTGTGGGACACCGGCTATTCGACCACTCTTCTGTTGGTACTGGCGGGCATCAACCTGTTCCTGGTCAACGGCGTGTTCCAGGATGGCCGGCAAGGTAGCGTCTACCCCGCGCCGCTCAAGCGCCTGGTGGAGGCCAGCCTGCTGTGCCTGCCGGTGCTGGTGGGCCTGGCGGCCTATGCGAGCTGGCTGCGTATCGACCAGTACGGGCTGACACCGACACGGATCATGGCGTCGATGCTGGTGGCCGTAATGCTGGCGCATGGCCTGGCGGCGGTATGGGCGGTGCTGGGTTCGCGCCAGGCCTGGCTGCACAGCCTGCGGCTGAGCAATCCATGGATCGCCCTGCTCAGTGCGCTGCTGGTGGTGGTGTTCTATACGCCTCTGCTCGATCCGCAGGCATTGAGTGCGAGGAGCCAGGTGCAGCGGCTGGTCAACGGGCACACGCCGATCACCGAGTTCGACGCCGAGACCTTGTATCGCGACCTCGGCCAGCCGGGGCGTGAAGCCTTCGAGCAGCTCGAGCAGCGGCTGCAGACGGATGAGCTGTTCGATGCGGGCCGCCGCCAGCAGTTGCTGGCGCAGATGGCCCAGGTGCGTCAACCGACAGTGGCCGAAGACCATGGCCCGAAGTTCGAGTGGCTCGGGTCGGTGCAATCGAGCAGCGAGTCATTGGCCGACGCCACGCTTGCGCAAAGCCAGTGCGGTGGCAAGGGCTGCTACCTGTGGGCAGTCGACCTGGATGGCGACGGGCACAACGAGGTGTTGATGATCCCCCGGCACACCTATGCATCGCAGCTGTTCGTCTTCACCTGGGAGGACCGCGAGTGGCGTGAGGTGGGCAGCCTGAGCGGCAACATGGAAAACCTCGAAGGCCTGGCCAACGGTATTCGCGAGGGGGCGGTGAAGCTGGTGGCGCCGCGTTACAAGACGCTGAGCATCGATGGCCAGGAGCTGCGGCCTGACTTCAGGCGCTAGCGCCCGGCGCAGAAACTCCCCGGGGGCCGCTTGGCGGCCCGTCGCGGGCAAAAGGTCATTGCTGGCCGATGCCCTGCAGGTACTCAGAGCGCTCATCGCTACGCTGCGCCACGCAGGTGTCCCACGCCGCCTCGAACGCCATGCTGCCGGGTTTCTCGGCCCAGGTCTCGACCTTGCAGTCGGCGTCACGCAGCTGCGTCCAGAGTTTCTCGGCGGCTTCCAGCTTGCCGCTCAGCGCCGCGGCCTTGTCGCTTTCATCCGCGTACTGGTCGCGAATGCGCTGCATGAGGTCGTCATAGGCCGCCTTCAGCTCGCGTTCGGCGGTCTGCTTGTTGTAGGCGGCGCAGGCATAGCCCTGCTGGTCGGTCTCGACGTTGTCGCAGGGGGTACTCTCCTCTTCGGCGGCGTGCGCGCCGAAAGCCACTGCCAGCAAGACCAGCCATGCCATTGATTTCATCGGGTTTCTCCTGAAGAGGCTGCGAGTCGCTGGATTCTCGCTCAGCCCAGGCCCGGGCGATAGCTCCCCGAGAAAATGTTCATGAAACAGCGTTGTCGAGACTCGCTCTCATTGCCGAGGGGCGCGTTAGAGCGTGCCAGGTCAGCCATTGACGCTTTCGGCAAACCCCCTGTCGTTTTTGCATCGGGGCGCCTCGGGCCGCAGGCATATGCTGGCCCCAAAGCGTCGGCACAAGGTTCGGCGTCTGCAAACTTCAATAAAAGGGGACAGCCTGATGAGCCCAGCCGAACTTCACGCCGACAGCATCGTCATCGACGGCCTGATCATTGCCAAATGGAACCGCGAGCTGTTCGAGGACATGCGCAAGGGCGGGCTGACCGCGGCCAACTGCACGGTGTCGGTGTGGGAGGGCTTCAAGGCCACTGTCGACAACATCGCTTCCAGCCAGAAGCTGATCCGCGAAAACAGCGACCTGGTGATGCCGGTGCGTACCACCGCCGACATCCGCAAGGCCAAGGAACTGGGCAAGACCGGCATCCTCTTCGGCTTCCAGAACGCCCACGCGTTCGAGGACCAGATCGCCTACGTCGAGGTGTTCAAGCAGTTGGGCGTGGGCATCGTGCAGATGTGCTACAACACCCAGAACCTGGTCGGCACCGGCTGCTACGAGCGCGACGGCGGGCTGTCGGGCTTCGGCCGCGAGATCGTCGCCGAGATGAATCGGGTCGGCATCATGTGCGACCTGTCCCATGTCGGCTCGAAAACCTCCGAGGAAGTCATCCTCGAGTCGAAGAAGCCGGTCTGCTATTCCCACTGCCTGCCCTCGGGCCTCAAGGAACATCCGCGCAACAAGTCCGACGCAGAGTTGAAGTTCATCGCCGACCACGGCGGTTTCGTCGGTGTGACCATGTTCGCGCCGTTCCTGGCCAAGGGCATCGACTCGACCATCGACGACTACGCCGAAGCCATCGAATACACCATGAACATCGTCGGTGAAGATGCCATCGGTATCGGTACCGACTTCACCCAGGGCCACGGCCAGGACTTCTTCGAGTACCTCACGCACGACAAGGGCTACGCCCGGCGCCTGACCAATTTCGGCAAGATCATCAACCCGCTGGGCATCCGCACCGTCGGCGAGTTCCCCAACCTGACCGAGACGCTGCTAAAGCGTGGCCATTCCGAGCGCGTGGTACGCAAGATCATGGGCGAAAACTGGGTCAACGTATTGAAAGACGTCTGGGGCGAGTAAGCCGCTCTCCAAGTCTGAAAGCCCCTGCCAGCAACGCCGGGGCACACCAATAAAAATTTGTATGGAGTTGAGTTTCCATGGCCAAGATCGCCCCGCAATTGCCAATCGAAGTCGACAGCGAGACCGGTGTCTGGACCAGTGACGCCCTGCCGATGCTCTACGTGCCGCGGCATTTCTTCGTCAACAACCACATGGGCATCGAGGAAGTGCTGGGCGCCGACGCCTATGCCGAGATCCTCTACAAGGCCGGCTACAAGTCCGCCTGGCACTGGTGCGAGAAGGAAGCCGAATGCCATGGCCTCGAAGGCGTGGCGGTGTTTGAGCATTACATGAAGCGCCTGAGCCAGCGTGGCTGGGGCCTGTTCGAGATCCAGGACATCGACCTGGATAAAGGCACCTGCAGCGTCAAGCTCAAGCACTCGGCGTTCGTGTACGTGTACGGCAAGTGCGGCCGCAAGGTCGACTACATGTTCACCGGCTGGTTCGCCGGCGCCATGGACCAGATTCTCGCCGCTCGCGGCAGCTCGATCCGCACCGTGGCCGAGCAGGTCTACGGCGGGTCGGAAGAAGGCCACGAAGATGGCCTGTTCGTTACAAAGCCGTTGTAAGCCGGAGATAGCGTCATGGCCTTCGAAGCAATGTTCCAGCCGATCCAGATCGGCAAGCTGACCATCCGCAACCGCGTGCTCAGCACCGCGCACGCCGAGGTGTATGCCACCGATGGCGGCATGACCACCGACCGCTATGTGAAGTACTACGAAGAGAAGGCCAAGGGCGGGATCGGCCTGGCGATCTGCGGTGGCTCGTCGGTGGTGGCCATCGACAGTCCGCAGGAGTGGTGGGCCTCGGTCAACCTGTCCACCGACCGCATCATCCCGCACTTCCAGAACCTCGCCGACGCCATGCACAAGCATGGCGCCAAGATCATGATCCAGATTACCCACATGGGCCGGCGCTCGCGTTGGGACGGCTTCAACTGGCCAACGCTGATGTCACCATCGGGCATCCGTGAACCGGTGCACCGCGCCACTTGCAAGACCATCGAGGTGGAAGAGATCTGGAGGGTGATCGGCAATTACGCCCAGGCTGCGCGTCGGGCCAAGGAGGGCGGCCTGGACGGTGTCGAGCTGTCGGCCGTGCACCAGCACATGATCGACCAGTTCTGGAGCCCTCGGGTCAACAAGCGTACCGATGAATGGGGCGGCACCTTCGAAGGGCGCATGAAGTTCGGCCTGGAAGTGCTCAAGGCCGTGCGCAAGGAAGTCGGCGACGACTTCTGCGTGGGCATGCGTATCTGCGGCGACGAGTTCCACCCCGATGGCCTCAGCCACGAGGACATGAAGCAGATCGCCGCCTACTACGACGCCACTGGCATGCTCGATTTCATCGGCGTGGTTGGCTCGGGCTGCGACACCCATAACACCCTGGCCAACGTCATCCCCAACATGAGCTACCCGCCGGAGCCGTTCCTGCACCTGGCGGCCGGCATCAAGGAAGTGGTCAAGGTCCCGGTGCTGCACGCGCAGAACATCAAGGATCCGAACCAGGCCACGCGCATTCTCGAAGGCGGCTACGTGGACATGGTCGGCATGACCCGCGCGCACATGGCCGACCCGCACCTGATCGCCAAGATCAAGATGGGCCAGATCGACCAGATCAAGCAGTGCGTCGGTGCCAACTACTGCATCGACCGCCAGTACCAGGGCCTGGATGTGCTGTGCATCCAGAACGCCGCTACCTCCCGTGAATACCTGGGCGTGCCGCACATCATCGAGAAGACCACCGGGGTCAAGCGCAAGGTGGTGGTGGTTGGCGCAGGCCCGGCCGGCATGGAAGCGGCCCGCGTGGCAGCTGAACGTGGCCACGACGTAACTCTGTTCGAGAAGAAGGAGCAGATTGGCGGGCAGATCACCATCGCCGCCAAGGCCCCGCAGCGTGACCAGATTGCCGGTATCACCCGCTGGTACCAGCTGGAGCTGGCGCGCTTGAAGGTCGACCTGCGCCTGGGCACTGCCGCCGACGTGGCGACCATCCAGGACCTGCGCCCGGATGTGATCGTGCTGGCGGTGGGTGGGCACTCGTTCCTTGAACAGAACGAGCACTGGGGCGCTGCCGAAGGCCTGGTGGTCAGCAGCTGGGACGTGCTCGACGGCAAGGTCGCGCCGGGCAAGAACGTGCTGGTGTACGACACCATCTGCGAATTCACCGGCATGTCGGTGGCCGACTTCATTGCCGACAAGGGCAGCCAGGTCGAGATCGTCACCGACGACATCAAACCGGGCGTGGCCATGGGCGGCACCACCTTCCCGACCTACTACCGCAGCATGTACCCGAAAGAAGTGATCATGACCGGCGACATGATGCTGGAGAAGGTCTACCGCGAAGGCGACAAGCTGGTGGCGGTGCTCGAGAACGAGTACACCGGCGCCAAGGAAGAACGGGTGGTCGACCAGGTGGTGGTGGAGAACGGTGTGCGTCCCGACGAGCAGCTGTACTACGCGCTCAAAGACGGTTCGCGCAACAAGGGCCAGATCGACGTGGAGGCGCTGTTCGCCATCAAGCCGCAGCCGATCCTCAGCCAGCCGGGCGAGGGCTATCTGCTGTACCGCATCGGCGACTGCGTGGCCCAGCGCAACGTGCATGCGGCGATCTACGACGCCTTGCGGCTGTGCAAGGATTTCTGAGCCCAGGACCAACGCGGTTCCTGTAGGGAGAACACGGTGGGAGCGGGCTTGCCCCGCGATAGCGCCAGCAGGTGCAACCTGATTGGCCGATCGGACGCTATCGCGGGGCAAGCCCGCTCCCACCGACCTCTCCCACAGGGACCGGCGCACGCTTACCGCTGTTGTGGGAGCCTCCCATGTTGAACACCCTTCTACCCATCCTGCTGTTCACCGCCCTCGCCCTGGCGGTGCTCGGCGCCCTGCGCCGGGTGCGCATGTGGCGGCGCGGGCGGCCGAGCAAGGTCGACCTGCTTGGCGGCCTGCTGGCCATGCCACGACGCTACCTGGTGGACCTGCATCATGTGGTCGAGCGCGACAAGTACATGTCCAAGACCCACGTGGCCACCGCCGGCGGCTTCGTGCTCTCGGCCGTGCTGGCGATCCTGGTGCATGGCTTTGGCCTGCACAGCAAGATCCTCGGTTACGCCTTGCTGGTGGCCACGGTGGTCATGTTCAGTGGCGCCTTGTTTGTCTTCAAACGCCGGCTGAACCCGCCCTCCCGGCTGTCCAAGGGCCCGTGGATGCGCCTGCCCAAGAGCCTGCTGATGTTCGCGGCGAGCTTCTTCATTGCCACCTTGCCGGTGGCGGGAATCCTGCCTGAAGGCACGGGCGGCTGGGTACTGGTGGCACTGCTGGGTATCGGTGTGCTGTGGGGCGTGTCCGAGCTTTTCTTCGGCATGACCTGGGGCGGGCCGATGAAGCACGCCTTCGCCGGCGCCCTGCACCTGGCCTGGCACCGCCGCGCCGAACGCTTTGGCGGTGGCCGCTCCACGGGCCTCAAGCCGCTGGATCTGGAAGACCCGAATGCGCCGCTGGGCGTGGAAAAACCGGTGGACTTCACCTGGAATCAGTTGCTCGGTTTCGACGCCTGCGTGCAGTGCGGCAAATGCGAGGCCATGTGCCCGGCGTTCGCCGCTGGCCAGCCGCTGAACCCGAAGAAACTGATCCAGGACATGGTCATCGGCCTGGCCGGTGGCACCGACGCGCGCTTCGCCGGCAGCCCGTACCCGGGCAAGCCGATCGGCGAGCATGGCGGCCACCCGCACCAGCCGATCGTCAACGGCCTGGTGGATGCCGAGACGCTGTGGTCGTGCACGACTTGCCGCGCCTGCGTCGAGGAATGCCCGATGATGATCGAGCACGTCGATGCCATCGTCGACATGCGCCGCCATCTGACCCTGGAAAAGGGCGCCACGCCGAACAAGGGCGCCGAGGTGCTGGACAACCTGATTGCCACCGACAACCCCGGCGGCTTCGCCCCCGGCGGGCGGATGAACTGGGCGGCTGACCTCAACCTGAAGCTGCTCTCAGAGGTGAAAACCACCGAGGTGCTGTTCTGGGTCGGCGATGGCGCCTTCGACATGCGCAATCAGCGCACCCTTCGCGCCTTCGTCAAAGTGCTCAAGGCGTCCGGAGTGGACTTTGCCGTGCTCGGCCTGGAAGAGCGAGACAGCGGTGACGTGGCGCGCCGTCTGGGCGATGAAGCGACCTTCCAGCAACTGGCCAAGCGCAATATCCAGACCCTCGCCAAGTACCAGTTCCAGCGCATCGTCACCTGCGACCCGCACAGCTTCCATGTGCTGAAGAACGAATACGGCGCCCTTGGCGGCGAGTACCAGGTGCAGCACCACAGCACCTACATCGCCGAACTGATCGCCGCCGGCAAGCTCAACCTCGGCCAGCACAAGGGCGGCAGCGTCACCTATCACGATCCCTGCTACCTGGGCCGCTACAACGGCGAGTACCAAGCCCCGCGCGACGTGCTCAAGGCCCTCGGTATCGAGGTACGCGAAATGCAGCGCTCGGGCTTCCGTTCCCGTTGCTGTGGCGGAGGCGGCGGTGCGCCGATCACCGATATCCCCGGCAAGCAGCGTATCCCCGACATGCGCATGGACGATATCCGCGAGACCGAGGCCGAGTTGGTGGCCGTGGGCTGCCCGCAGTGCACGGCGATGCTCGAAGGCGTGGTCGAACCGCGCCCGCAGATCAAGGACCTGGCCGAGCTGGTCGCCGATGTACTGATCGAAGATGAGGCCCCAGCCAGCGCAAAGTCGCCAGCGGCCAAACGTGAACCTGCGGAGGTGCACTGATGAGCGACATCATCCGCCGTGACCCACGCGCCGAGTGGATCGCCCGTAACCGCCTGCACCCGCTGCATGCGGCCATGCAGACGCAACAAACCAGCTGGATGGGCACCAATGGGCTGATGCGCAAGAATCCCCATGCGATTGCTGCCGGCTTCATCGGCCCCAACGGCCTAAAGCGTATCGACCGCAGCGGCGCCCAGCAGGGCACCGGTGTGGGTGGGCGGCGCACAGCCGCCGCCGAGGTGCAGCTGCCGCTGCACCAAGTTGCCGCGCCTGCGTTCTATATCGCCGTGGTCCCGGACATGGTCGGCGGTCGTCTCGGCAGCCACGACCGCGACCTGCTGGGCCTGGCCCACAGCCTGGCCGGTAGCGACGGTGCGGTGCTGGCCGTAGTGTTCGGCGAGCACAAGGAAAGCAACTTTTCCACAGCCGGCGTCGACCGCCTGCTGGTCGTCGAGGGTGAGGCCTTCGAGGGTTATGCACCGGAACAACTGGTCCAGGGCCTGCGGGCTGTGGATAACCAGTTCGCACCACGCCACTGGCTATTGCCTGACAGCCGCAGCGGCGGCGGAGAGCTGGGCCGACGCTTCGCCGCGGCCCTGGGTGAGCGCCCGGCAACAAGGGTGTGGCAGGTCAAGGATGGCCAGTGCATCGGCCGTGCTGGCGCGGGCCAGCAAGATATCCAGCGCGCCATGCCGAGGCTGATCCTGGCCGCCGCCGAATGCGCCGAGCCGGTCAGTGAAACCCGCCATGAAGCCCTGCCAGTGGAGTTGTCCACAGGCGTGGCGCGCAGCCTGTCGCGCATCGAAGACCTCGGCTCGGTGGCCGTGGACCCGGCGGCCATCGCCATGGCAGAGGCCGAGTTCATCGTATCCGGCGGCAACGGCGTCAAGGACTGGGACCTGTATCACCAGGCCACCGCTGCCTTGGGCGCCACCGAAGGCGCCTCGCGGGTGGCGGTGGATGACGGCTTCATGCCGCGCAACCGCCAGGTCGGCGCTACCGGCACCTGGGTTACCGCACGGGTTTACGTGGCTGTGGGTATCTCCGGCGCCATCCAGCACCTGCAGGGCATCGGCGCCTGCGACAAGGTGGTGGCGATCAATATGGACCCGGGATGCGACATGATCAAACGGGCCGACCTGTCGGTGATTGGCGACAGCTCGGCGATTCTCCAGGCACTGATCGAGGCTGTGGATAACTTCCGCAGCGGCGGCCAGCGCGACGCGGCATAGGGGCACGCGCATGAGTACGAAAGTCATCAGCCTGGTTTCCATCGGTGCCCACCCCAGTTCCGGGCGCGCCCGTCGCGCCGAGCAGGATGCCCGCGCCGTCGAACTGGGCCTGCAGCTGGCTGGGGATAACTTGCAGGTGGTGCATGCCGGAGATCCCCACGAAGAGGCGCTGCGTGCTTACCTGGGGATGGGGCTGGATCATCTGGATGTGCTGGAACAGCCTGCTGGCGCCGATGTGCTGGGTGTGCTGGGCGATTACCTGCGCGATGCTGGCGCCCAGTTGGTGCTGGCCGGCAGCCAGGCCGAAACCGGTGAAGGCTCGGGCATGCTGCCATTCCTTCTGGCCGAGAAACTGGGCTGGCCGCTGGTGGTGGGGTTGGCCGAGGTCGAGTCCATCGACAACGGCACTGCCCAGGTGCTGCAGGCACTGCCACGCGGCCAGCGGCGTCGCCTGAAAGTGCGCCTGCCATTGCTGGCGACTGTGGATAACGCCGCGCCCAAGCCACGACAATCAGCCTTCGGCCCGGCCCGGCGTGGGGTGCTGGCGGCGCGCACTGTAGAGGTTGTGGACGATCCGTTGCTGGCCAAAGATGCCCTGCAACCGGCCCGCCCACGCCCCAAGCGGCTCAAGGTGATCAAGGCCAAGAGCGGCGCCGATCGCATGAAGGCCGCCACGGCCAAGGCCAGTGGCGGGGGCGGCAAGGTGCTCAAGGATGTCTCTCCAGAGGAGGGCGCCGAAGCGATCCTCAAGTTGTTGGTGGAGGAGGGGGTCCTGCGTTGATGCCACCAGGGGGCACGTCGTCTCCGTATAGCTCCGCTCCTACTGGCCTTGCGTGTCGACTGTAGGGGCGATCGTTGCTTTTTGCCCACCGTTTCTGTTTGCCACACTGTGGATAAAGTGTTCGCCATTTGCTGGAGTGTGCGAGATTCAAGGCGTACAGCCGGCTGGTCAAAAAATAATCAGTCCAGGCTTTGGCGAGTTGCAGGGCATTAATCCAGATTGGAGGCCGTGAGCCGGTATTTGCCCACAAATACTGTTGGTCGGCCTGTGGATAATATGTAAAGAAATGCTTGAAACCAGCGTATTTGTTGGCTTGCATGTAGTTGTTCAGAAAATGAGCAACGCTGTTCAGGATACTGTAAAGCTATGCGGCAAAGGGTCTGGCGGATGATATCCACAGAGTGCGTGATGGTTAGCTGACTGTTTTCAACAAATGCTGTTGGCGTCTCTGTGGATAACATGTTTGATGAGTGCTACGAGCCCCGATTTACATGGCGTTCAGCAAGTTGATCATTTTTTGATCCGTTGGCTCGCAGCCGCCGCCACCTAGACATCTTGTGGATAACAATTGAGGTGAAGGTCAGGCAGCTTGCCGCTGACCTGGCATTTTTACCAGTTATCAAAAATTAGCGTCGGTGATAGCGTGCTTCGAGTAGGCCTGCTACAGGGCTGTGCAGGCCCTTCGCGGGACAGGCATCGACCTCATCGGTTGTCATTTCCTTGTAGGAGTTCTGGTTAATGTCGAGCACACTACTGGCAGTTGATCGCCTACACAGTCCACTTGCCCGGTTTGGTGCATGCAATAGCACTGCCGCGTACTTGCCATATGGTTACAAGCATGGGCTCACCGCGAAGCCAAGTCTCGGTTTCACCGGCCAGCTATGCGAGCCCGCAGTAGGTTGGTATTCCCTGGGCAATGGCTATAGGGTCTACAATCCAGCATTGATGTGTTTTCACTCACCTGACAGGCTAAGTCCTTTCGGTAAAGGTGGAGCCAATACTTATGCATATTGTGTTCGTGACCCGATAAACAGGGTTGACTCGAGTGGAAGGTTTGCGTCGCAGATTGCCACTCTTTATCTCGGCGCAAAGGTCTCGTTTGATATTGTAAATATCGGCTTGAAATGGTGGAAGCAGAGGGTGAGTGGCTCGGCTCGCCCCTGGAGCGATCCTATGAAGTATCCCGAGATTACTAGTAGGGCGTTAAAGGGTTTATCGTTGGGTCTCTTGGGCACTAGCGAGATTGTTAAGAGGAACGCTCCGGCTGTAACAGACCCTGTCGATACATTCCAGACCATGGCGAGAGATTGGGTGACTAAAGATGCCGATATTATCAAAGGCTTTGCCATGTTAAGTGCTATTGGTTCAAGTGGTCTGGATGCGTGGGTGAATAGTGTGGATCTAGACAGGGCGAGGCAGAAAAAAGTTTTAGCAAAGCATGCTTCAGATGTCCGAGAGGAGCCCAATTACGAGGAGTCAGCTATAGTTGATTTTGATGTTGAGGCGGGTGGCGGGGGTTAGAAGTCAGCTGAAGTTAAGTAATGATTATTGGTATTGCATTTTTCTACGCAATATGTGGTTTATGAGTCATAAGTGAATACACGTCCTGCATTTCAAAAGCCACGCCTGCTGCCAATAGGCGCAGGCATGGCTGATGCTCTCGCTACTGTGCCAGAACTTCCTTGAGATACGGCGCCGGCTCCGCCCCCAAGTTGTTCAACAGTCGCTGACTATACCAATCAATAAAATTCACCACCCCAAACTCGTAAGTTTTCGAATACGGCCCCGGCTGATACGCCGTGGAGTTGATCCCCCGCTGGTTCTCCTCCGCCAACCGCCGGTCCTGGTCATTGGTGGCGTCCCACACCTTGCGCATCTCTTCAGGATTGTAATCCACCCCCTCCACCGCATCCTTGTGCACCAGCCACTTGGTGGTGACCATGGTCTCCTGCGCACTGATCGGCCACACGGTGAACACGATCATATGATCGCCCATGCAGTGGTTCCACGAATGCGGCAGGTGCAGGATGCGCATCGAGCCGAGGTCCGGGTTCTTGATGCGCCCCATCAGCTTCTTGCAAGCCACCTTGCCGTCCATGGTCATCGACACGGTGCCCTTGAGCAGCGGCATGCGCACGATGCGGTTACGCAGGCCATGGCTCTTGTGCAGGTAAGGGATCTTCTCGGCATCCCAGGCAGCGGCCGAGGCGGCCACGTGATCCTTGAATTCCTGGCTGGCGCGCGGGTCGTTGGTGTCGTCCCATTCCAGCAGGGTTTTCAGCAGCTCCGGGTGCGAGCCGTTGCAGTGGTAGCACTCGCGGTTGTTCTCCAGCACCAGCTTCCAGTTGGCCTTTTCCATCAAGGTGGTCTGCACCGCCACCTTGGTGTTCTCCATGTCGTACGGTTCCATGTAGTGGTCGAGGGTGGCGAGGAACTCGTCGATGGCCGGCGGATTCTCGGCCAGGCTGATGAAGATGTAGCCTCCGGCCACCTTAACGTTCACCGGTTTCAGACCGTACTGGTTCATGTCGAAGTCGGCGCCCATCTCGGTGCCGGCGAACAGCAGGCGGCCATCGAGTTCATAGGTCCACTGGTGGTAGTGGCAGACCAGCTTGGCCACCTTGCCTTTGTCGCTCACGCACAGGCGCGAGCCGCGGTGGCGGCAGACGTTGTGGAAGGCATGCACCTTACCTTCGGCACCGCGTATCACGATGATCGGGTTCTTGCCGATCTGCAGGGTGATGTAGTTGCCCTTGGTCGGGATCTCGCAAACCATGCCGGCGATCAGCCACTCCTTGTGGAAGATCTCCTGCATGTCGATCTGGAACAGGCGCTCATCGCAGTAGAACGGTTGCGGCAGCGAGTAGGTGCGCTCGCGGGTCTGCAGCATCTCGGCGGTGGCCTTGCGTGCAGGTTCCAGTGGATCGCCCAGGCTCAGGGTTGCGGTGACGTCCATCGTGTGGTCCTCGTGGCCGCGTGCGGCCGGCTGAAGTGGCTAATCGTTGTTGTAGTGCCGCAAGGCTGTTCTTTGGGATAAACAGCGTGTTGTTTTGCCGAGGAGTGTGCGTCCGGGCCGGGAAAGGACCATATCCACGGGCGACATGGCCGCATCGAATTCCGACGCGCCAGCCCTTGTAGCGCGGGGCTGGTCGCGATAAGCACGCCGATGTCGCGGATGGGAATGTACGTAGACGGCGCTATGCGCATTATCGGAGCCATAAGAAAGGCCGACAGTCGGCTGCTGGAGATGAACATGTCCGATACCTTCCTCAATCCGGTTACCACCCAGACCTGGGCCAATGGCCGCCACATCGTGCGTTGCGTCAAGGTCATCCAGGAAACCTGGGACGTGCGCACCTTCTGCTTCATGGCCGACCAGCCGATCATGTTCTTCTTCAAGCCCGGGCAGTTCGTCACCCTTGAGCTGGAGATCGAAGGCAAGCCGGTGATGCGTTCGTACACCATCTCCAGCTCGCCGTCGGTGCCTTACAGCTTCTCGATCACCGTCAAGCGGGTGCCGGGCGGGCTGGTCTCCAACTTCCTCCACGACACCATGCACGAAGGCGCCGAGTTGCCGGTGCACGGGCCGGTGGGGCTGTTCAACGCCATCGACTTCCCGGCCGGCAAGACCCTTTATCTGTCCGGCGGCGTCGGCATCACCCCGGTGATGTCCATGGCGCGCTGGTTCTACGACACCAACGCCAATGTCGACATGGTCTTCGTGCACAGCGCCCGCTCGCCGAAAGACATCATCTACCACCGCGAGCTGGAACAGATGGCCTCGCGCATCCCCAACTTCAGCCTGCATATCATTTGCGAGAAGCACGGGTTGGGCGAGCCGTGGGCGGGTTATCGCGGCTACCTCAACCAGCGGCTGATGGAGCTGATCGCCCCGGACTACCTTGAGCGCACCATCTTCTGCTGCGGCCCCACGCCCTACATGAGCGCGGTCAAGCGCATGCTCGAAGCGGTCGGCTTCGACATGAAGAACTACCACGAGGAATCGTTCGGCGCGACGCCGCCTGAAGCCAAGGCCGACGCAGTGGAGCACGCCGAAGCGGCGGCCGATGCGCCGGAAGTGGATGCAGCCGACCTCAACCTGGTGGAGTTCGTCGGCAGTGACAAGAGCATCCGCGTGGCCCCGGGCGAAACCGTGCATGCGGCGGCGGCCAAGGTCGGGCTGATGATCCCCAAGGCCTGCGGCATGGGCATCTGCGGCACCTGCAAGGTGCTCAAGCTCGGCGGCGAGGTGGAGATGGAGCACAACGGCGGGATCACCGAGGAGGACGAGGCCGAGGGCTACATCCTGTCGTGCTGCAGCGTGCCAAAGGGGGATGTGCGGATCGAGTATTGATCCTCGATCGGATGCGATCGCGGGGCAAGCTCGCTCCCACGCAGTGAGGCTGGTGGGAGCGGGCTTGCCCCGCGATGCGTTTGAGGATCAGGTACGGAATCGCGCCACCAACCCATTCAGATCCACCGCCAGCCGCGACAGTTCGGCACTTGCCGCGCTGGTCTGGTGCGCCCCGGTGGCACTCTGCACCGACAGGTCGTTGATGTTCACCAGGTTGCGGTCCACCTCGCGGGCCACCTGGGCCTGCTCCTCGGCGGCGCTGGCAATCACCAGGTTGCGCTCGTTGATCTGCGCCACCGCGCCGGCGATGGTGTCCAGTGCCAGGCCCGCGCCACGGGCGATGTTCAGGGTCGATTCGGCGCGCTCGGTGCTGGTGCGCATCGAGTCCACGGCCTGCTCGGTGCCACCCTGGATGCTGCCGATCATCCGCTCGATCTCGCTGGTGGACTGCTGGGTGCGGTGAGCCAGGGCACGCACTTCGTCGGCAACCACGGCAAAACCACGGCCTGCCTCGCCAGCGCGGGCGGCCTCGATGGCGGCGTTGAGCGCCAGCAGGTTGGTCTGGTCGGCCAGGCCGCGGATCACGTCGAGCACCTTGCCGATATCACGGGACTGCTCGGCGAGGTGTGCGATCAGCTTGGCGGTGGCCTGCACATCGCCGCTCATGCGCTCGATGGCGCCCACGGTCTCCAGTACCAGGTCGCGGCCATCGCCGGCCGAGCGGCTGGCTTCGCTGGAGGCTTCCGAAGTGCTGACCGCGTTACGGGCCACTTCTTCGACGGCACTGGTCATTTCGGTAACGGCGGTGGCGGCCTGCTCGATCTCGTTGTTCTGCTGCTGCAGGCCACGGGCGCTTTCGTCGGTGACGCTGTTCAGCTCTTCGGCGGCGGAGGCCAGCTGGGTGGCGGAGCCTGCGATCAGCTGCAGGGTGTCGCGCAGCTTGTCCTGCATCTTGGCCATGGCCTTGAGCAGGCGCGCGGCCTCGTCGGTGCCGTCGGCGTGAATGCCATGGGTCAGGTCGCCTTCGGCGATCTGCTCGGCGGCCTTGAGCGCCTCGTCGATGGGCTTGACGATGCTGCGGGTGAGCAGGAAGGCGAACAGCAAGGTCAGCACCGTGGCCGCTACCAGCAGGCTGATGACCAGGGTGAAGGCGCCGCTGTACTGCTCGGCCGCCTGGGCGTTGGTGGCGCTGGTCTGCTCGGTGTTGATGCGCACCAGCGCGTCCATGACCTTGTTGATCTGCTCGGAGTTGTCCAGCAGGTCGCGGTTGAGCAGTTCGCGCAGGGCATCGAGGTCGCCGGCCTGGCTCAGGCTGCGCATGCGCGCCTCGAGCTGGCGGTACTGGTTGAGCAGCAGGCCGTACTGGTCGAAGGCGGCCTTCTCGTCGGCGGCGGTCACCAGCGGCTCGTAGGCGCGGCGCGCCTTGTCGATCTGCGCGTTGCGCTCGTCCAGCAGGCGCAGGGTGTCTTGCTGGGTGGCCGGCTCGCGGTTGAGCAGCAGGCGGTAGGAGAGGGTGCGCAGGCGCAGGTTCAGTGCGGTCAGCTCGTCGAGGGTCTTGATGCTGGGCACGCTGACTTCTTCGATGGTCACGCCGGCCTGGCGGATGTTGCCCATCTGGATCAGCGAGAAGATACCCAGGCCGAGCATCAGCACACCGATCACGGCGAACCCGAGCAACGCGCGGGGCGCGATATTCATATTGCGTAAGGACATGGAGGCGGTTTCCAAGGCAGAGGAGGTGCCGCGATCCATGCGACGGAAGAAGACCTGCCTGCCTATCGGTCGTGACCGGCCAGTCTTTAGGCTGACTTGATGAAATTGTGAGGCAGCTAACTATTTTCCTGACCAGCGGTTGACCCAGGTCGGAACAAGGGGGCTGATCCTGGGTCAACCTCAACCCGGCGAACACCTTTTGAATCCGATATTTAATGGCGGGGGCGCAGGTTTTTCCTTATCGTGTGCGCCCTTTGCAACAACCGAGATAGACGTATGTTGGAAACTTCCCTGAATCAACTCGAGCAACTGGTCAGCGACCTGATGCACAAGAACGCACAGCTGGCCGAACAGAACGCCACCCTCAGCCAGGAACTGGCGCAAGCCAAGGAAGAGAACGACAGCCTGCAGTTGTCGCTCATGGAGCAGGAAGAGAAGCACGGCGCCACCGCCGCGCGCATCCAGGCCTTGGTCGAGCGCGCCAGCGCAGGTGTCGTGAACGCATGAGACTGCAAGCGCAGCCGGTCAACGTCGTGTCGATCCTGGGCAACGACTATTCGCTGAAGGCCCCCGAGGGCCAGGAAGAAACCCTGAACCAGGCCGTGCGCATGCTCAATGTCGCCCTGGCCGAGACCAAGCGCAGCTACCCGACCCTGATCGGCGACAAGCTGCTGGTGCTGGCAGCCCTGAACCTGTGCTCCAAGCAGATCGAACTGCAGCGCGAGCACGACCGCACCCTCGAGCGCACCCAGGCGCAGATCGACGCTACGGTCGATGCTATCAGCAAGGCCGTCTCCGACGTCTGACTGACGTCGTCGTGCGCCTTCGTGAGAGCGGCGATGCGGCGACCCGACTTGCCCCGCGATGCGGACGTCCAGTCTGTCGCAGATCACTGGAACAACTGGATACTTAAGTGTATACACTTCCCGAAAAACAATAATTATCGGGGAGTGGCACATGCGCATCTGGCAGCGGAGCATCCAGTGGCAACTGATCGCAAGCATGGGCGCCGCCCTGCTGGCGAGCATCCTGGTGGTGGTGGCGATCTATACGGTGGCGCTCAACCGCCTCACCGAGCGCTATCTGGTGGACACGGCCTTGCCGGCCAGCATCGAAGCCATCCGCAACGATATTGAGCGCATGCTCGGCCGCCCTCTGGTGGCGGCCGCGGATATCGCCGGCAACACCCTCCTGCGCGACTGGCTGGCTGCCGGTGAAGATCCCGCCGCCCTGCAGGCGTTCATCGAATACCTCGACGCCGCCAAGCAGCGCAACCACGCCTTTACCACCCTGTTCGCCTCCACGGTGAGCGGCAACTACTACAACGAAAAAGGCCTGGACCGCACCCTCAGCCGTGCCAATCCCAAGGACAACTGGTTCTACGGCTACATCGACAGCGGCGCCGAACGCATGCTGAACATCGACATCGATGGCTCCACGGGGGAACTGGCGCTGTTCATCGACTATCGCGTGGAAAAGGCCGGCCAGCTGGTGGGCGTGGCAGGCATGGGCCTGCGCATGACCGAGCTGTCCAAGCTGATCCACGACTTCAGCTTCGGCGAGCACGGCAAGGTGTTCCTGGTGCGCAACGACGGGCTGATCCAGGTTCATCCCGACCAGCAGTTCAGCGGCAAGCGTCAACTTGCCGAGCAGCTGGACGTCGAGGCGGCAAACGCTGTGCTGATGGGCGGCGAGGGCCTGCGCAGCAGCCGTTTCCAACGTGATGGCGAGGACTACCTGGCCTTGGGCCTGCCCTTGCGCGACCTGAACTGGACGCTGGTGGCCGAGGTGCCGGAAACCGAGATCTACGCCCAGGCGCGCCAGGCCATCTGGCAGACCTGCCTGATTGGCGGCGCCGTGGCGCTGATCTCGTTGTTGCTGGTGGTGCTGCTGGCGCGCGGGCTGGTACGGCCGATCCGCCAGGTCACAGCGGCGCTGGTGCAGATCGGCGGTGGCGCGGGCGACCTCAGCCATCGCCTGGACGATGCGCGCCAGGACGAACTGGGCGATCTGGCCCGGGGTTTCAACCGCTTTCTCGACAGTCAACGCGGCCTGATTGGCGAGGTGCTGCGCACCACCGAACGCCTGCACCGGTCGGTGGAGCAGGTGACCCAGGTGGTGGACAACACCGCCGAGCGCTCGGGCCGCCAGCAGGAGATGACCGAAATGGTCGCCACCGCGGTGCATGAAATGGGCCTGACCGTGCAGGATATCGCCCAGAACGCCGGCTCCGCCGCCCACGCCTCGCAATCGGCGCGGGACGAAGCGCTGCAGGCGCGGGAGGTGGTGCGCCGCTCGATCCACAACATCGAGGGCATGTCCGGGGAGATCGGCCGCGCCGCCGAGGCCGTGACCCAGCTGGCCGACGAGGTTGCCTCGATCGATGAGGTGCTGGCGGTGATCCGCAGCATATCCGAGCAGACCAACCTGCTGGCGCTCAACGCCGCCATCGAGGCAGCGCGGGCCGGTGAGATGGGCCGGGGCTTCGCGGTTGTCGCCGATGAAGTACGCACCTTGGCGCGCCGCACCCAGGTGTCCACCGACGAAGTGCAGCAGATGATCCAGCGTCTCAAGCAGGGCGCAGGCATGGCGGTGGCGTCGATGCAGGCCGGGCAAACGGCCACCGGCAACGGTGTCGAGTCGAGCCAGCGCACTGGTACCTCGCTCGGCGCGATCACCGATCAGGTCGAGCGCATCAGCGGCATGAACGAGCAGGTAGCCACGGCCACCGAGGAACAGTCGGCGGTGACCGAGGAGATCAACCGGACGGTACAGGGCATTTCCGACCTGGCGCGGCAGACGGCGGCCGAGGTGCAGGATTGCCGCGAGGAGTGCCAGGCGCTGCGTGGTTTGGCCGATGACCTGGCGCGACAGATGGGTGGGTTCAGGCTGTAAAACAATCGCGGGGCAAGCCCGCTCCCACGACAGTTGCGTGGGAGCGGGCTTGCCCCGCGATTAGGGTCTGTCAGGCACCAACGATGGCGCGGATATCCGCCGCCAACTCCCGCACGCGGGATTCTTGGGTATCCCACGAGCACATGAACCGAGCACCACCGCTACCGATGAAGGTATAGAAACGCCAGCCTTTGTTGCGCAACGCCTCCAGCGCAGGTTCCGGCATCTGCAGGAATACCCCGTTGGCCTCAACCGGGAACATCAGCTCCACCCCCGGCAGGTCACTCACCAGCGACGCCAGCAGCTGCGCGCAGTGGTTGGCGTGCTGGCCATGGCGCATCCACGCGCCGTCTTCGAGCAGCCCGACCCATGGCGCCGACAAGAAGCGCATCTTCGACGCCAACTGCCCGGCCTGCTTGCAGCGGTAGTCGAAGTCCTCGGCCAGGTCGCGGTTGAAGAACAGGATCGCCTCGCCCACCGCCATGCCGTTCTTGGTGCCGCCAAAACACAGCACATCGACGCCAGACTTCCAGGTCAGCTCGGCCGGCGAACAGCCGAGGAACGCGCAGGCATTGGTGAAGCGCGCGCCGTCCATGTGCAGGTTCAGGCCCAGCTCCTTGCAGGTGGCGCTGATCGCCTTGAGCTCGTCGGGGCGGTAGACGGTGCCCACTTCGGTGGCCTGGGTAAGGGTCACCACCCGCGGCTTGGGGTAGTGGATGTCCTGGCGCTTGAGCGCCACTTCGCGGATCGACTCGGGGGTGAGCTTGCCGTTGACGCTAGGCGCGGTGAGCAGCTTGGAGCCGTTGGAGAAGAACTCCGGCGCGCCGCATTCGTCGGTCTCGACGTGAGCGGTCTCGGAGCAGATCACGCTGTGGTAGCTCTGGCACAGCGAGGCGAGTGCCAGGGAGTTGGCAGCGGTGCCGTTGAAGGCGAAGAACACTTCGCAGTCGGTCTCGAACAGCTTGCGGAAGTACTCCGAGGCCCGTTCGGTCCACTGGTCGTCGCCGTAGGCGCGTTCGTGGCCCTGGTTGGCCTTTTCCATCGCGGCCCAGGCTTCGGGGCAGATGCCGGAATAGTTGTCGCTGGCGAATTGCTGGTTGTTGTTGGTCATGACGCCTGTCCTTTTTACGACGCAGGCACGCACTCTAAACCATCGATTCGGCGGTTGCCTATACAGGTTGTCCAAAGGCAGCGCAGGCCTCGTGGGAGCGGGCTTGCCCGCGATGAGGCCATCCGGGGCAAGCCCGCTCCCGCGCTGTTTTCCACAGTGCCTTGAACAATGTCGTAAACGCGCCATTGCAAGGCGCGCGCAGGCATCTGTACCGCCGTGCCCGGTCATACCATCGCTGCAAAGGGTGGGAAAACCCTCACCAGACAAGAAACGATCGCTGCCGGGAGATACACGATGTTCAGCAAGCAAGACCAGATCCAGGGTTACGACGACGCACTGCTGGCGGCGATGAATGCCGAGGAACAGCGCCAGGAAGATCACATCGAGCTGATCGCCTCGGAGAACTACACCAGCAAGCGCGTGATGCAGGCCCAGGGCAGCGGCCTGACCAACAAGTACGCCGAAGGCTATCCGGGCAAGCGCTACTACGGCGGCTGCGAACATGTGGATAAAGTCGAGGCGCTGGCCATCGAGCGCGCCAAGCAGCTGTTCGGCGCCGACTACGCCAACGTCCAGCCGCACTCCGGCTCCTCGGCCAACGGCGCCGTGTACCTGGCCCTGCTGCAGGCCGGCGACACCATCCTGGGCATGAGCCTGGCCCACGGCGGCCACCTGACCCACGGCGCCAAGGTGTCGTCCTCGGGCAAGCTGTACAACGCCGTGCAGTACGGAATCGACACCGCAACCGGCTTGATCGACTACGACGAAGTCGAGCGTCTGGCCGTGGAACACAAGCCGAAGATGATCGTCGCCGGCTTCTCGGCCTACTCCAAGACCCTGGATTTCCCGCGTTTCCGCCAGATCGCCGATAAAGTCGGCGCGCTGCTGTTCGTCGACATGGCCCATGTCGCCGGCCTGGTCGCCGCCGGCCTGTACCCAAACCCCATCCCCTTCGCCGACGTGGTCACCACCACCACCCACAAGACCCTGCGCGGTCCGCGTGGCGGCCTGATCCTGGCCAAGTCCAACGAAGAGATCGAGAAGAAGCTCAACGCCGCCGTGTTCCCCGGTGCCCAGGGCGGCCCGCTGATGCACGTGATCGCCGCCAAGGCGGTGTGCTTCAAGGAAGCACTGGAGCCCGAGTTCAAGGCCTACCAGAAACAAGTCATCGAAAACGCCCAGGCCATGGCCCAGGTGTTCATCGAGCGCGGCTACGACGTGGTGTCGGGCGGTACCGACAACCACCTGTTCCTGGTCAGCCTGATCCGCCAGGGCCTGACCGGCAAGGACGCCGACGCCGCCCTGGGCCGCGCCCATATCACCGTCAACAAGAACGCCGTGCCCAACGACCCGCAGTCGCCGTTCGTCACCTCGGGCCTGCGCATCGGCACCCCGGCCGTCACCACCCGCGGCTTCAAGGTCGCCCAGTGCGTGGCGCTGGCCGGCTGGATCTGCGATGTGCTGGACAACCTGGGCGACGCCGATGTCGAGGCCGATGTGGCCAAGAACGTCGCCGCGCTGTGCGCCGACTTCCCGGTCTACCGCTGAGTGGAGCAGAACACCATGCAACGTTATTCGGGCTTCGGCCTCTTCAAGCACTCCCTCAGCCACCACGAGAACTGGCAGCGCATGTGGCGCACGCCGACGCCGAAAAAGGTCTATGACGTGGTCATCGTCGGCGGTGGCGGCCATGGCCTGGCCACCGCCTACTACCTGGCCAAGGAGCACGGCATCACCAATGTCGCAGTGATCGAGAAAGGTTACCTGGGCGGCGGCAACACCGCCCGCAACACCACCATCGTGCGTTCCAACTACCTGTGGGACGAGTCTGCGCACTTGTACGAGCACGCCATGAAGCTGTGGGAAGGCCTCTCGCAGGATATCAACTACAACGTGATGTTCTCCCAACGTGGCGTCTACAACCTGTGCCATACCCTGCAGGACATCCGCGACTCCGAGCGCCGGGTCAACGCCAACCGCCTCAACGGCGTCGATGGCGAGCTCATCCGTACCGAACAGGTAGCGGCCGAGATCCCCTATCTGGATTGCTCGAAGAACACCCGCTACCCGATCCTCGGGGCCACCGTGCAACGGCGTGGCGGAGTGGCTCGCCACGATGCCGTGGCCTGGGGCTATGCCCGTGCCGCTGACGCGCTGGGCGTGGACCTGATCCAGCAGACCGAAGTGATCGGCTTCCGCAAGGAAAACGGCGCGGTGATCGGCGTCGAGACCAACAAGGGCTTCATCGGCGCCAAGCGCGTCGGCGTGGTCACCGCCGGTAACTCCGGGCACATGGCCAAGCTCGCCGGCTTCCGCCTGCCGCTGGAGTCGCACCCATTGCAGGCGCTGGTATCGGAGCCGATCAAGCCGATCATCGACAGCGTGATCATGTCCAACGCCGTGCACGGCTACATCAGCCAGTCCGACAAGGGCGACCTGGTGATCGGCGCCGGCATCGACGGCTGGGTCGGCTACGGCCAGCGCGGCTCGTACCCGGTCATCGAGCACACCCTGCAGGCGATCGTCGAGATGTTCCCGATCCTCTCCCGCGTACGCATGAACCGCCAGTGGGGCGGCATCGTCGACACCACCCCCGACGCTTGCCCGATCATCTCCAAGACCCCGGTGAAGAACATGTTCTTCAACTGCGGCTGGGGCACTGGCGGCTTCAAGGCCACCCCGGGCTCGGGCAACGTGTTTGCCGCCAGCCTGGCCAAGGGCGAGATGCACCCGCTGGCCGCGCCATTCTCCATCGACCGTTTCTACAACGGCGCGCTGATCGACGAACACGGCGCCGCTGCCGTCGCCCACTGACCCCGGAGACAACCGTCATGTTGCACATCTTCTGTCCCCACTGCGGCGAGCTGCGCTCCGAGGAAGAATTCCACGCGTCCGGCCAGGCCCATATCGCCCGCCCGCTGGACCCGAACGCCTGCTCCGACGAGGAGTGGGGCACCTATATGTTCTTCCGCGACAACCCGCGTGGCATCCACCACGAGCTGTGGGATCACGTTGCCGGCTGCCGCCAGTACTTCAACGTCACCCGCGACACCGTGACCTACGAGATTCTGGAAACCTACAAGATCGGCGAGAAGCCTCAGGTCACCGCCGCCTCGAAACAGAGCAGCGCGCCAGCGACCGCCAAGGGCCAAGGGGAAAAAGTATGAGCCAGACCTATCGCCTCGCCAGCGGCGGCCGTATCGACCGCAGCAAGGTGCTGAACTTCACCTTCAACGGCAAGACCTACCAGGGCTATGCCGGCGACACCCTGGCCGCCGCGCTGCTGGCCAACGGCGTCGATATCGTCGGGCGCAGCTTCAAGTACTCGCGTCCCCGCGGGATCATCGCCGCCGGCACCGAAGAGCCGAATGCGATCCTGCAGATCGGCGCCAGCGAAGCCACCCAGATCCCCAACGTGCGCGCCACCCAGCAGGCCCTGTATGCAGGCCTGGTGGCCACCAGCACCAACGGCTGGCCGAACGTCAATAACGACATGATGGGCATCATCGGCAAGGTCGGCGGCAGCATGATGCCGCCCGGGTTCTACTACAAGACCTTCATGTACCCCAAGTCGTTCTGGATGACCTACGAGAAGTACATCCGCAAGGCGGCGGGCCTTGGGCGCGCGCCGCTGCAGAACGACCCCGACAGCTACGACTACATGAACCAGCACTGCGACGTGCTGATCGTCGGCGCCGGCCCCGCCGGCCTGGCCGCTGCGCTGGCCGCCGCGCGTAGTGGTGCAAGGGTGATCCTCGCCGATGAACAGGAAGAGTTCGGTGGCACCCTGCTCGACAGCCGCGAAACCCTCGACGGCAAACCGGCCGCCGACTGGGTCAGCGCCGTGGTGGCCGAGCTGGAGAGCCTGCCGGAAGTCACCCTGCTGCCGCGCAGCACGGTCAACGGCTACCACGACCACAACTTCCTCACCATCCACGAACGCCTCACCGACCACCTCGGCGACCGCGCCCCGATAGGCCAGGTGCGTCAGCGGGTGCATCGCGTGCGCGCCAACCGCGTGGTGCTGGCGGCTGGTGCCCACGAGCGCCCGCTGGTGTACGGCAACAACGACCTGCCGGGCAACATGCTTGCTGGCGCCGTATCGACCTACGTGCGCCGTTACGGCGTGGCCCCAGGCCGCAAGCTGGTGCTGTCGACCAACAACGACCATGCCTACCGCGCCGCGCTGGACTGGCACGACGCCGGCCTGCAAGTGGTCGCCATCGCCGACGCGCGCCACAACCCACGCGGTTCGCTGGTCGAAGAGGCGCGTGCCAAGGGCATCCGCATCCTCACCTCCAGCGCCGTGATCGAGGCCAAGGGCAGCAAGCACGTCACCGGCGCCCGCGTGGCCGCCATCGATGTGCAGGCGCACAAGGTCACCAGCCCCGGTGAAACCCTCGACTGCGACCTGATCGCCACCTCCGGCGGCTACAGCCCGGTGGTGCACCTGGCCTCGCACCTGGGCGGTCGCCCGGTCTGGCGTGAGGACATCCTCGGCTTCGTGCCGGGCGATGCGCCGCAGAAGCGCGTGTGCGTCGGTGGCGTGAACGGTGTCTACGCCCTCGGTGACGTGATCGCCGACGGTTTCGAAGGCGGTGTTCGCGCCGCCACCGAGGCGGGCTTCAAGGCCAGCGTCGGGACCTTGCCGAAAACCCTGGCGCGCAAGGAAGAAGCCACCGTGGCGTTGTTCCAGGTGCCCCACGACAAAGGCACCGCCCGTGCGCCGAAGCAGTTCGTCGACCAGCAGAACGACGTCACCGCCGCGGCCATCGAGCTGGCCACCCGCGAAGGCTTCGAGTCGGTCGAGCACGTCAAGCGCTACACCGCGCTGGGCTTCGGCACCGACCAGGGCAAGCTGGGCAACATCAACGGCCTGGCCATCGCCGCCCGTTCGCTCGGGATCGGCATCCCGGAAATGGGCACCACCATGTTCCGCCCCAACTACACGCCGGTGACCTTCGGCGCGGTAGCCGGCCGGCACTGCGGCCACCTGTTCGAGCCGGTGCGCTTCACCGCCCTGCATGCCTGGCACATCAAGAACGGCGCCGAGTTCGAGGACGTCGGCCAGTGGAAGCGCCCGTGGTACTTCCCCAAGCCCGGCGAAGACATCCACACCGCGGTGGCCCGCGAATGCAAGGCCGTGCGTGACAGCGTCGGCCTGCTGGACGCCTCGACCCTGGGCAAGATCGATATCCAGGGCCCGGACGCCCGCGAGTTCCTCAACCGCATCTACAGCAACGCCTGGACCAAGCTCGACGTGGGCAAGGCCCGCTACGGCCTGATGTGCAAGGAAGACGGCATGGTCTTCGACGACGGCGTGACCGCCTGCGTCGGCGACAACCACTTCATCATGACCACCACCACGGGCGGCGCGGCCCGCGTGCTGCAGTGGCTGGAGCTGTATCACCAGACCGAATGGCCGGAAATGAAGGTGTTCTTCACCTCGGTCACCGACCACTGGGCGACCATGACCCTGTCCGGCCCCAACAGCCGCAAGCTGCTGGCCGAGGTCAGCGACATCGACCTGGACAAGGACGGTTTCCCGTTCATGAGCTGGAAGGAAGGCCTGGTCGGCGGCGTGCCGGCGCGGGTGTTCCGCATTTCGTTCACCGGCGAGCTGTCGTACGAGATCAACGTGCAGGCCAACTACGCCATGGGTGTGCTGGAGCAGATCGTCGAGGCGGGCAAAAAGTACAACCTGACCCCGTACGGCACCGAGACCATGCACGTGCTGCGCGCCGAGAAGGGCTTCATCATCGTCGGCCAGGACACCGACGGCTCGATGACCCCGGACGACCTCAACATGAGCTGGTGCGTGGGCCGCAACAAGGCCTTCTCTTGGATCGGCCTGCGCGGCATGAACCGTGAAGACACCACCCGCGACAATCGCAAGCAGCTGGTGGGCCTCAAGCCCGTGGACCCGAACGTGTGGCTGCCGGAGGGTGCCCAGCTGGTGTTCGACCCCAAGCAGCCGATCCCGATGGACATGGTCGGCCACGTCACCTCCAGCTACGCGGCCAACTCCCTGGGCTATTCGTTCGCCATGGGCGTGGTCAAGGGCGGCCTCAAGCGCATGGGCGAGCGGGTGTATTCGCCGCAGGCCGATGGCAGCGTGATCGAGGCGGAAATCGTGCCTTCGGTGTTCTTCGACCCGAAGGGTGAGCGGCAGAACGTCTAAGGCTTCCGGCTGGCGACACCGGATACTGTGGGAGCGGGCTTGCCCCGCGATGCGATGGAGGCCTTGGCGCCCCCATAGCGGGGCAAGCACGCTCCCACGGTGCCGATGCCGCTCTGACCTACAAGAATTCAAGGCAGGTAAGAAATGAGCGCTATCAACGTCTTCCAGCAAAACCCAGGCCCTGAAGCCAAGGCTCAGTCGCCACTGCACCACGCCGACCTGGCCAGCCTGGTCGGCAAGGGCCGCAAGAATGCAGGCGTGACCCTGCGCGAAAAGAAATTCCTCGGCCACCTGACCCTGCGTGGCGACGGCCATGACCAGGCCTTCGCCGGCGGCGTGCACAAGGCCCTTGGCCTGGAGCTGCCGGTGGCCCTGACCGTGGTCGCCAACAGCGAGATGTCGCTGCAATGGGTCGGCCCGGACGAGTGGTTGCTGATCGTCCCCGGCGGCCAGGAGTTCGCCGTCGAGCAGAAGCTGCGCGATGCCCTCGACGGCCAGCATATCCAGGTGGTCAACGTCACCGGTGGGCAGACCCTGCTCGAGCTGCGCGGCCCCAACGTGCGCGACGTGCTGATGAAATCCACCAGCTATGATGTACACCCGAACAACTTCCCGGTCGGCAAGGCCGTCGGCACCGTGTTCGCCAAGTCGCAACTGGTGATACGCCGCACCGCCGAGGACACCTGGGAGCTGGTGATTCGCCGCAGCTTCTCCGACTACTGGTGGCTGTGGCTGCAGGACGCGTCGGCCGAGTACGGCCTGGCCATCGAAGCCTAAGGAGCAGCACCATGAGTCGGGCACCGGACACCTGGATTCTCACCGCCGACTGCCCGAGCATGCTCGGCACGGTCGATGTGGTGACGCGTCACCTCTACGAGCAGCGCTGCTACGTCACCGAGCACCATTCCTTTGATGACCGGCTATCGGGGCGGTTCTTCATACGTGTGGAGTTCCGCGCCGCGGACGGCTTCGACGAGGAGGGCTTCCGTGCCGGCCTCGCCGAACGCAGCGAAGCCTTCGGCATGGCTTTCGAGCTGACCGCGCCGAATCACCGCCCCAAGGTGGTGATCATGGTGTCCAAGGCCGACCACTGCCTGAACGACCTGCTGTACCGCCAACGCATCGGCCAGTTGGCCATGGACGTGGTAGCGGTGGTGTCCAACCACCCCGACCTGGAGCCCCTGGCGCACTGGCACAAGATTCCGTACTACCACTTCGCCCTCGACCCCAACGACAAACCGGCGCAGGAGCGCAAGGTGCTGCAGGTGATCGAGGAGAGCGGTGCCGAACTGGTGATCCTCGCCCGCTACATGCAAGTGCTGTCGCCGGAGCTGTGCCGCCGGCTGGATGGCTGGGCGATCAACATCCACCACTCGCTGCTGCCTGGCTTCAAGGGCGCCAAGCCGTATCACCAGGCCTACAACAAGGGCGTGAAGATGGTGGGTGCCACCGCGCACTATATCAACAACGACCTGGACGAAGGGCCGATCATCGCCCAGGGCGTGGAGGTGGTGGATCACAGCCACTATCCGGAAGACCTGATCGCCAAGGGGCGGGATATCGAGTGCCTGACCCTGGCACGGGCGGTTGGCTATCACATCGAAAGAAGGGTGTTCCTAAACGCGAATAGGACTGTCGTTCTCTAAGCCGAAACCATCGCGGGGCAAGTCGCATCGCGATGGTTTTTTTACGACAGATGGTGCGCCGCAAACAGGTATCCCCCTGTCGCATCCAGTCACCGCCCCATCCCCCATCAAGCCCACAATCCCTTCATTCCAGTAACACAGGCCGCCCACGGAAAGGCGGCGCTTTCCACCACCGCTGCATAAATACAAATCAAGCGAGGTAAGAGCATGTCTGGTAACCGTGGAGTGGTGTATCTCGGCGCGGGCAAGGTCGAGGTGCAGAAGATCGACTACCCCAAGATGCAGGACCCGCGCGGCAAGAAGATCGAGCACGGTGTCATCCTCAAGGTGGTCTCCACCAACATCTGCGGCTCCGACCAGCACATGGTCCGCGGCCGCACCACCGCCCAGGTCGGCCTGGTGCTGGGCCACGAAATCACTGGTGAAATCGTCGAGATGGGGCGTGATGTCGAGCGCCTGAAAATCGGCGACCTGGTGTCGGTGCCGTTCAACGTCGCCTGCGGTCGCTGCCGCTCGTGCAAAGAGATGCACACCGGCGTCTGCCTTACCGTCAACCCGGCCCGCGCCGGCGGCGCCTACGGCTATGTCGACATGGGCGACTGGACCGGCGGCCAGGCCGAATACGTGCTGGTGCCGTACGCCGACTTCAACCTGCTGAAACTGCCGGACCGCGACAAGGCCATGGAGAAGATCCGCGACCTGACCTGCCTGTCCGACATCCTGCCCACTGGCTATCACGGTGCCGTCACCGCAGGCGTTGGCCCGGGCAGCACCGTCTACGTTGCAGGTGCCGGTCCAGTCGGCCTGGCTGCCGCAGCGTCCGCCCGCCTGCTGGGCGCCGCCTGCGTGATCGTCGGCGACCTTAATCCGCTGCGCCTGGCCCATGCCAAGTCCCAGGGTTTCGAGGTGGTCGACCTGTCCAAGGACACCCCGCTGCATGAGCAGATTGTCGATATCCTCGGCGAGCCGGAAGTGGACTGCGCCGTCGATGCCGTCGGCTTCGAGGCCCGTGGCCATGGTCATGAAGGCGCCAAGCACGAAGCCCCGGCCACCGTGCTCAACTCGCTGATGCAAGTGACCCGCGTCGCCGGCAACATCGGCATCCCGGGTCTTTATGTGACCGAAGACCCGGGCGCGGTGGATGCTGCCGCCAAGATCGGCGCGCTGAGCATCCGCTTTGGTCTGGGCTGGGCCAAGTCCCACAGCTTCCACACCGGGCAAACCCCGACCATGAAGTACAACCGCCAGCTGATGCAGGCGATCATGTGGGACCGCATCAATATCGCCGAAGTGGTGGGGGTGCAGGTGATCAGCCTGGATCAGGCGCCCGAGGGGTATGGCGAGTTTGATGCAGGGGTGCCGAAGAAGTTTGTGATTGATCCGCATAAGACGTTTAGTGCGGCGTAGGTCGGAATAATCAGAGCCCCGTATATAGGGGCTCTGTTTTTTGTATTGCTCATGTTCGATAGGCACTTTAAGTGTGCGACTTTTTCGGCTCTGATGAATTTGCAGTTGGAGATGTTTCGTCTTTTTCAGAGAGCCTTTCGTAAAAAGTATTACGGTTTTTTGGGGGGAATGACGGAGCACTGAGCCCTGCATATCAGTTGCTAGTAATGTCGTGGAGGTCATGCGCTTATGTGTCTGTGTCATACGGGAAACCTATGTTGAGAGACTTTGCGCCTGAAGCTGCTGTGAAGCCAGAAATCTGACGGTTTATGTATAATTAAAAGTATTATTTGGTGTTGGTTCGCATAAGGTTTTGCGCGTAGTCAAGGTCGGCTTCAAGCTGCTTTAGATGATGGGTGAGTAGAATAAGATTTTTTTTTGGGGCTGAATACTGTGCTGATAATTCTGCAAATATTATGCGATTTGTTTTTGTTTTGTCATCTATAGCAGAGATTTTGTCTGTTATTGTGCCAAGGTCTTGAGTCCTTTTAAGTAACTCAACGTATTTTTTGCGCTTCGTGTTAAGGTCATCTATGGTGGCTTCCGCTTCAAGCATTTTTTTAATGCCGCGACCATATTTTTTTTTGTAATCTTGAATGTTTTGGCTCGTTTTCTGAATTTCTTGCGTTTGTTCTTGACTTAAATTTTGTAGATGGATAGTTTCTGATTCGGTGAATTTAGGAGCTGGTACTAGTTTTGTTTGACCGCTGATTTGTGCATTTCTGTAGAGCTTCCCGTTTATATTGCTTTTATCGCCGATTAGCGTTAAGCCCGCTGGGCTTCGTAGCGGATTTTTCATATAGCCGGAGGCGTCAGTATAATTTACCGGGTCATTAGAACAGTAAGCGTAAGCATTGATGTTACCGGCTCCGAAAGGACTTAAGCGATCGGGCGAGTGAAAACGCATCAGTATTGGATTGTAGGCTCTGTAGCTGCCAAGTAGGTAGAAACCTGCAACTGTGCGAAGTTCCGCGTTGAATCGGAGCTGGGGGCTGTCCGAGATTGCATGTGGGTCGAACCCGTAGGTCGCATACGATAGTGAAAGAGGCTCTTGTTTTGTATGCGCACGCAATATTGAACCTTGCATGTCTGTTGCCAGTAACGATGTTGCCGAGGGGGAGAGGTGCTTCGGTTGCATGACTGTCTCCAAATGATCTTGGGTCTCCTTCACAAATTTGCGGCAATGGAGCTAGGCCCGCTACTGGCAAAAATGCTAGGTCTCAAAAAGAATCCTACCCAGAATGAGGCTATACCCCACATACTGCTTGAGGTTGCAGGAAATATCCTGCGCGATATGTCGATGCACGTCTGATTGTCCGGGGAAATCCTGCCCACTAGGCTTTCCCGGTCGCTGTCGGTTCAGCGATCGGGTGTGGAAACCCGGATATGCGTCCTGGAACGTGTCGTTATGGCGGCTGTGTGCGGGAGGCTTAGTGCCTACCGGGTTTTCCTGAATGCATCCGAGTCCACCCCGTGTACAGCTGCAACCCTTTTGTGTGGAAACGAATTGTGCAGCATCACTGCATTCAGGTGACTGTCATGAAAAAATCGTCCCCGACCCGCCCGAAGACCTCCACGCCAAATTACAACTCCCACCCGGCCAATCCCTTTCCACTGCCCTCCTCGAAGGCGCCGTGCCCATCGAGGAGGTGCTGATGAACGTCTGCCATTTCATGTTCATCGCCTATACCGACGGCTATCACGCCCAAGAGCTGGCGACCGACGGCGATGTGAAGCAGCTCCAGGCGTCGAGCCTGCAGCATCTGACTGTCGCCTGGGGGCAGTCAGATGCGCTGGTGGGGGCGTTGAAGCAGGTGCCTGCCTCGGGCTTTTATCAGCCGGATTGAAATAGCCGCGGTCGCTGTGCGGCCCATCGCCGGCAAGCCCACACACAGGTACAGCGCAGGCCTTAGGCTGTTGTGCAATCCACTGTGGGAGCTGGCTTGCCAGCGATTGGGCCTTGGGATGAACACCGATGGCCGGCCCGGAACAAACCTCCGGCACCCCAGTCCAACCCTTCGTTTCCCGGCCATTCCGGCCGACGAGGTCCCTCCCGATGAAAGCATTCACCCTGACAACCCTGATGACCCTGGCCGTAAGCCCGGTGTTCGCCTTCAACCTCAGCGACGCGGCCAATGCCGTCTCGGCCATGCAGAACCAGCAGGTTCAGGGACAAGCGCCAGCCGCCCAGGCCAACCTGCTCAACACGCTGGGTAGCGAATTGAAGATCACTCCGGAGCAAGCCATCGGCGGCGCGGGGGCCATGTTGGGCCTGGCGCGCAACAACCTCAGCGGCGATGACTACGGGCAGTTGACCAAGGCCGTGCCGGGGCTCGACCTGCTGTCGGGCAACAATGCGCTGGGTGGGCTGAACGGCTTGGGGCAGTTGCTGGGCAATGACAAGAACAGCTCGGCCCTGAGCAATGCGCTGGGCGGTGAAGTCGAGAACCGCAATGACCTGGACAACGCCTTCAAGGCGCTGGGCATGGATACCGGGATGATCGGCCAGTTCGCGCCGTTGATCCTGCAGTACCTGGGCCAGCAGGGGATTGCCGGGTCGTTGCTGCAAAACCTGGGGAGTTTGTGGGGTAGCCCGGCGGTACATACCCCGTCGGTCTGACCCCCACCCTCTGCAGGAGCTTGCACTGCCACTCCTGCAGGAGACATGCGGGGCTACGCGGTTTCGGAGAAATCCACCAACCGCACTGGCCGACGAAAACCGGCAGTCAGCACCGCCAGGTACGCCAGCCCCAACGCAAACCAGCACAAGCCGATCACCAGCGTCAGCGCCGACAGGCTGGTCCACAGCCACAAGGTCAGGCCCAACCCCACCAGCGGTACCGCGCCATAGCGCAGCAGGCCCAGCGGCGTGCGCTGTCCCGCGTCATCCATCAGGTGCGTCTTCACCACCGCCAGGTTCACCGCCGAGAACGCCACCAGCGCGCCAAAGCTGATCAGCGAGGCGAGGGTGGCCAGGTCGATCACCAGTGCCAGCAGCGAGAACGCCGATACCAGCAGGGTGGCGAACACCGGCGTGCCGAAGCGCGGCGACAGGTAGCCGAAGCTGCGCTGCGGCAGTACGTGGTCGCGGCCCATGGTGAACAGGATGCGCGACACCGCCGCCTGCGAGGCCAGCGCCGAGCCCAGGCTGCCGGCAACGAAGGCAGCGGTGAAGAAGTTGGCGAGGAACTGCCCGCCGGCCTTCATCATCACTTCGTTGGCGGCGGCATCGGTGTTGGCGAAGGCGCTGCCCGGCAGCACCAGCTGGCTGACATAGGCCAGCACGGTGAACAGCAGCCCGGCGCCAAGGGTGGTGAGGATGATCGCTCGCGGCACGTCGCGGCGGGCGTCCTTGCATTCTTCGGCCAGGGTCGACACGGCATCGAAGCCGAGGAACGAAAGGCACAGCACCGCAGCCCCTGCCATCAAGGCAGCGAAGCCCGGCGCGCTGCCATCACCGCGCAGCGGCGCCAGCAGGTCCACCGGCTGGCCGGCCAGGCCCTGCCAGGACAGGGCGACGAATACGCCGATGAAGACGATCTGCGCGCCGACGATCAGGTTGCTGGTCTTGGCCACCGAGTGGATGCCGACCACGTTGAGCACGGTCACCACGGCGATGGCCGCCAGCACGATGGCCCAAGCCGGGATGGCCGGGAAGGCGATGTTGAGGAACAGCCCGATCAGCAGGTAATTGATCATCGGGATGAACAGGTAGTCGAGCAGCAGGGACCAGCCCGCCAGGAAACCCACGTTGGGGCCGAACGCCATGTTGGTGTAGGAGTACGCCGAGCCCGCGACCGGGAAGCGCTTGACCATGAAGCTGTAGGAGGTGGCGGTGAACAGCATGGCCAGCAGGGTGACCAGGTAGGCAGCGGCGGTGCGGCCACCGGTGAGTTCGGTGACGATGCCGTAGGTGGTGAAGATGGTCAGCGGGACCATGTACACCAGGCCGAAGAACACCAGGGCGGGCAGGCCCAGGACGCGGCGCAGTTGCGCGGGGGCGGAGCAGGGAGGGTTGGCCATCGATCGATCCTGGCTTTTCTTGTAGTTGTGGTTGATCGATTTTTATCCACTCAGGTGGGTGGTGACAAACAAAGAGTTCCTTATGTCGATTATAAATCTGGATTTTAATCGGGGTTTGGTGAGGTATTGTAGGCCCTATCGCGGGCAAGAGCGCGCCAGGGCCATTGGTTTCAGCGCATCTCTGCGCGCAACTGCGCGATCCGCTGGTCCTTGTCCAGCCACAGCTGGTTGACCCAGGCCTGCACCGTCTGACGGAACGTCGGATCGTTCTCGTAATCGCCCGCGCACAACGCCGGGTCCAGCTCGCGCACGCGGATGTCGATGATCACCCGGCTGATACTGCCGTTGAGCAGATCCCAGAACCCCGGCGCCTTGTCGCCCGGGTAGACGATGGTCACATCGAGCAGCGCATCCAGCTGCTCGCCCAGCGCCGCCAGTACGAAAGCCACGCCGCCGGCCTTGGGCTTGAGCAGGTGACGGTAGGGCGATTGCTGCTCGGCGCGCTTGGCCTCGGTGAAGCGGGTGCCTTCGAGGTAGTTGACCACGGTCACCGGCTGGCGCTTGAACAGCTCGCAGGCGGCCTTGGTGATCTCCAGGTCCTTGCCCTTGAGTTCGGGGTGCTTGTCGAGGAAGGCCTTGCTGTAGCGCTTCATGAACGGGTAATCCAGCCCCCACCAGGCCAGGCCCAGCAGTGGTACCCAGATCAGCTCCTTCTTGAGGAAGAACTTGAAGAACGGCACGCGGCGGTTGAGGCTCTCGATCAGCGCCGGGATATCCACCCAGGTCTGGTGATTGCTCACGCACAGGTACGAGGTGTCCTGGCGCAGCGTGTCGACGCCGCGAATGTCCCACTGGGTGGGGATGCACAGGGCGAAGATGGCCTTGTCGATTTCCGACCAGGTTTCGGCGATCCACATCACCGCGGCCGACGCGTAGTCGCGGCCACGGCCCGGCAGCACCAGCTTGAGCAGGGCAAAGACCAGCAGCGGGCCGATCAGCACCAGGGTGTTGAGCAGCAGCAGGGTGAGGGTGAGGATGCCGGTCAGCAGGCGACGCATAAGGGGACTCTTGTTGTGTGAGGTGAACGGTTGGCAATGATAAGCAGGGTATGGCCCTTAGCCAAACGTCGTACGTCCATTAACTGGGACAAATGTTTCACATTATGTTGTTTAACCTGTGGCGACGAACCTATCCTGCCCGCACAGTCTAAGCACTGACCCCTCTCAAGGAAGCCTGCCCTGTGAAACCGTTGCTTGCCCTGTTGTCCCTTCTGGCGCTGCCGGTAATGGCCGCCGAACCGACGCTCTATGGCCGTTACGAGAACATCAAGCTGCCGGAGATCGGCCAGACCCTCAAAGCCAAGATGGATACCGGCGCCTGGACCGCTTCGCTGTCGGCCAAGGACATCGAGATGTTCAAACGTGATGGCAACGAGTGGGTGCGCTTCCGCCTGGCGACCGAGGGCGCCAGCGACAAGCTCTACGAGCATGAAGTGTCGCGTATCAGCAAGATCAAGAACCGCGCCGAGGAAGATGACGAGGAGGAGTCGCCCGCGCTCTCGCATCGCCCGGTGATCGACCTGGAAATGTGTCTGGGCGATGTGAAACGCACCGTGGAGGTCAACCTGGTCGACCGCAGCAATTTCCGCTATCCGCTGTTGATCGGTTCCAAGGCCCTGCGCAAGTTCAAGGCGGCGGTGGACCCGCGCGAGAAGTTCACGGCAGGCAATCCGGGCTGCTGATGCAGCAGTTGCAAGCATAGAGCGACAAGCTGCAAGAAACGGCGGATCGGTGTAAGTTGCCGCGATCCGCTTTCACTTGAAGCTTGCAGCTCGAGGCTTGCCGCTCAGATGCCCCACATCCTCATCGTCGAAGACGAATCCGCCATCGCCGACACCCTCATCTACGCCTTGCAGGCCGACGGCCACAGCACCGAGTGGGTGACCCTCGGCAGCGCCGCCGTCGAGCAGCAGCGCCTGTGCCCGGCCGACCTGGTGATCCTCGATATCGGCCTGCCCGATATCAGTGGCTTCGAGACCTGCCGCCAGCTGCGCCGCTTCAGCGAGGTGCCCGTGATGTTCCTCAGCGCTCGCGACGCCGAGATCGACCGCGTGCTGGGCCTGGAGATCGGCGCCGACGACTACGTGGTCAAGCCATTCAGCCCCCGCGAGGTGGCGGCGCGGGTGCGGGCGATCCTCAAGCGCATGGCGCCGAGGGTTGAAGTGGCCAGCGACAGCACACCGTTCCAGCTCGATACCTTGGCGATGCGTATCAGCTACCGGGGTCAGGCGCTGGCGCTCACCCGCCATGAGTTCCGCTTGCTGCAAAGCCTGCTCGAGCAACCGCGGCGGGTGTTCAGCCGCGAGCAACTGCTCGATGGTCTGGGCGTGGCCTCGGATGTGGGCTACGAGCGCACCATCGACAGCCATATCAAGAGCCTGCGCGCCAAGCTGCGCCAGGTTGCCCCTGACGCCGAGGCGATCCAGACGCACCGCGGCCTGGGCTACAGCTACAGCCCGGAGCACGCCTGATGCGCCTGGGGATTCGCATCTTCCTGGTGTACTTCCTGTTCGTCGGCCTGGCGGGTTATTTCCTGCTCAATACGGTGCGCGAGCAGATCCGCCCGGTGGTGCGTCAGTCATCGGAAGAAACCCTGGTGGACACCGCCAACCTGCTGGCCGAGATTCTGCATGACGATGTGAAGAACGGCACCCTGACCCAGAGCCGCCTGTCGCAGGTACTGGCCTCCTATGGCGAGCGGCGCCCGAGCGCGCAGATCTGGGGGTTGGCGAAAAACCAGGTCAGCCACCGGATCTACGTGACCGATGCCAAGGGCATCGTCCTGCTCGACTCCAGCGGCCGGGACGTGGGCAAGGACTATTCGCGCTGGAATGACGTCTACCTGACCTTGCGTGGCCAGTACGGCGCACGTTCGACCCGCAGCGACCCGGATGACGAAAGCACTTCGGTGATGCATGTGGCGGCGCCGATCCTCGACGGTGGCCAGATCATCGGCGTGGTCACCGTGGCCAAGCCCAACAGCTCGCTGCAGCCATACATCGACCGCTCCGAGCGGCGCCTGCTGATCCTCGGCCTCGGGCTGATCGTGCTCGGCCTGTTGGTCGGTGCGGCGCTGTCGTGGTGGTTGACCCGTTCGCTGCGCCGCCTCACCCACTAGGCCCAGGCGGTCAGCGAGGGCCAGCGCGCCGCGCTGCCGCACTACAAGGGCGGCGAGCTGCTGCAACTGGCCACGGCGGTGGAGCGCATGCGCACCCAGCTCGAAGGCAAGGCCTACGTCGAACGTTATGTGCACACGCTCACCCATGAACTCAAGAGCCCGCTGGCGGCGATCCGTGGCGCCTCTGAGCTGCTGCAGGGCGACATGCCGCAAGAGCAGCGGGCGCGCTTTGCCGGCAACATCGAGCGCGAGAGCGACCGCCTGCAGCAGATGATCGAGCGGTTGCTCAACCTGGCCCGGGTCGAACAGATGCAGGCCCTGGAGGACGAGCAGCAGGTGGCGGTGGCGGCGTTGATCGACGAACTGTTGCTGGCCCAAGGTACAAGGATCGACGGTGCCGGGTTGCAGGTGCGCCAGCGGATCCCGGCGGGCCTCAGGCTACTGTGCGATCCATTCCTGATGCGCCAGGCGTTGGCCAACCTGCTGGACAATGCATTGGACTTCACCCCGCAGCAAGGCGCATTGGCCTTCGAGCTGGAGCGCGATGGCGAGCGGGTGGCCTTAAGCCTGTTCAACCAGGGGCAGGCGATCCCCGAATATGCCCTGGGCCGGGTCAGCGAGCGCTTCTATTCGCTGCCAAGGCCCGGCACCGGGCGCAAGAGCACCGGGCTGGGGCTGAACTTCGTGGCCGAGGTGATGCAGTTGCATGGCGGGGCGCTGGCGGTGGACAACGTCGAGGGTGGCGTGCGAGTGAGGTTGTGGCTGCCGGCGCGGCGACTTACCTGAGAGGCAAGTCGCCCACTCCCACAGACTTTCTGCTGACCGCTCCAATCTCCACACAATCTCCACATTCCCTCCCCAAGGGCTCCACGCAGCGGGCAGACACTGCCCCCATCGCAAACGGAGCCCAACCCCATGAACAAGACCCTAGGTTTCAAGCTCGGCCTGATTGCCGTGCTGATCCTGCTGCTGCTGATTCCCCTGCTGATGATCGGCGGCTTGATCGACGAACGTCAGCAACTGCGCAACAACGTGCTCGGCGAGATCGCCGCGAGCTCCAGTTTCGACCAGTTGGTCAGTGGCCCGGTCGTGGTAGTGCCCTATCGCAAGTACGAGCGCCGCTGGATCGACAAGGACGGCAAGAGCGTCCAGGAAACCAGCACGGTCCACGGCCAGCTGTATTTCCTGCCGGAAACCTTCGAAATGGATGTGGGCGTCGATACCGAGCTGCGTGCCCGGGGCATCTACCAGGCGCGCCTGTTCCATGCCAAGAGCAGGATCAGCGGCCGCTTCAAGCTGCCCGAGCGCTGGGGGATCGAGAAAGACTACGACGACTATCGCTTCGACAAGCCGCGGCTGATGGTCGGCATCAGTGATATCCGCGGCATCGAGAACAGCCTTGAACTGAAGTTGGACGACCAGCGCCTGCCGTTCCAGCCCGGCAACGGAGTCGATTGGTTGCCTGGCGGCGTGCATGTGGACCTGCCGCAGTTCAGCGAGCCGCAGGCCCGGGAGTTCACCTATGCCTTCGACCTGGACCTGCTGGGCACCGGGCAACTGGCCGTGCTGCCGGTCGGGCGCAGCAGTACCGTGGACATGCGCGCCAACTGGCCGCACCCGAGCTTCATCGGCAACTTCCTGCCCAGCCGCCGCGCCATCGACGAGAAAGGCTTCAGCGCCCACTGGCAGACCACGTTCTTCGCCACCAACCTGGAGGAGGCGGTGCGCCTGTGCGCCACTGCGCAGAAGTGCGCTGACTTCACCGACCGGGCTTTCGGCGTCAGCTTCGTCGACCCGGTGGACCAGTACCTCAAGAGCGAGCGGGCGATCAAGTACGCGCTGCTGTTCATCGCCCTGACCTTCGCCGGCTTCTTCCTGTTCGAGGTGCTGAAGAACCTCAGCGTGCACCCGGTGCAGTACATCCTGGTGGGCGTGGCCCTGGCGTTCTTCTACCTGCTGCTGCTGTCGTTGTCGGAGCACCTGGGGTTCGGCCTGGCCTATGGGCTGTCGGCGTCGGGCTGTGTGCTGCTGATCGGCTTCTACCTGGTGCACGTGCTGCGCAGCCTGGGGCGCGGGGTGGGCTTTGCGGCGGGGTTGGCGGCGTTGTACGGCATGCTCTACGGGCTGCTCAGCGCCGAGGACTACGCACTGCTGATGGGCTCGTTGCTGTGCTTTGGCCTGCTGGGTGTGTTCATGGTGCTGACCCGCCGGCTGGACTGGTCGCGGGTGGGGAGGTTGGGATGAGGGAGGATAGAGAGATCGGGCGGTGGTTGGCCCAGCGGATCGGGCAGTTGTTTCCTGTGCTGCCGAGGTGAGGCCATCGCGGGGCAAGCCTGCTCCCACGCAAATCCAGGTTTCGATCCAGATTTTGGCGTGGGAGCGGCGATGCGGCGGCCCGACTTGCCCCGCGATAGGGCCCGGTCAGGCTGCCGGTGCGGTGGCCAGCATCGACGCCCGCTGGCTGACCTCGGCGTACCACGCCGCCAGCCCCGGATACTCTCCGCGCCAGTCGAACTCCGGCTGGCGCAAGTCCAGATAACCCAAGGCGCAGGCCACACCGATCGCGGCGATATCGAAGCCGGAGATGATCTCTGCCAGGTGCTCGTGCTCCAGGCTCGCCAGCCCGCGGCGGATCTTCTCGCCCTGCGCTGTCACCCAACCGTCCCACTGCTTGTCCATCGGGCGCAGGAAGGTCTCGTAGCGCGTGGCCACGGCGGCATCCATGATCGCGTCGGCCTGCGCGGCCAGGGTCAGGCGCCGCCAGCGCGCCGAGCCCTCGCGGGGGATCAACGGCAGGCCGACATGCTGGCTGTCGAGGTATTCGCAGATCACCCGGCTATCGTGCAACACGCTGCCATCGCCCAGGCGCAGGGCCGGGATCTTGCCGATCGGGTTGTCGCGGTTGAGCTGCTCGTCGCCGTTCAGCGGGCTGATGTTCACGCCCTGCACGCTGACGCGCTCCAACTGGCCGGTCTCGTGCAGGACGATCATCACCTTGCGCACGAACGGTGACAACGGCGAATGGAACAGGATCATGGCTCAGTTGCCCTGCAGGCTGGGCGGCAGGCACACGCCGGTGCCGCCGATGCCGCAGTAGCCGTCCGGGTTCTTGGCCAGGTACTGCTGGTGGTAGGCCTCGGCGAAGTACACGGTCGGCGCCTGGGCGATCTCGGTGGTGATCTCGCCGAAGCCTGCCTTGCTCAGTTCGGCCTGGAAGGCGGCCTGGCTGGCCTGGGCTTCCTCGAGTTGCTGCGGCGAGGTGCAGTAGATCGCCGAGCGGTACTGGGTGCCGACATCGTTGCCCTGGCGCATGCCCTGGGTCGGGTTGTGCAGCTCCCAGAACATCGCCAGCAGTTCGCGGTAGCTGACCTTGTTCTTGTCGAACACCACCAGCACCACTTCGGTGTGGCCGGTCAGGCCCGAGCAGACTTCTTCATAGGTCGGGTTGGGGGTGAAGCCACCGGCGTAGCCGACCACGGTGCTGACCACGCCTTCGCGCTGCCAGAAGCGCCGCTCGGCGCCCCAGAAGCAGCCCAGGCCGAAGATGGCGAAGTCGATGTCGCCTTCGAAGAACGGGCCGAGCAGCGGGGTGCCTTCGAACACGTAGTGGAACTCGGGCAGGGTCATCGGGGTTTCGCGGCCAGGCAGGGCCTGTTCCGCGGTGGGCAGGACGTTTTTGTTCACCAGGATTTCCGAACGCAGGACCATGGCCGTTCCTCTGTGTTTTTTCAGTGGGATAGGTGTTGGACCCATCGCGGGGCAAGTCGCATCGGCGCACCGCGATGGGGACCGAATGGCTTCTATAGTGCCCGAGCTTTACGCTGCTGTCAGTCCACCGGACCACGGGGATAGCGGCGCAGTTTTTCGCTCAGCTCGCGCCCCGGAATAGGGCGGTCGAACAGGTAGCCCTGGCCGACGTCGCAGCGGTGGCGGCGCAGGAATGCCAGCTGCTCGGGCGTCTCGATCCCTTCTGCGACCACCTTGAGCTTGAGGTTGTGGGCCATGGCCACCACCGCCGAGGTGATCTCCATGTCGTCCTGGTTGTCGGGGATCTCGTTGATGAAGCTGCGGTCGATCTTGATGATGTCGATCGGGAACTTCTTCAGGTAGCTCAGCGAGGAGTAACCGGTGCCGAAGTCGTCCATAGCCAGGGTCAGGCCCAGCGCCTTGAGCTCGTCGAGCTGGCGGTGGGTGTCTTCGGTGGCTTCGAGCAGCAGGCCTTCGGTCAGCTCCAGTTCCAGCAGGTGCGGTGGCAAGGCTTCCTCCTTGAGGATGCCAGCGATCGAGCCGACCAGCTCCGGGTCGGAGAACTGCTTGGGCGACAGGTTGATGGCCACGTGCAGGTTGCCAAGACCTGCTTCGCGCAGCTGCTGGCTCATGCGGCAGGCCTGGCGCACCACCCACTTGCCGATGGGGATGATCAGGCCGGTTTCCTCGGCCACGCTGATGAACTGGTCGGGGCGGATCATGCCGCGCTCGGGGTGGTTCCAGCGCAGCAGCGCCTCCAGGCCCAGCAGGCGACCGCTGCGCAGGCACAGCTTGGGCTGGTAGAACACCTCCAGTTCGTTCTGGGTCAGGGCGCGGCGCAGGTTGTTCTCGACGAACAGCTTGTAGCTGGCCTCGGCGTTGAGCACCTCGGTGAACACCTGGACCTGGTGCTTGCCGTTGGCCTTGGCCTTGTGCAGGGCCAGGCCTGCGTTCTTCATCAGCGTGGCCGGGTCGCTGCCGTGCAATGGCGCGCAGGCCAGACCCACGGAAGCGGTGACGTTGATCAGCTGGTTGTCGACGAACATCGGCTTGTCGAGGGTGCGCAGCAGCTGGTGGGCCACGCCCTGGCCGTCATCTAGGCTGGTGTCGTCGAGCAGCACGGCGAACTCGTTGCTGGCGAAGCGCGCCAGGCTGCCGCCGTTGGCCAGGCTGTTGCGCAGGCGCCGGGCCAGGCTGATCAGCAGCTTGTCGCCGGTCTGGTGGCCGAGGCTGTCGTTGATCCGCTTGAAGTTGTCGATGTCCACCAGCAGCAGGCAGATCGGGCTGTTGCTGTCGCGGGCGAAGCGCTCGTCGAGGTTGCGGATGAAAGCCGGGCGGTTGCCCAGGTTGGTCAGGTTGTCGGTGTAGGCCAGGCGCTCGATGCGCTGCTGGGCCAGCTTGCTTTGGGTGACGTCTTCGTAGATGCCGATGTAGTGGGTCAGTTCGCGGTTGTCGCCGTACACCTTGGAGATCGACAGTTGCCCCCAGTAGGGCTCGAGGTTCTTGCGCCGGCTCTTGAACTCGCCCTGCCAGCTGTTGCCCATGGCCAGGCTCGACGGCGAGTCGAACAGCAGCTCGCTGAGGTTTTCCAGGGCCGGCAGTTCGGCCAGGTGGTGGCCCTGGACTTCCTCGGTGCTGTACTGGGTGATCGCCGTGAAGCTGGGGTTGACGTATTCCACCACGCCGTCGCGGTTGACCAGCAGGAAGGCGCTGGCGCTCTGCTCCACGGCCCGCTGGAAGAGGTGCAGGGCGCTGGCGGCGGTGCGTCGGTTGTGGTTGTTGATGACCTGGGCGAACTGGTCGGCCAGCTCGCCGGCGAAGGCGATCTCGTCCGACTGCCAGGCCCGCGGCTGGCCGGTCTGTTCCAGGCACAGCACGCCGACCACCTGGCCATCGATGCGGATACTGGCATCGAGCATCGCGTTGTCGTCGGTGCTGTACAGCGACTCGGCCATCTCGCGGGTGCGCGGGTCGTGGCTGGCGTTGTGGGCGTCGATGGCGCGGCTGGCGTGCAAGGCCTCGAGGTAGTCGGGAAAGCGGCTGGCGTCGATCGCCTCGGGCATGCGGTGCTGTTGTTCGCGGCGGTACCAGGCGCTGATCGGCTCCAGGCGCTGATCGTTCAGGTACCAGATGCTGGCGCAGTCGACCCGGTAGATCTCGCAGGCGCTGCGGGTGATCAGTTCGGCGGCTTCGAGCAGCGAGTTGCCGACGCTGTAGCGCTGGCGTGCCAGGCGCAGGATCAGGTCCTGCTGGGCGCGTACCCGATCCAGGTGCTCGAGCTGCTCCTGCTGGGCGCGCTGGTTCAGCTGTAGCGCCAGTTGCAGGCGATTGTTGCGCGATTCCAGGTCGTTCGCATCGAGGTCGGGGGCGTCTTGCGGGTGATCGTCGAACACCGTCAGGTAGCCACGCAGCAGTTGGCGGCTGTGCTGTTTGTAGCTTTCGCCGACTTCCAGCAGGCGCAGTGGCGCTGGGCTGGCGTGCAGGGTGTAGTGCACCCGGTAGTGGCCGCGCTGAGCCAGTTGCAGCTGGATCTCGTCGTGCAGCTTATAGCGGGCCTGAGGCTCCATGAGGCTGGCATAGGGCGAGCCGATCAGGGCGCAGAGCTCGGCAGCGGGCAGGCCGAATTGGCGGTCGCACGCCGGATCGAGGTAGAGCATCGCCCAACTGGCTTCGTTCAGCCGTTCGAAACGCAGCATGCCGAGCCGCGAGGGCACGGGGAGCTGCGTCACGACCTCGGCCGCCACACGGCTGGCGGCATCGGGTTGGCTTTTCATCGAAGACTCGCTTGAACTGGGGCGCGGCCTGAGGCACGGCGTATCGGGCAAGGTTGCATCATGTCCCGTGGGCTGGCAAGCGCCCATGCGGGATGCTGTGAACAGGTTGTCGGCCAACAGGATGAAATCTGAAGCGAGGTCCTTGGTGGGAGCGGGCCCAATAAAAAAAGCCCCGCCAATTGGCGGGGTTGAGGTACGAGCGTGGCAGCTCGAAAACGGTGCTGCCCCTCGCTTGAGGGGCAGCGTGCAGCGATTACAGCAGCATGGTGCGGATATCGCCCAGCACGTCGCCCAGGCGCTTGGTGAAGCGCGCGGCGGCGGCGCCGTTGATCACTCGGTGATCGTAGGAAAGCGACAGCGGCAGCATCAGCTTGGGCTGGAAGGCCTTGCCGTCCCAGACAGGCTGCATGGTTGCCTTGGAGACACCCAGGATCGCCACTTCCGGCGCGTTGACGATCGGCGTGAAGCCGGTACCGCCAATATGGCCGAGGCTGGAGATGGTGAAGCAGGCGCCTTGCATGTCGTCGGCCGAGAGCTTCTTGGTGCGAGCTTTCTCGGCCAGGGCGGCGGCTTCGGCAGCCAGTTGCAGCAGGCTCTTCTGGTCGACGTTCTTGATCACAGGGACCAGCAGGCCGTCCGGGGTGTCCACGGCGAAGCCGATGTGCACGTACTTTTTGCGGATGATCGCCTTGCCGCTTGGCGCCAGCGAGCTGTTGAAGTCCGGCAGTTCCTTGAGCAGGAAGGCGCAGGCCTTGAGCAGCAGCGGCAGCACGGTCAGCTTGACGCCAGCCTTCTCGGCCACGGCCTTCTGCGCAACGCGGAAAGCTTCCAGCTCGGTGATGTCGGCGGAGTCGAACTGGGTCACGTGCGGTACGTTCAGCCAGCTGCGGTGCAGGTTGGCGGCACCGACCTGCATCAGGCGAGTCAGGGCGACTTCTTCGACTTCACCGAACTTGCTGAAGTCAACAGCCGGGATCGACGGGATGCCAGCGCCGCCGGTAGCACCGGCAGCCGGGGCTTCCTTGGCCTTCTGCATCATGGCCTTGACGTAGACCTGCACGTCTTCTTTGAGGATGCGACCGTGCGGACCGGTAGCCGCGACCGAACCCAGGTCGACGCCGAATTCACGGGCCAGTTGGCGAACGGCAGGGCCAGCATGGACCTTGGCGTTGCTGCCGGCGGCCGGCGCGGTGGCGACCGGTGCGGGGGCGGCAGCCGGAGCAGCAGCGGCAGGTGCCGCGGCTGGAGCAGCCTCAGCCTTGGCCGGAGCGGCGGCTGGCGCTGGCGCGGCAGCAGGGGCAGCGCCGGCGGCTTTGATCTTGAAGATCAGGTCGCCGGTGCCGACTTCGTCTTCCAGCTTGCACAGCACGGCTTCGATCACGCCAGCGGCGGGCGACGGGATCTCCATGGAGGCCTTGTCGGACTCCAGGGTGATCAGCGACTGGTCGGCTTCGACGGTGTCGCCGACCTTGACCAGTACTTCGATGATCTTGGCCTTGCCCGATGAGCCGATGTCCGGCACGTGGATGTCCTGCACGCTGGCGGCAGCCGGGGCTGCGGCCGGAGCAGGGGCGGCTTCGGCGGCAGGCGCTGGGGCAGCAGCTGGCGCCGGAGCAGCAGCGGCAGGCGCCTCAGGTGCCGCGGCAGCGGCACCCTCGACTTCCAGGACCAGCAGCTCGTCGCCTTCTTTCAGGCGGTCGCCCAGCTTGACCTTCAGTTCCTTGACCACGCCGGCCTTGGGGGCCGGGATCTCCATGGAGGCCTTGTCGGACTCCAGGGTCAGCAGGCTCTGGTCGGCCTCGATACGGTCACCGACCTTGACGAACAGCTCGATGATTTCACCTTCACCGCTGCCGATGTCAGGTACGCGAATGAGTTCGCTCACTTAAAAATACTCCTCAGCAGTCCAGTGGGTTGCGCTTGTCCGGGTCGATGCCGAACTTGACGATGGCGTCAGCCACAACCTTGGGTTCGATCTCGCCACGGTCAGCCAGGGCTTCCAGGGCAGCCAGCACCACGAAGTGGCGGTCGACTTCGAAGAAGTGACGCAGCTTCTTGCGGCTGTCGCTGCGACCGTAACCGTCGGTACCCAGGACTTTGAACTCTTTGCTCGGCACCCACTGGCGAATCTGCTCGGCGAACAGCTTCATGTAGTCGGTGGAGGCGATGACCGGGCCCTTGCGACCGGCCAGGCACTCTTCGACGTAGGTCTGCTGAGGCTTCTGGCCAGGCTTGAGGCGGTTGGCGCGTTCCACGGCCAGGCCGTCGCGACGCAGTTCGTTGAAGCTGGTGACGCTCCACACGTCGGCGCCGACGTTGAACTCTTCACGCAGGATCTTCGCGGCTTCGCGGACTTCGCGCAGGATGGTGCCGGAGCCCATCAGCTGTACGTGGTGCGCGGCTTCGCGGGTGTCTTCTTCCAGCAGGTACATGCCCTTGATGATGCCTTCCTCGACACCGGCCGGCATGGCTGGCTGCTGGTAGGATTCGTTCATCACGGTGATGTAGTAGAAGATGTCCTGTTGCTCTTCGGTCATCTTCTTCATGCCGTCCTGGATGATCACCGCCAGCTCGTAGCCGTAGGTCGGATCGTAGGTGCGGCAGTTCGGGATGGTGCCCGCCATCATGTGGCTGTGACCGTCTTCGTGCTGCAGGCCTTCACCGTTGAGGGTGGTACGGCCGGCAGTACCGCCGATCAGGAAGCCACGGGTGCGGCTGTCGCCAGCGGCCCAGGCCAGGTCGCCAATGCGCTGGAAGCCGAACATCGAGTAGAAGATGTAGAACGGCAGCATCGGCTGGTTGTGGCAGCTGTACGAGGTACCGGCAGCGATGAACGACGACATGGCGCCGGCTTCGTTGATGCCTTCCTCGAGGATCTGGCCCTTCTTGTCTTCGCGGTAGAACATCACCTGGTCTTTATCGACTGGCTCGTAGAGCTGGCCAACCGACGAGTAGATGCCCAGCTGGCGGAACATGCCTTCCATACCGAAGGTACGGGCTTCGTCCGGGATGATCGGGACGATGCGCTGGCCGATGTCCTTGTCCTTGACCAGTTGCGCCAGGATGCGCACGAAGGCCATGGTGGTGGAGATTTCGCGGTCGCCCGAACCGTCGAGGATCGCTTTCAGCGTTTCCAGTGGCGGGGTCGGCACGCTGAAGCTCTTGGCGCGACGCTGAGGCACGAAACCGCCCAGGGCAGCACGACGCTCGGCCAGGTACTTGGCTTCGGCAGAGCCTTCTTCAGGCTTGAAGAACGGCAGGTTCTCAAGGTCGGCATCCTTGACCGGGATGTCGAAGCGGTCACGGAAGTGACGCAGGCTTTCGACATCGACCTTCTTGGTATTGTGCGCGGTGTTCTTGGCTTCGCCGGCACCGGTACCGTAACCCTTGATGGTCTTGGCCAGGATGACGGTCGGCTGCTCCTTGTGGTTCACAGCCTGGTGGTATGCCGCGTAGACCTTGTACGGGTCGTGGCCGCCACGGTTGAGCTTCCAGATCTCCTCGTCGGACAGGTCTTCGACCATGGCCTTGAGCTCTGGGGTGTTGAAGAAGTTCTCACGGACGTACGCGCCGTCCTTGGCCTTGTAGTTCTGGTACTCGCCGTCGATGACTTCGTCCATGCGGCGCTGCAGGGCACCATTGGTGTCCTTGGCCAGCAGTGGGTCCCAGAAGCGGCCCCAGACGACCTTGTTGACGTTCCAGCCACCGCCACGGAACACGCCTTCGAGTTCCTGGATGATCTTGCCGTTGCCGCGAACCGGGCCGTCGAGGCGCTGCAGGTTGCAGTTGATGACGAAGATCAGGTTGTCCAGCTTCTCGCGGCCGGCCAGGGCGATCGCGCCCAGGGATTCCGGCTCGTCGCACTCGCCGTCACCCATGAAGCACCAGACCTTCTGCTTGCCGGCCGGGATGAAGCCACGGGCTTCCAGGTACTTCATGAAGCGCGCCTGGTAGATGGCCTGGATCGGCCCCAGACCCATCGAAACGGTCGGGAACTGCCAGAAGTCAGGCATCAGCCATGGGTGCGGGTACGAAGACAGGCCGTTGCCGTCCACTTCCTGGCGGAAGTTGTTCATCTGTTCTTCGTTGATGCGGCCTTCCATGAAGGCGCGGGCGTAGACGCCTGGGGAGGCGTGGCCCTGGAAGAAGATCAGGTCGCCGCCGTGTTCGTCGGTCGGGGCCTGGAAGAAGTAGTTGAAGCCGATGTCATACAAGGTGGCGCTGGAGGCGAAGCTGGAGATGTGTCCGCCCAGGTCCGAGTCTTTCAGGTTGGTACGCATGACCATGGCCAGGGCGTTCCAACGCACCATCGAGCGAATGCGGCGTTCCATGAACAGGTCGCCGGGCATGCGTGCTTCGTGGGTGACAGGGATGGTGTTGCGGTACGGCGTGGTGATGGCATACGGCAGCTGCGAGCCACTGCGGGTGGCCAGCTCGCCCATACGGGTCATCAGGTAATGAGCGCGGTCTTCGCCTTCTTTGTCGAGGACCGACTCCAGGGCATCCAGCCATTCCTGGGTTTCGATTGGATCGAGGTCTTGCATGGCTTGCTCCAGGGCGGAAAGGCCACCAGAATCGATGGCCTGAGTTTGCGACTGGCCTTATGGGCAGACGTCGTGAATTCTTGGATTACCGGACAGTCATCCGGCGCGGTGTAGTTTTACTACAAATGCTTTCGCATTTCATGCTTTTGCACGTTGGGCGTAGTAGTAAAACTACACAAATGCGACGTTTGGTCGCACCCTGGGTTGTGAGGAAAAACGTTCATGTTGGTTGGCGTTGTGTTGCTAACGGGTGGATCTTGATGTTTTTTGCCAATCTTTCGGTTTTTTCGGCTATTTCCAACTTTTGTACGACAGTCCAACCGTGGTCCAGCCTGCGCTTGACCCCCTCAACCCCTCTCATTCACGCCGATCAAGGATAGACCATGCGCCTGCCTTTGCCGCTCGATCTGCCTGCCGCTCTCCAACCACTGGTCGTTCGTAATCGACAGTTCCTAGCAGACGCACTGGTTGCGCACCCTGACCTGGCGACAAGCAGCTGGACAGAAGATCAGCGTCGGCAGTTCGACCAGGTGGCGGCGGCCAGCGAATTCGTGCTCACCCAGGCCCAACGCGAGCCGGCGATGCTGTTCGACCTGTTGGCCGGCGGCGAGATGGCACGTGCCTTCGCACCAGGCGAATTGCGTGCGCGCATCAAGGGCGCCGCCCAGGCCGCGCAATCCGAGGACGAGTTGGCGCGCAACCTGCGCCGCGAGCGCAATCGCCAGCAGCTGCGCATCATCTGGCGCGACGTCACCCGCCAGGCGGCGTTGGCCGAGACCTGCCGCGACCTGTCCGACCTCGCCGATGCCAGCATCGACGAAGCCTATCAATGGCTGTACCCGCGCCATTGCCAGCAGTTCGGCACACCCATCGGCAACCGCAGCGGCCAGCCCCAGCACCTGGTGGTGCTGGGCATGGGCAAGCTGGGCGCGGTGGAGTTGAACCTGTCGTCGGACATCGACCTGATCTTCGCCTTCCCCGAGGGCGGTGAAACCGAAGGCGTGAAGCGCTCGCTGGACAACCAGGAGTTCTTTACCCGCCTCGGCCAGCGCCTGATCAAGGCGCTCGACCCGGTCACCGTCGATGGCTTCGTGTTCCGTGTCGACATGCGCCTGCGCCCTTACGGCTCTGCAGGCGCGCTGGTGCTCAGCTTCAATGCCCTGGAGCAGTACTACCAGGACCAGGGGCGCGACTGGGAACGCTACGCCATGATCAAGGCGCGGGTAGTGGCCGGCGACCAGGCGGCCGGCGCGCAGTTGCAGGAGATGCTGCGGCCATTCGTCTATCGGCGCTACCTTGACTTCTCCGCCATCGAGGCGCTGCGCACCATGAAGCAACTGATCCAGCAGGAAGTGCGGCGCAAGGGCATGGCCGACAACATCAAGCTGGGGGCCGGTGGCATCCGCGAGGTCGAGTTCATCGCCCAGGCATTCCAGCTGATCCATGGCGGGCGCGACCTGAGCCTGCAGCAGCGGCCATTGCTGAAAGTGCTGACCACCCTGGAGGGCCAGGGCTACCTGCCGTCGGCGGTGGTCACCGAGCTGCGCGACGGCTACGAGTTCCTGCGTTACACGGAGCACGCGATCCAGGCCATCGCCGACCGCCAGACCCAGATGCTGCCGGACGACCCGACCGACCGCGCGCGCATCGCCTATATGCTGGGCTTTGCCGATTGGGATGGTTTCCATGCCCAACTGATGAACTGGCGTGGGCGGATCGACTGGCATTTCCGCCAGGTGATCGCCGATCCGGATGAGGATGAGGCCGAGGGCGAACTGGTAGTCGGTGGCGAATGGTCGCCCCTGTGGGAGCAGGCTCAGGATGAAGAAGCCGCCGGGCGCCAGTTGCAGGAGGCCGGTTTCCACCAGCCTGCCGAGGCGCTGCGCCGGCTCAATGCCTTGCGGGTCAGCCCGACACTGCGTTCGATGCAGCGCATCGGTCGTGAACGCCTGGATGCCTTCATCCCGCGGCTGCTGGCCCAGGCGGTCGAGCACGACAACCCGGACCTGGTGCTGGAGCGGGTGCTGCCCCTGGTCGAGGCGGTGGCGCGCCGCTCGGCCTACCTGGTGCTGCTCACTGAAAACCCCGGCGCGCTGCGCCGTCTGCTGACCCTGTGCGCGGCCAGCCCATGGATCGCCGAACAGATGGCGCGCTACCCCCTGCTGCTCGACGAGTTGCTCAACGAAGGCCGACTGTTCAGCCCGCCGCTGGCACCGGAGCTGGCCGCCGAGCTGCGCGAACGGCTCACCCGTATCCCCGAGGATGACCTGGAACAGCAGATGGAGGCCCTGCGCCACTTCAAGCTGGCCCACAGCCTGCGCGTGGCGGCCTCGGAGATCAGTGGCAACCTGCCGTTGATGAAGGTCAGCGACTACCTGACCTGGCTCGCCGAGGCCATTCTCGACCAGGTGCTGGCCCTGGCCTGGCGCCAGACCGTAGCACGCCATGGCCAGCCCAAGCGCAGCGACGGCAGCCTATGCGACCCTGGCTTCATCATCGTTGGCTACGGCAAGGTCGGCGGCCTCGAGCTGGGTCACGGCTCGGACCTGGACCTGGTGTTCATCCACGACGGTGACCCGAACGCCGAGACCGACGGCGCCAAGCCGATCGACAGCGCGCAGTTCTACACCCGCCTGGGCCAGCGCATCATCCACCTGCTGACCACCCAGACCAACTCCGGCCAGCTCTATGACGTGGACATGCGCTTGCGCCCGTCCGGCGCCTCGGGGTTGCTGGTGAGCTCGCTGGGCGCCTTCGAGCGCTACCAACAGAACGAGGCCTGGACCTGGGAGCACCAGGCCCTGGTGCGGGCCCGGGTGCTGGTGGGTTGTCCACAGGTGGCGAGTGCGTTCGAGAGCGTGCGGGCCAAGGTGCTCGGCCAGCCCCGTGACCTGGACAAGCTGCGCACCGAAGTGAGCGAGATGCGCGCCAAGATGCGCGACAACCTGGGCACCAAGGCCACCGCCGCGGGCACGGCGGGCAATGCCTTCGATGCCGGGCAACCCTTCGATATCAAGCAGGATGCCGGCGGTATCGTGGATATCGAATTTATGGTGCAATACGCCGCTTTGGCCTGGTCCCACGACCATCCGGCCATACTGCGCTGGACCGACAACATCCGTATCCTCGAAGAGCTCGAACAGGCCGGGTTGATGCCCGCCGCCGACGCCGTGCTGCTGCGCGAGCTGTACAAGGCGTTCCGCTCGGCCTCGCACCGCCAGGCCTTGCAGAAGCAGGCCGGGGTGATCGACGCGGCGCAGTTCGCCGAGGAGCGTCGCGAGGTGCGGCGGATCTGGGGGCAGTTGGGTTTGAGCTGAGATTGTCGGGGCCGCTTTGCGGCCTTTTCGTCGCGGTTCGTCGCCACGGCAAGCCGGCTCCCACAGGTGAATGCGGTCCATGTGGAAGCCGGCTTGCCGGCGAAAAGGGCGCAGCGCGCCCTCGGTGGTACACTGTCCGCCACATAGCCTGAATATAAAGAGGGGAGGCCAGGTTGTAGCGCAGCCTGCAGCCTCCCCGAATGTTTCTGGATAAAGCATGAGAATACTGATCATTGGCCCCAGCTGGGTCGGCGACATGGTAATGGCGCAGACCCTGTTCCAGAGCCTCAAACAGCAGCACCCCGACTGTGTGATCGACGTGTTGGCACCCGAGTGGAGCCGGCCGATCCTCGAACGCATGCCCGAGGTGCGCCAGGCCTTGAGCTTTCCGCTCGGCCACGGCGCGCTGGAGCTGGCCACGCGGCGGCGCATCGGCAAGTCGCTGGCCGGCCAGTACGACCAGGCGATCCTGCTGCCCAATTCGCTCAAGTCGGCGCTGGTGCCGTATTTCGCTGGCATCCCCAAGCGCACCGGCTGGCGCGGCGAGATGCGCTACCTGCTGCTCAACGATGTGCGCAAGCTGGACAAGGCGCGCTACCCGCTGATGATCGAGCGCTTCATGGCCCTGGCCTACGCACCGGGTAGCGAACTGCCCAAGCCGTATCCGCGCCCGGCCCTGCAAATCGAGGCGGCCAGCCGCGAGGCCGCCCTGGCCAAGTTCGGCCTGGAGCTGGACCGCCCGGTGCTCGCCCTGTGCCCCGGCGCAGAGTTCGGCGAGGCCAAGCGCTGGCCCGCCGAGCATTACGCCGAAGTGGCCGAGGCGATGATCCGCCAGGGCTGGCAGGTGTGGTTGTTCGGTTCGAAGAACGACCACCCTGTCGGTGAGCAGATCCGCGACCGACTGATCCCGGGCCTGCGTGAGGAATCCTGCAACCTGGCCGGCGAGACCTCGCTGGCCGAGGCCATCGACCTGATGTCCTGCGCCAGCGCGGTGGTGTCCAATGACTCCGGGCTGATGCACGTGGCTGCCGCTCTCAACCGTCCGCTGGTGGCGGTGTATGGCTCGACCTCGCCGGGCTTCACCCCGCCGCTGGCCGACCAGGTGGAAGTGGTGCGCACCGGTATCGAATGCAGCCCATGCTTCGACCGCACCTGCCGCTTCGGCCACTACAACTGCCTGCGGCTGCTGGAGCCGGCGAAAGTGATCGCCGCCTTGCACAGCCTGGGTGGTTCCGACCTGATCGCAACCGTGGCCGAGGTCGACTGAGTGCGGGTCCTGATCATCAAGACGTCGTCGCTGGGTGACGTCATCCATACCTTGCCGGCCCTTACCGACGCCGCCCACGCCATCCCCGGCATCCGTTTCGACTGGGTGGTGGAGGAAGGCTTCGCCGAGATCCCCAGCTGGCACCCGGCGGTCGATCAGGTGATTCCGGTGGCTATCCGGCGCTGGCGCAAGAATATCTGGCAGACGCTCAAGAGCGGCGAGTGGAAGGCCTTCAAGCAGCGCCTGCGCGAGCGCAAGTACGACCTGGTGATCGATGCCCAGGGCCTGGTCAAGTCGGCCTGGCTGACCCGTTACGTGAAAGCGCCGGTAGCCGGCCTGGACCGTTACTCGGCTCGTGAGGGCTGGGCCAGCCGCTTCTATGACCGGCGGCTGTCGGTCGCTGTCGGCCAGCACGCCGTTGAACGCGTGCGCCAACTGTTCGCCCTGGCCCTTGCCTACGATCTGCCGGAAGGGCTGGGCAACTACGGCCTTGACCTCAACCGCTTGCAACTGCCGCCCGCCGCGCCCTACGTGGTGTTCCTGCATGGCACCACCTGGGCCACCAAACATTGGCCCGAGGCCTACTGGCGCGAGCTGGCCGAGCGCATGGGCCGGCGCAAGCTGCAGGTGATGCTGCCGTGGGGCAATCCTGCGGAAAAAGCCCGCGCCGAGCGCATCGCCCAGGGCTTGAGCAATTGCCAGGTGCTGCCCAAATTGAACCTGGCGGGCGTGGCCCGTGTGCTGGCCGCCGCCAAGGCCTGCGTGGCGGTGGACACCGGCCTGGGCCACCTGGCCGCGGCCCTGGATGTGCCGACCATCTCCCTGTTCGGCCCCACCAACCCTGGTCTGACCGGTGCCTACGGACGCGCCCAGATCCACCAGGCGAGCGACTTCCCCTGCGCCCCGTGCCTGCAGAAGAAGTGCACCTATAAACCGAGTGCCGAGGACCTGCGCCGGTTCGATCTCAAACGCGAGTGGCCGCTGTGCTTCACTCGCCTGAATCCCGAGCATGTGGCGGGCCGCTTGAGCGCGCTGCTGCTGGCTGAGGATGTTCGTTGATGCAATTGGCTTTTGTGCTCTACAAGTATTTCCCCTTTGGCGGGTTGCAGCGTGACTTCATGCGCATCGCCCTCGAATGCCAGAAGCGTGGCCACCAGATCCGTGTGTACACGCTGATCTGGGAAGGCGATATTCCGCCGGGCTTCGAGGTGCTGGTGGCGCCGGTCAAGGCGCTGTTCAACCATCGCCGCAACGAGAAGCTCAGTGCGTGGATGGCGGCGGACCTGGTCAAGCGTCCGGTCGATCGCCTGATCGGCTTCAACAAGATGCCCGGCCTGGATGTCTACTACGCCGCCGATGGCTGCTTCGAGGACAAGGCCCAGACCCTGCGCGGCGGCCTCTACCGCCGCTGGGGCCGCTATCGCCACTTCGCCGAGTACGAGCGGGCGGTGTTCGCCAAGGATGCACGTACCGAGATCCTGATGATCTCCGAGGTGCAGCAGCCGCTGTTCATCAAGCACTACGGTACGCCCGAGGCGCGTTTCCACCTGCTGCCGCCGGGCATTTCCCAGGACCGCCGGCGCCCGGCCGACGCCGAGGCCATCCGCGCCGCCTTCCGCCAGGAGTTCGGCCTGGCCGACGACGAGTTGCTGCTGGTGCAGATCGGCTCGGGCTTCAAGACCAAGGGCGTCGACCGCAGCCTCAAGGCCCTCGCGGCGCTGCCGTCGGCCCTGCGCAAGCGTACGAAACTGATGGTCATCGGCCAGGACGACCCCAAGCTGTTCCAGGTGCAGAGCACGGCTCTCGGCCTGGGCGACCAGGTGCAGTTCCTCAAGGGGCGCAGCGATATTCCGCGCTTCCTGCTTGGCGCCGACCTGCTGATCCACCCTGCCTACAACGAAAACACCGGTACCGTATTGCTAGAGGCGCTGGTCGCCGGCCTGCCGGTGCTGGTGTCGCAGGTGTGCGGCTATGCCCACTACATCGCCGAGGCCGACAGCGGCCTGGTGCTGGACGAGCCATTCGAGCAGGACCAGCTCAACGCCTATCTGCAACGCATGCTCGAAGACGCCGCGGCCCGTGCATCCTGGGCGAGCAACGGCGTGGCGTTCGCCGCCACCGCCGACCTGTACAGCATGCCGCAGCATGCCGCCGATGTGATCCTTGGGCAGGAGACCGCATGAAGCTGATACTGGCCGAACCGTTCAAGCGCCTGTGGGCCGGGCGTGACCCCTTCGATGCCGTCGAGGCCCTGCAGGGCGAGGTATATCGCGAGCTGGAAGGCCGTCGCACCCTGCGTACCGAGGTCGATGGCGCGGGCTTCTTCGTCAAGATCCACCGTGGCATCGGCTGGGGCGAGATTTTCAAGAACCTGCTCAGCGCCAAGCTGCCGGTGCTCGGTGCCGGCCAGGAGTGGCGTGCGATCCAGCGCCTGCATGAAGCTGGCGTGCCAACCATGACCGCCGTGGCCTACGGCGAGCGCGGTGGCAATCCGGCCACCCAGCATTCGTTCATCGTCACCGAGGAGCTGGCGCCGACCGTCAGCCTGGAAGACTTCAGCATCGATTGGGTGAAGCAGCCGCCAGCGCCGCGCCTGAAGCGCGCACTGATCGCCGAGGTGGCGAAGATGACCGGCGGCATGCACCGCGCAGGGGTCAATCACCGCGACTGCTACATCTGTCATTTCCTGCTGCACACCGACCGCCCGGTGACGCCGGAAGACTTCAAGCTGTCGGTGATCGACCTGCACCGCGCTCAGACACGGGCGAAAATTACCCGCCGCTGGCGCGACAAGGACCTGGCCGCCCTGTATTTCTCGGCCTTGGACATCGGCCTGACCCGCCGCGACAAGCTGCGCTTCTTGCGTGGCTACTTCCAGCGCCCGTTGCGCCAGGTGCTCAAGGACGAGGCCGCACTGCTCGCCTGGCTGGAGCGCAAGGCGCAGAAACTCTATGACCGCAAGCAACGTTACGGGGACGCACTCTGATGGCGAGCTGGAACCTGGCGCCTGAGTATGCGCACCTGGCGGCCGATTTCGGCAGTATCGACGCGGTGTTCGCGATCAAGGGCGAGCGCCTGACCCGCGACCCGCTGAGCGAGGTCATCCGTATCGAACGGGACGGGGTCAACTACTACGTCAAACGCTACACTGGCGCCGGCAAGCACATGCGTCGCTACCTGGGGCGCCCGCGCGTCAAGGCCGAGTGGCAGAACCTTAAGCAGTTCGCCAAGTGGGGCATCCCCACCGCCGACGTGGTCGCCTGGGGCCTCGAGCGCCAGGGCCTGGCGTTTGGCCGTGGGGCGATGATCACTCGCGAACTGCCACGCACCGAGGACCTTTCGGCGTTGGCTGAGCGCAATGATCCGCGCCTGCGTGACGCGGCCTGGGTCGACCATGTCAGCCGCCAGCTGGCGCGGCATACGCGGGTGATGCACGACCATCATTTCGCCCATAACGATCTGAAGTGGCGCAACCTGCTGGTCGATGACCAGGGCACGCTGTTCTTCATCGATTGCCCAACCGGTGACTTCTGGCGCGGCTTCATGCTGCGCCATCGGTTGATCAAGGATCTGGCATGCCTGGACAAGGTTGCCAAATATCATTTGTCGGCGACCCAGCGCCTGCGCTTTTATCTGCAATACCGTGGACATGCGCGTCTGCATGGCCGCGACAAGAAGCGTATCCGTCAGGTCCTGGGTTTTTTCGAGGGAAGAGAATGACCGACTACCTGGCCAGTGCCGATCAGGCACTGCTGCAACGCCACGGACTGGGCGACTTCGAGGCGCTCTGGGCTTTGCAACTGGACGCTGTCGATGAACCCAACACTGGCCGTGGTGGCTGGAGCAGCGTTTTCCGTTTGGAGCTGGAGGGCAAGGGCTTCTACCTCAAGCGCCAGAGCGACTACTTTACTCGCAGCCTGCAGCGGCCATTTGGCGAGCCGACGTTCGCCCGCGAGTTCCGCAACATCAGCCGCTACCAGAAGCTCGACATCCCTGCCTTGCAGGCGGTGTTCTACGGCGAGCGCAAACAGGCTGGGCAGCATCGCGCGATTCTCATGACCCGCGCGTTGGACGAATGGATTGATCTCGAGCAGTTGCTTGCCCGCTGGTCGCAGATGGCTGCGCCGCAGCGCGAGGCGATTCTCCAAGCCTGTGGACGACTGGCCCGCACCCTGCACGCCGCCGGGCAGATGCACGGTTGCTTCTACCCCAAGCATATCTTCCTGCGTGAGCGCCGCGAGGGCTGGCAGGCACAGCTGATCGACCTGGAGAAGACCCGCCCGCTGCTGTTCGGCATGCGTGACCGGGTCAAGGACCTCGAGCCGCTGCTAAGGCGTGCCCGTGCCTGGAGCGAGGCAGACGTGCTTGTGCTGCTGGCCGCCTACCTGGAGCAGCCGGCAGACAGCGCCCTGGTTTCCACCTGGCTGCAACGCCTGACCCAACGCCGCCGTCACAAAGAGGCCCGCTGATGCGCCTGTCCGAATTGAAGGAGGCCGGGCGCAGACCAAGCCTGCCCCTGACCATCACCCTCGCTGACGCGGCGGGCAGCGCCGACCTGCAACTGCTCAGCCTGCTGCGCGTGCTGCCGGGCCAGCGCTATGTCGGCGCCGGCATCTGGCGTGGCACCAAGGTCCTGGCCAAGTTGCTGGTCGGCGGCAACGCCGCCCGCCACTTCCAGCGCGAACGCGATGGAGCCCGGCTGATGGCCGATCAGGGCCTGACCACTCCGCGGCTGCTGGTCGATGGCCTCAAGGATGGCGAGGGTGGCTGGCTGTTGTTCGAATACCTCGATCATGCCGAAAGCCTGGGTGACGCCTGGGCCGAGGTGGAGTCATTGCCGATGCTCGCCGACGAGCAGCACCTGGTGCTTGGCGAGGCGTTGACCGCTGTTGCGCACATGCACGCCAAGGGGTTGTGGCAGGAGGACCTGCACCTGGACAACCTGCTGCGCCAGGACGGCACGCTGTACCTGATCGACGGCGCCGGTATCAAGGCCGAAACCCCCGGCCAGCAGCTGTCGCGTCAGCGCGTGCTGGAAAACCTCGGGGTGTTCTTCGCCCAGTTGCCCAAGCGCCTGGAGCCTTTCATCGAGGAGGCGCTGGTGCACTACATCCTGGCCAACGCCGAGCATGCGCTGCCGCTGGAGGCGTTGCAAAAGCAGGTGGACAAGGTGCGCAACTGGCGCCTGAAAGACTACCTGGACAAGGCCGGGCGCGAATGTACGCTGTTCAGCGTCGAACGTAGTCTGTCGGGCCTGCGCGCCATCCGTCGCGGCGAAGTCGAGGCGCTGCTGGCGGTGCTCGAGAAGGCCGATGTACTGATTGACCAGGGCCACCTGTACAAGACCGGTGGGGCGGCCAGTGTGGCGCGTATCGAGGTGGGCGGCCGCACGCTGGTGCTCAAGCGCTACAACATCAAGAATACCGCCCACTGGTTCAAGCGCTTCTGGCGCCCCAGCCGGGCCTGGCATTCGTGGATCGAAGGGCACCGTCTTGAGTTTCTCGACATCGCCACGCCTCGCCCCCTGGCGGTGCTGGAGCAGCGGGTGATGGGGCTGCGCAGCACGGCCTATCTGGTGACCGAGTACGCCGACGGGCCGGACTTGATCGAATGCTTTGCACCCTACGTGCAAAGTGGCGAGGCGCCCGACGCGCAGGTCGAGGCCCTGGTGCTGGTAATGCAGCAACTGATCCGCGAGCGCATCAGCCATGGCGACTTCAAGGGCCACAACCTGTTCTGGCAGGACGGCCAATGGTCGCTGATCGACCTCGACGCCATGTGCCAACATGCCACCCAGCTCAGCTTCGCTCCGGCGTTTGCCCGTGACCGGGCGCGCTTGCTGCGCAACTGGCCGAGCGGCAGCGCCTTGCATCAGCGCCTGGACGCTGTGCTGCCTCGGCTGACAGCGTAAGCCTGCGGCAGCGTCAGCCAGGCGCTGCTGCGCCCGGCCTGGCGAACTTGGATACGCCACTGATGATCCTGCCAGCGTAACACTGCCCAAGGCTCCACGCCGGTGCTGCGGGTAGCCGGGATCGGCAGGTGGTAGCGGCCCTGAAGCAGATGGCGGCGCAGCGCCAGCTGGCCGCCGCGGGTTTGCAGGTACAGCTGCTCATGGGCCAGGTAAAGCCCGTCGATGTCGCCGATCGCTGTCCCGTCGAGCTCTTCGGGTAGGCGGCAGTCATCGAACAGCCGCTCCAGGTCTGGCAGGCCGTCATACCAGAGCAGTGGTGAGTCGATCACCCAACGGCCATCGGCCAGGCGCTTGAGCGGCTGTAGTTGGTAAGCATCCGGCTGGGCGGGGTCGATCACGCGCCAGCGCTGGCCATCGAAGGTGACCCGGTAGTGTCGCTGCTGTGCATCCTGGATGAAGTAGTGGCTCAGGCCTTCGAATTCCGAAGCTTTTTCGAAGACCCCCTCGCCATAGATGCCATCGATTCGATAGCGCAGGTGTTCGGCTGGGGCCGCGACGCTGTAGTGGCTGGGCATCGGCAACGGCGGCTGCGCCGGCATGCCGCGTAGCAGGCGGCGCATCAGGCCGGTGGTGGCCAAGCTGGTGGTCGCATCGTTGAAGTGACCGAGTGCGCTGTACACATGCTGCAGCACACCATTGAGGTCTTCGGCGCGATAGGCCTCCGCGCTGCCCCAGATCTCGATCGCCATGCGCCCCAGCGACATCGGGACCAGTAACCTCGACGGCAGTATCAGGCTGATCAGGTCGAGTACCCGCCAGGAGATGGCGACAGCTTGTTGCGCGTCTGCTTCAGCCGAAGTGCGGCTGTTGGCATCGGCGACTGCCAGCATGCCGTGGACTTCGGCCATGTAGTAGGCGAAGAACAGATCGTCGGCGATTGCGGGTGTACTCAGCACTGGGCCCAGGCGACCTTTGACCAATAATCCTTCAGTGGCGGCCTTGGAACGTTGCGCCATGCGACTGGTGACATAGCTGCGCAAGGCGGGTTTGCGCTTGAGCAGTCGTAGCAGTTCGCGTGGGCTGGCGAACGCACGCCAGGCCCTGCGGTCTGGCGCGTCGGGGGTGTACAGCACGAACAGGCCTACCCGAGGCGTGCTGCAGTTGATGAGCAATACGCCTTGCACAGTATGGCCACCGATCAACAATTGCCGCACGGTGAGAGAGTCGCCATCCACCGGTGGGCGCAAGGCGTTGTGAGGGTAGTCCAGCACCTGGCGTACCCATGCATAGCCACGTTCGCTGCCACCAGCGGCTAGATGCCCAGCATAGCGCGCCTTGGCCGCTTCGGCGCGCATCCGCGCACGGTTGATCCGGCAATGGGCATGCAGACGCCAGGCGCCAACGGTCGAATCGATCAGTTGCGCCCTCAGGTACTCGACATAGCTGCCCCCTACGCTCAGATGCCGCACCATGCGCTTGATGTAGCCTGGCGACAGTTCGGCTGGCAATGGCTTGCCAAGGCGGTGGACGATGCGGGCGGTGAGCCAATAGTCAAAATCGAACCAGGCCACGTTGCGCAGCGCCAGTTGATCAAGGGAGTAGCGCTCGTGGATGTTCTCGACGAGCTGGCCGCCGACCTTTTCCAGCCCGCGCCAGGTGATGTAGCTGGATGGGTTGAATGGATTCAGGTGGGGGCCGACCTGCCGGGTTTGGGTGACGTAGACCTCGATATCCGCAGGCGCAATGGTCAACCCCAGGTCATTGCGCAAGTGTTGTTGCACGCGCTGGCGTGCCCAGTCCTCGAGGCGGTTCTGTTCCTGGAACTGGCGCAGGGTGAGAATCCCGGGGGCGGCTACCTGCTGACCGGTGGCCACCAGTACTTGCAGGGTCTGCATGATATGCGCCAGGGCTTGCGGGCCTGCCTGGCGCAGCCAGTTGGGCAGGTGCTTTTCCAGCAGCAGGGCATAGCGGGTCTCGAGCAGCGGACGCTTGCCACATTCATCGCCAAGAGCAACGGCCTTGCCGATGTCGGCCTGCGCATCTGCTGTCGCCCAGGCAGTGTGGAGACGCCGCCGTTGCGCCTCTATCAGGCTGTCCACCTGGGCCTCGATAGGGTCGTCTGCGTACCATTGGTAGCGCAGGCGGTCAGCGAGACGGGCGTTGGCGATCTGCTCAGGCTCGACCAGCAGTTGCAACAGTGGAGTGCTCTGGATCGGGTCGTCGAGCCGCTCGCACAGCTCCTGATGCAGCTCGGCCAGCGACGTGTAGACCTCGATGCCCTGGGGCAGGCCGAACAGGTACGCCGGCCCATGTGCTTGTGCAGGAACCTGGTTTGCGCCTTCCGCTGTGCCGGCCATGAGCACGAAGGTGCCAGGGAGTGCGGCCCGCCATTGGGGGCGGTCGCGGCTCAGGACCGGTCGGTACACCTGTACGCGCTGCGCCACCGGCTGGCGGTGGCGTTGCCAGGCGCAGGGCAGGTCGAGGCAGCTACTGACGAGCTGCGCCTGCTGCTCGCTCAGCGTCTGGTCGTGGACGCGCAAACCGAGCTCGGCCTGCATCAATGCCCTGCGCAGGTCCACCAGCCGCAGACGGCGTGAGCGCCCCTGGGTATCGGTAGCCGTCCAGAAACTGGCGATCTCATGGTGGAGTCGGGGCCTAGCCTGCGCGTGCCGGCCGGGTACGGGCATTGCGGCGAGCAGCGTGAGAATCTGTTGGTCGATGAATTCGATACGTTCCAGGGGACGCATGGCCGCTCCTTGCTGTGGGGAGCGTCCACGCTACTGGGCCCTTGCGGGCGGCCTGTGGTATCCGGCTATCGACCGCACAGGCTGCGCACGCCGAGCACGGCGGGGACGCCCAGACCCAGCCAGGCGAGCGCGTCCCAGGGCCCATCACCCAGCAGGGCGGCGAACAGCCCGGCGGCGGCCAGCAAGCCGATGAGCAGGGGCCAGGCGAAAATCCGCAGGGTTGGCTGTGACTTGTGGCTCATGCACGTGCCTCCCTGGCTTTGCGTTGCTTGCCCCACCACAGGTACAGACCACTGCCGAGCACGACGATGGTCAGCACGTCCAGCACCGCCCACAGAATCTGCATGGGGCGGCCACCGTAGTCACCAAAATGCAGGGGCTGGGACAGGCCCATGGCGTCCATGTACCAGGGCCGGGCGCCGACCGCGGTCACTTCCAGGGTGCGGGCGTCGATGAGTACCGGGGTAAACAGGTGGGATGTCAGGTGCGTGGCACCGTTCATGAATACCGCGTAATGGTGTTCGCTGGAGAAGCGCGTGCCGGGGAAGGCGATGAAGTCCGGACGCATGCCTGGCGCGGCCTGTTCGGCGATCTTCAGCAACTGCGTGGCCGGGGCGCGTTCGGTGAGCGGCGGGGAATCGCGGTAGGGGGCGACCATGGCCGCCAGGCTGTCATTGCGCCAGGCGGCGATCACCAGGTCGGACAGGGCGCTGATTACCCCGGTGACGCCGACCACCAGGGCCCAGGTCAGGGTCACCACGCCGATCAGGTTGTGCAGGTCGAGCCAGCGCAGGCGGCGGGATTTGTCGTGGCGCACCGTGGCGAACTCCAGGCGGCGCATGAACGGCGCGTACAGCACCGTGCCGGAGATGATCGCGATGATGAACAGCAGGCCCATGCAGGCCAGCCACAATTTGCCGGGCAGCCCGGCGAACATGTCCACGTGCAGACGCAGCATCAGCATCATGAAACCGCCGTTGGCTGCCGGCATGGCCACGGCCTCGCCGGTGCGCGCATCGAGCATGAAGGTGTGCGATTGGTCCGGGTGGGTGCCGGCGGTGGCGGCCATGATCGCCACCACGCCGTTGGGTTCGTCCGCTTCGTAGCCGAAGTACTGCATGACTTCGCCAGGGCGGTGTTGCTCGGCCTTGAGCACAAGTTGCTGCAGGTCTAGATGCGGGGTGCCGGCGGGCATCTCGCGCAGTTCGGGGGCATCGCCCAGCAGGTGTTCCAGCTCGTGGTGGAAAATCAGCGGCAGGCCGGTCAGGGCCAGCAGCAGCAGGAACAGCGTGCACACCAGGCTGCTCCAGGTGTGGATCGCTGACCAGCGGCGGATGGTTTGGCTTTTCATCACGGCTCCTTACGCATCGCGGGGCAAGTCGCATCGGCGCACCGCCGCTCCCACCATCCGTGGGAGCGGCGGTGCGCCGATGCGACTTGCCCCGCGATGGCTTCGGTCACTCAGAACTTGTAGGTGGCGCTGGCGACGACACTGCGCTGGTCGCCGTAGTAGCAGTAGTAGCCGTCGCAGGTCGAGAGATAGTCCTTGTTCAGCAGGTTGCTGGCGTTGACCGCCACCGAGGCCCCCTTGAGGCTGTTGTCCAGGCGACCCAGGTCGTAGTGCACGGCAGCGTCGAACACTGTGTAGGCCTTGCTCTTGCCGAGCCAGGTGTTGGCCTCGTCACCGTAGCGGTTGCCGGTGTAACGCGCGCCCAGGCCAATGCCGAAACCGTCAAGCACACCGGTATGCCACGTGTAGTCGGCCCACACGGAGGCCTGCTGATTAGGCATCTGTTGCAGACGGTTGCCTTTGTACTGCCCTTTTTGGACTTCGGACTTGGCCAGGGTATAGGCGGCGATCACTTTCAGGTTGTCGGTGACGTCGGAGACGGCTTCCAGCTCCAGGCCGTGGACCTTGACCTCACCGGTCTGGCTGGAGATCGGCACCCCGCCCACATTGTTGGTGACGGTCACGTTTTTCTGGGTGAGGTCATACATGGCCGCAGACAACAGCGTGTTGGAGCCAGGTGGCTGGTACTTGATACCCAGCTCCCATTGCTGGCCTTCGGTCGGTTTGAATGACTTCTCGACATCCGCGTTCGAGCCGGCGCTTGGTTGGAACGACTCGGCATAGGACAGGTAGGGAACAAAGCCTGAATCGAACACGTAGCTCAGTGCCGCGTTACCGCTGAACTGCTTGTCGCGCTGGGTATTGGTGGCATTGCCCTTGTTGAGGAACGTGGTGCCGGTATGCACCCAGTCCTCACGCCCGCCCAGGGTCAGGCGCCATTTGTCGAGCGCCATCTGGTCCTGGATGTAGAGCCCGGTCTGCACGGTTTTCTGGTTGTAGTCCAGATAGGCCGAGGCGCGGTCCGGGCGGGTGATCGGCAAGCCGTACTCCGGGTTGTTGACGTTGGTGGGCGGTACGTTGAAGCCATAGATGGAGAGGAAGTCGGACTCGGTGCGCTGGTGGTCCAGGCCGATCAGCACGGTATGGCTGATATCGCCTGTGGTGAAGTCGGCCTGGAAGTTGTTGTCGAGCGCGAACTGGCTGATGTCCTCATCGACGTTGGTGGACATGCGGCTGGCATTGCCCTCGTTGTCCACCGGGCCGCCGGGTTGGTAGTAGCTACCAACGGTGATCGTCTGGAACGACAACTCGCTCTTGGTGTAGCGCACGTCCTGGCGGAACTGCCAGACATCGTTGAAACGATGTTCGAAGGCATAGCCCAACGCGTAGTAGGTGCGGTCGTAGTATTCGTAATCCGGGTCGCCCAGGTTCTTGTGGCGGGATACCTTGCCGAACGGCATGTCGATCTTGGTGCCTTGGATCGGATAGAACTGGCTGGTGGCGCCGGTATCGTCACGGGTGAACTGGCTGAGGAACGTCAGTGAGGTGTCTTCGTCGATGTTCCAGGTCAAGCTTGGGGCGATGTTGTAGCGTTTGTTGTCGATATGGTCGATCTGGGTGCCGCTGTCGCGCACCACGCCGCTGACGCCATAGAGGAACTGGCCCTGCTCATCAAGCTTGCCGGTGCTGGCGAAGTTGATCTGGCGGTGGTTGTCGCTGCCGTACTGCAGCTGGATCTCGTGGCTGCTCTCGGCCTGGGGGCGGCGGCTGACCATGTCCAGCAGGCCGCCGGGCGGGGTCTGGCCATACACCGACGAGGCCGGGCCACGCAGCAGCGCAAGGCGGTCGAGGTTCCAGGTTTCGGCTTTCGCGTTGGCATAGACGCCGCGGGGCAGGGGCAGGCCGTCGAGGAACTGCGTCGGCTCGAAGCCGCGCACGCGCATCCAGTCATAGCGGGTGTCGCTGCCGAAACTGGCGGAGACGATGCCGGGCATGTACTTCACCGCATCATCCAGGCTCTGCACGCCGCGGTCGCTCATCTGCTGGCGGGTGGCGATGGAAATGGAGCGTGGGACTTCGACCAGCGCGGTATCGGTCTTGGTGCCGGCGGCTGTGCGCTTGGCGGTATAGCCCTCCACCGGGCCCCAGGCACTTTCAAAGCTGCTGTTGGCATCGATGTTGGTTTCCGGCAGCGCCAGGCTGCCTTCCGCCACCAGGCTGTAGCTGCCGGCGCTGCTTTGCTGCAACTGCAGGCCGGTACCACGCAGGGCTGCCTGTAGCGCGCCGATACCGTTGTACTGGCCGCTTACCGGTGCCGAATTGCGCCCACTGACCAGCGCCGGATCCAGCGCCAGGGCGATACCGGCCTGGCTGGCGATCTGGTTCAGGGTGCTGGCCAGCGGTGCGGTGGGCAGGTTGTAGGCACGCATGGCGGACTGTTCGGCGGCGAACAGGGCGGTGCTGGCCAACGGGGTGGCCAGGCCGATGGCCAGGGCCATCAGGCTGGGGCGAAGCAAAGCATCAACGGCACGGGACATTCAGCGGCTCCTCGACGAAATAGTGCTGACTGCTTCCTTGCCGAGCGAGAGTGGAAAAGTGACAGGGGGGCGTGAAAAAAAATACGACTGATTTGCAAAACCCTTTGGGAGGCGGCAAGCCGGCTGCCAAAGGGCGGTCTGGCTGGGGCTATTTGGCGGTAACGGTGACCCACCACGGCGTATGCCGTTCGATCTTCACCGGCAGCACCGGTTGCAGCGAGGCCAGGGCCAGGTCGGTGTCGGTCAGCGGGAAACTGCCGCTCACGCGCAGCTCGGCCACTGCGTCGCTGACGCCCAGGTGGCCGCTGCGGTACTGGCCGAGGGTGGCCACCAGGTCGGCCAGGCGCACGTTGTCCACCACCAGCATGCCACGGGTCCAGGCGTCGCTGCCGACCGCCACGGGGCTGACACTGCCCAGGCCGTCGGCGCTCATCAGCACTTGCTGGCCTTCGCGCAGCACCTGCTCGTCGCCGCTGTGCTGGGGTTTGGCGGCTACCGATGCCTGCAGCACCTCCAGGCGTGTGCCGGCCTTCTCGCGCTTGACCAGGAAGCGGGTGCCCAGCGGGCGTAGGCGACCTTCCTCGGTGCGCACCAGCAACGGGCGGCTGTCCTTGTGGCCGGTTTCCACCGAGATCTCGCCCTGGTGCAGGACGATCAGCCGTTGTTCGCCCTGGAAGTCGATGTCCACCGCGGTCTGGCTGTTGAGGCTGAGCAGGGTTCCGTCTTCCAGGCGCAGGGTACGCAACTCGCCGGTGCTGGTGCTTTGGTCGGCCAGCCAGTAGGTGGGCGACAGTGACGGTGCGCCAGCCCAGGCCAGCAGACCGCCGAGTAGCAGCATGCCGGCCAGGCCGCCCAGGCGCTGGCGCAACCCGGCCCGGGATTGCAGCAGGGCGTGGCGTACCGGTCCGGCGGCAGCGTTGACGCGCTGGTCGAGCATGCCCAGTTGCAGCCAGGCGCGGGCGTGCTCCTCGTGGGCGGCATGCCAGCGCGTGAACTCGCTGCGTTCGTCCGGGGTACCGCTACCTTCGTCGAGGCACAGCTTCCAGGCGATGGCCGCTTCCAGCACCTTGCTGGAAACCGGGGCATGCCTCATGTCGGCTCACCGTAAAGAGCGACATAGCACTGGCGCAGGCCTTGGGCGATGTACTGGCGCACGCGCGAGACCGACACCCCGAGGCGCTCGGCGATCTCGGCGTGCCCCAGGCCGTCCAGGCGGTTGTACAGGAAGGCTGCCCGGGCCTTGCTCGACAGCTTGCCCAGCAAGCGATCGATGGCCTTGAGGTCTTCGAGGATCAGGTGTTGCTGTTCCGGTGACGGGTGCTCGGCTTCGGGCAGCAGCGCCAGTTCCGCGAGGTAGGCCTGCTCGAGGGCGGCACGACGGAAGTGGTCGAACAACAGGCCCTTGGCCACGGCGACCAGAAAGGCGCGCGGTTCGCGAGGGGCGTCCAAGCGCTCGCGGCCGAGCAGGCGCACAAAGGTGTCCTGGCTCAGGTCCTCGGCACGCTGGCGGCAGGCGGTGCTGCGCTGCAGCCAAGCCAGCAGCCAGGTGCGATGGTCGCGGTACAGCGCTCCGACCAGTTCGGCATGTGGACTGTGCGCAGACGTCAAGAAGCGTTCCCCGGGAAAGAATGCGTTAACTAACGATAATTATTCGCGATTGTGGCAGAGGCAGGGGGGAGGGCGCAATTGACGCTTATCGGATTGCCAGCATGTGAGGGGAGCGCGATAAAAGTCAGAGGCCGTGGTGCTGCGCCTTGCGTCGTCGCCACTGGCGCACCCGCTGCTCCAGCTGCAGCGGGCTGTCCAGTTGCTGGCGGCGCGCCTGGCTGAACAGGATCAACGCGAGTTCCGCGGTCACCTGGGCATCGGCGCTGGCATGGTGGCGGGCCTGGACTTCGAGACCGAAACGGGCGATCCAGTCGTCCAGCCCGGCCTCGCGCAGCACGGTGTCGGGGTTGAGCATCGGCGCCAGCTCCGCCACGTCGAGAAACGGATGCTGCAGGCGCAGGCCCAGGCTGTCCTTCAACGCCCGGGCCAGCATACGCTGGTCGAACGGGGCATGGAACGCCAGTACCGGACTGTCGCCAATGAACGTCATCAGGTCGAGCAGGGCTTCGACCGGTTCGCAGCCGGCGGCCAGGGCGCTGGGGCCCAGGCCGTGGATCAGCACGCTGGCGTTGGTCTTCTGTTCGGGGCGGCGCAGGGTCCGTTCGAACGGCCGGCCGAGGTCGATGGCACCGTCCTCGATGGCCACCGCGCCGATCGACAGCACCTGGTCGCGATTGAGATTCAGGCCGCTGGTCTCCAGGTCCAGCACCACCCAGCGCTGTTCGCGCAGGGAGCACACGCCCAGGGGAGCAGGGCCGGGCAGCGCGTCCAGGCGCCGCTGCAGCGCCGCATCGAGTTCGGGTGCTGTGGGGCGCAACCAGGCGAACAGGTTCACAACTGGTACCGCAGGGCCAGGCTGCTCTGCAGGCGCTGGGCCTGGCGCAGGGACTCGCGCAGGATGCGCCGATCCAGGTGGTTGAGGCTGTCGGGGTCGAGCCGGTTGGAGTAAGGCATGTTCTCGCGGCTCTGGCGCTGGTGCTGCTGCATGCGGGTCTGCTGGATGAAGTGGTAGGCCTCTTCATAGGCGGCGCCGTCGAGCGGGTCGATTACCCCCTTAGTAATCAGCTGACGCAGCCGTTCGAGGGTGTTGCAGGCCGTTATGCCATGGGCTAGGGCCAGCAGCCGAGCGCCATCGACGAACGGGGTCAGGCCTTGCACCTTGAGGTCGAGGGTGGCGGCCTTGTCGTCACCCTGGCGGGTCAGCACGAACTCGCGCAGGCGCCCGACCGGCGGACGCTGGCGCAGGGCGTTGTCGGCCAGCATGCGCTGGAAGATGCGGTTGTCCGCGACCTGCTCCAGCAGGCCCTGGCGCAGTTGCTCGCAGCCTTGCTCGTCGCCCCAGACCACGCGCAGGTCGAAATAGATGCTCGAGCGCAGCAGGTTCTCGGGGCTGGCTTCGCGTACGAAGCCGGCGAAGCGCCGCGCCCACTCGCCACGCGACAGGCACAGCTCGGGGTTGCCGGCCATCACGTTGCCCTTGCACAGGGTGAAGCCGCACTGGGCCAGGTTGTGGTTGATATGCTGGGCCAACGGCAGCAAGCGTGCGCGGATCGCCTCGGCTTCGGCGCCGTCACGGGCCTCGAAAAGAATGCCGTTGTCCTGGTCGGTGTGCAGGGTCTGCTCGCGGCGGCCCTCGCTGCCGAAGCACAACCAGCTGAACGGCACGCCGGGGTCGCCGCGCTCGGCGATGGCCAGTTCGATCATCCGGCATACAGTGTGGTCGTTGAGCAGGGTGATGATCTGGGTAATCTGCGTCGAGGACGCGCCGTGGGCGAGCATGCGTTCGACCAACTGGCCGATTTCGCCGCGCAGTGACACCAGGCTGTCCAGCCGCGGTGCATGGCGGATGGTGCGGGCCAGGTGTACCAGGTCGACGCGTTGCAGAGAGAACAGGTCGCGCTCGGAAATCACCCCGCACAGGCGCTGGTTGTCCACCAGGCAGACGTGGGCGATGTGGCGTTCGGTCATCGCCATGGCGGCGTCGAACGCACTGGCCTGTGGGCTCAGGTAGAACGGTTTGGCGGTCATGTAGCGCTCGATGGGCGCGGTCAGTTCGGCGCTGGCGTCGGCCACCACCTGGCGCAGGTCGCGCAGAGTGAAGATGCCGATGGGGTGGCGCTGCTCATCGATGATCACGATGCTGCCGACCTGTTGCTCGTGCATCAGGCGCACGGCTTCGCGCAGTGCCAGGTCTGGCGTGCACACCACCGGGTGGCGCAGCGCCAGTTCGCCCAGCGGTGTGTTAAGCGAGTACTGCGTGCCCAGGGTTTCCACGGCGCGCTGGCGCACTTGCTGGTTGACCTGGTCGAGCAGGCTGCTGACGCCGCGCAGGGCGAAGTCGCGGAACACCTCGGACATGGAAAACACACGAATGAACGCGGCCTTGTCCAGTTGCAGGCAGAAGGTGTCTTCGCCGGCCAGGTGCTCGGTGCGGGTGGCCCGCTCGCCGAGCAAAGCCGCCAGCGGGAAGCATTCACCGCTGGTGATCTCGAAGGTGGTCTCGGTGCCTGGCCTGGTGACATGGTGACGTTCGCCGACCACGCGCCCCTGCTTGACGATATAGAAGTGCTCGACCGGGCCCTCTGCCGGCGTGATGATGCTTTCGCCGCCCGCGTAGAAGCGCAGCTGGCACTGTTCCACCAGGTAGGCCAGGTGGCTGTGTTCCATCTGGTTGAACGGCGGGAAACGCTGCAGGAACTGCAGGGTGCCCTGGATGTTTTGCAGTACCGCTGTCCTGCCGGCCTGGGTATAGGCGTCCTTTTTGCTCATGAAGCTGACCGTATCGCTACGCCGAACTATATATATCTATCTATAGGGGTCGGCTTTGTTGTTCTCGGCCCCCATGGTCGGCTGGCCGTACTGTGGTGCCCATTGGACGTAAGTCTAGAGCGAGGCTGTCAAGGATCCGACGAAAGGCGAACCGGGCTATGTAAATTTCGCGGTCCTAAGCTGTGAACGAGATTTTTTTGACGAGATGGGCCATGGCCGAGCATGAAGACATACTGAGTGACGCCGAGCGCGAGGCACTGGCCGGGGTGAGTGCGCCTGTCGCGGCTCGTCCCGTGGTACTGGTGGTGGACGACAATCCGGTGAACAGCGAGGCGCTGAGCCTGTACCTGAAGAGCCGAGGCATCGCCTGCATGACGGCAGACGGTGTGCAGGAAGCGATGTTGAAGCTGCATTACGAACCACGGATCGCGCTGATGATCACCGACCTGCGCATGGAGCCGAAGGATGGCCTGGAGCTGATTCGCCAGGTTCGCGAGTCCGAGCGGGCGGCGCTGTCGATCATCGTGGTGTCGGGCGACACCGATGTGAAGGAGGCGGTGGACGTGATGCACCTGGGGGTGGTGGATTTTCTGCTCAAGCCGGTGGACCTGGGCAAGTTGCTGGAGCTGGTGCGCCGCGAACTGAGGATGGATCAGGGCTGAAAACGATCGCGGGGCAAGTCGCATCGATGCTCCGATGCGACTTGCCCCGCGATGTGTTACTGGCGGCTTACAGCCCGTTGCGCGCCTTGAACTCGCGACGACGACGGTGCAGGACCGGCTCGGTGTAGCCGTTCGGTTGCTTGGCACCCTCGATCACCAGCTCGATCGCCGCCTGGAACGCGATGTTGTCATCGAAGTTCGGCGCCATCGGGCGGTACAGGGCGTCACCGGCGTTCTGCTTGTCCACCACCGCGGCCATGCGCTTGAGGCTTTCCAGCACCTGCTCCTGGGTGACTACGCCATGGCGTAGCCAGTTGGCCAGCAGCTGGGCCGAAATCCGCAGGGTGGCACGGTCTTCCATCAGGCCGACATCGTTGATGTCCGGCACTTTCGAACAGCCCACGCCCTGGTCGATCCAGCGCACCACGTAGCCGAGGATGCCCTGGGCGTTGTTGTCCAGCTCGTTGCGGATCTCTTCGGCCGACCAGTTGGTGTTGGCCGCCAGCGGGATGGTGAGGATATCGTCGACCGAAGCTGGGGTGCGCGAAGCCAGCTCGCGCTGACGGGCCTGCACATCGACCTTGTGATAGTGCAGGGCGTGCAGGGTGGCGGCGGTCGGCGACGGTACCCAGGCGGTGTTGGCGCCGGCCAGCGGGTGGGCGATCTTCTGCTCGAGCATGGCGGCCATCAGGTCGGGCATGGCCCACATGCCCTTGCCGATCTGCGCGCGGCCCTGAAGTCCGGTGGCAAGGCCGACATCGACGTTGTTGTTTTCGTAGGCGCCGATCCACTTCTCGTTCTTCATGGCGCCCTTGCGCACCACGGCGCCGGCTTCCATGGAGGTGTGGATCTCGTCACCGGTGCGGTCGAGGAAGCCGGTGTTGATGAACACCACGCGCTCGGCCGCGGCCTTGATGCAGGCCTTGAGGTTGACCGTGGTACGGCGCTCCTCGTCCATGATGCCGACCTTGACGGTGTTGCGTTTCATCCCGAGCAGATCTTCGACGCGGCTGAAGATCTCGGCGGCGAACGCCACCTCTTCAGGGCCATGCATCTTCGGCTTGACGATGTAGACGCTGCCGGTTCGGGTGTTCTTGCGGCTAGTGTTGCCGTTGAGGTTGTGCAGGGCGATCAGGTTGGTGAACAGGCCGTCCTGGATGCCTTCGGGGATTTCGTTGCCCTGGGCGTCGAGGATCGCCGGGTTGGTCATCAGGTGCCCGACGTTGCGCACGAACAGCAGCGAGCGGCCGTGCAGGGTCACGCTGCCGCCATTGGGCGCGGCGTATTCGCGATCCGGGTTCATGGTGCGGGTGAAGGTCTTGCCGCCTTTGCTCACGCTTTCAGCCAGGTCGCCTTTCATCAGGCCCAGCCAGTTGCGGTAGACGATCACTTTGTCGTCGGCGTCGACGGCGGCGACCGAGTCTTCGCAGTCCATGATGGTGGTCAGTGCCGATTCCATCAGGATGTCTTTCAGTCCGGCGGCGTCGGTGCTGCCGACAGGGGTGCTGGCGTCGACCTGGATCTCGAAGTGCAGGCCGTTGTGCTTGAGCAGCACCGCGGTCGGCGCAGCGGCATCGCCGTGGAAACCGATCAGCTGGGCATCGTCACGCAGCCCGCTGTTGCTGCCGCCTTTGAGCGCGACTACCAGCTTGCCGCCTTCGATGCGGTAGGCGGTGGAGTCGACATGGGAGCCGGCGGCCAGTGGCGCGGCCTGGTCGAGGAAGGCGCGGCCGAAAGCGATCACCTTGTCGCCACGGACCTTGTTGTAGCCCTGGCCTTTTTCAGCGCCGCCTTCCTCGCTGATGGCATCGGTGCCGTACAGCGCATCATACAGCGAGCCCCAACGGGCGTTGGCGGCGTTCAGGGCGAAGCGGGCGTTCATCACCGGCACCACCAGCTGCGGGCCGGCCATGACCGCGATCTCTTCATCGACGTTCTGGGTGGTGGCCTGGAAGTCCTCGACGGCTGGCAGCAGGTAGCCGATTTCCTCGAGGAACGCCTTGTAGGCCACGGCGTCGTGGGCCTGGCCTTTGCGGGCCTGGTGCCAGGCGTCGATCCTGGCTTGCAGCTCGTCGCGCTTGGCGAGCAGGGCTTTGTTCTTCGGAGCGAGGTCTTTAATGATCTCTGCCGCCCCGGCCCAGAACGCATCGGCCTTGATGCCGGTTCCAGGGATCGCTTCGTCGTTGACGAAGTCGTACAGGGCCTTGGCGACCTGAAGGCCACCGACTTGAACGTATCCAGTCATTGCTTGCCTCACCTCTGCTCAGCTATTTCGCTTTCGCTCTTCTGTATTAAGCCTGTAGCGCTTCTCTAAACACGGCACCAGTGCATGCCCGCGTGATCCGGGGCGGCTGGGTGCGGCTCGCCAGACGGGCCGGCGGGCGGTTGGCGTATTTTCACAGGCGCCTTGGCAGACATCGAAACGACGTTTTTGTAGTCCGCGCCGATGCATACTACATGAAGCAGCAGGCAGGTAAACATCAGACTAAAAGCGTCGCTCTGCGACCGATTGGTCGCATGGGGTCACGCTGGGAGACGATATGTTCGCAAAAAACAGGTGGATTGTTCCAGATAAATCTTGAAACAGTACACGATTAGTTGCCTTGACTGTCCTGCGGCAGGTTGCCGCGCCTTGCCTATACTGATTTGATCCCCGTATCGCCCCCATCTGCGGCGGCGCTTGCAGAGCAATGAAGGAGTGGCCCCGTGGACCATCTTGTACTGACCGTGATTGCCCCTGACAAGGCCGGGCAGGTAGAACGTATCGCCCAGTGCATCGCCGATCACAACGGCAACTGGCTGGAAAGCCGCATGTCACGCATGGCCGGCCAGTTCGCCGGGATCTTGCGGGTGGCGGTACCGGCGGAGAACTACGCCGAACTGGTCGAGTCGTTGCAGAAACTGGGCGACCACGGCATTCGCGTGTTGATCGCCGAAAGCGGCATAGAACCGTCCTGCACCTGGAAACCGATCGCGATGGAGCTGGTGGGCAACGACAGGCCCGGCATCGTTCGCGACATTACCCGCTTGCTGGCAGAGCTTGGGGTGAACGTGGAGCGTCTTAGCACCGAGGTGCGCCCGGCGCCGATGAGCAGCGAGCCGTTGTTCCAGGCCGATGCGCTGCTGGCGCTGCCGTTGACCCTGTCGCTGGATGATTTGCAGGCAAGGTTGGAGAGCCTGGCGGATGATCTGATGGTGGAGTTGAAGTTACGGTCGGAGGATTGATAGCCATAGCGGGCAATCGCGGGGCAAGACGGCTCCCACGGTTATCCCGATTTAACGGGGACGCCCCTGTGGATAACCTGGGGGCGTACCGCTACAGCCCAATAACCACGCTGGTTAGCCAGCATTGAGCAAAAAACACTCAGTAATCAGTCGCTTGTGCACAAACCACGGGGACGAGGGTGTGGATAACCTCTGGAGACCTCGCTACAGGCCACGAATTTCGTGGCGTGTAGCTGTTTGATTATTAATTGATCAGGCGCGCTTGCGCAAACTCAGCCAGGCATCGACGCTGTACACCGCCAGCCCCGCCCAGATGCACGCGAACGCCAGCAGGTTGCTGGAGGTCAGGTGCTCATCGAACAGCCACACCGCTTGCAGCAGCACCAAGGTCGGCGCCAGGTACTGCAGGAAGCCCAGGGTGGTGTAGGGCAGGTGGCGCGCGGCGGCGTTGAAGCACACCAGGGGTATCAGGGTGACCGGGCCGGCGGCGATCAGCCACAGGGCCTCGCTTCTATTCAAAAACGCCAGGCTGGCGCTGTTGGCCGTCGGGTGCAGCAGCAGCCAGCCGATCGCCAGGGGTACCAGCATCCAGGTCTCGACCACCAGACCGGGCAGCGCCGCTACCGGCGCCTGCTTGCGGATGAGGCCGTAGAAGCCGAACGACAGGGCCAGCGCCAACGATACCCAGGGCAGGCTGCCGACCTGCCAGACCTGTTGCGCCACGCCCAGGGCCGCCAGGCCCACTGCCAGCCATTGCAGGCGGCGCAGGCGCTCACCGAGCAGCAACATGCCCAGTAGTACGTTGATCAGCGGGTTGATGTAGTAGCCCAGGCTTGCTTCGAGCATGCGCCCGTTGTTCACCGCCCATACATAGGTCAGCCAGTTGCCTGCGATCAGCGTGCCGCTCAGGGCCAGAATGGCCAGGCGCCTGGGGTTGTCGCGCAGTTCGCGCCACCAGCCGGGGTGTTTCCATACCAGCAGCAGGAGCGAGCCGAACAGCGCCGACCAAAGCACCCGATGGACGATGATCTCCACCGCCGGGACGCTCTGGATCGCTTTGAAGTACAGGGGGAACAGGCCCCAGATGATGTAGGCGCCAAGGCCCAGAATATACCCGCGACGCGGGTTTGCGGCGTGCATGCAGAATCCTTGCTTAGGTAGCTAAATAAAGCGACGCCTATTGTAGACAGAGCGCGGCGCGCTTCTAGAACAATTTCAACGGTTGTTCATCCAGCGCGGCCATCTGTTCGCGCAGGGCAAGGATCTGGTCGCCCCAGTAACGCGGCTGGCCGAACCACGGGAAGCTCGGCGGGAACGCCGGGTCATCCCAGCGCCGTGCCAGCCAGGCGCTGTAGTGCAGCTGGCGCAGGGCGCGCAGTGGCTCGATCAGGGCAAGCTCGCGCGGGTCGAAATCGTGGAACTCGTTGTAACCGTCGATCAGCTCGGCCAGTTGGCCGAGGCGCTCCTCGCGGCTGCCGGCAAGCATCATCCACAGGTCCTGCACCGCCGGGCCCATGCGGCAGTCGTCGAGGTCGACCACATGGTAGACGTCGTCGCGGTGCATCAGGTTGCCGGGGTGCAGGTCGCCGTGCAGGCGGATCCGCTGGTGCGGGGTGCGGGCGTAGATATCCTCGACCCGCTTGAGCAGGTCGCGGGCCACGGATTCGAAGGCCTGCAGCAGCTCGCGAGGAACGAAGCCCCCGTCCAGCAGGGTGTTGAGCGAAGCATGGCCAAAGTTGTCCACAGTCAGCTGTTCACGGTGTTCGAATGGCCGGATGGCCGCCACGGCATGCAAACGCCCGAGTAACTGACCCAGGCGATACAGCTGGTCGAGGTTGCCCGGCTCCGGAGCATGGCCGCCACGGCGCGGGAACAGGGCAAAGCGAAACCCCTGGTGCTCGAACAGGGAGCGACCCTCGTGCAGCAGCGGAGCCACCACGGGCACTTCGCACTCCGCCAGCTCGGCGGTGAAGGCGTGTTCTTCGAGGATTGCCGCATCGCTCCAGCGCCCAGGGCGGTAGAACTTGGCGATTAGCGGTTGTTCCCCCTCGATGCCCACCTGATAGACACGGTTTTCGTAGCTGTTGAGCGCCAGCACCCGCGCATCGCTGAGAAAGCCCAGGCTTTCCACGGCGTCCAGCACGAGGTCGGGGGTGAGGGTGTCGAAGGGGTGGGACATGAAAGGCTCCAGGCGCGGGAACGGCGTGGCTGCATGTTACCCCAATCACGTGGCAGGCCCCGCCCTTGTCGTATACGGTTAGACTGGCACCCCCAGCAACACGAACGACGGATGGAACTGCACCCGCATCATGCTCTGCGGCACGACTTGATACTGCGCCAGCCAGTCAGCCTCGGCGAAAGCGCACAAAGTCTGTCCGTTACCCAGCGCCAGGCGCACCTCGACGGGACCGTCCTGCTCACCGACAAGCTCCTCGACCTTGGCCTGCAGGCAATTGCTGCCTTGCGCCGCCAGTTCGTCCGGCCCCAGCAACTGTACCCACCCCGCCTTCAGCAATGCCACGACGGTGCCGCCCAGCGCCAGTTCCAGGCGCTCGGTACTGCCCCGGGTGATCAAGGCCTCGATCTCCAGACCGCCGCCCAAGTCCAGGCTGATGCGGTCATGCCGGCCTTCGCGGCGCAGCCCGCTGATCCGCCCTTGCAACTGGTTGCGCGCACTGGTGCGCAGCATCAGCCGGCCGAGCAACGCGAGGTCGTTGCTGTCCTCGGCGGATTCCAGGATCTCTGCCTGCAACGCCTGCAGCCGCTGGTACAGGCGCAGGATGCGTTCGCCTTCGGCGGACAGCCGGGCACCACCGCCCCCCCGACCCCCAGTGCTGCGCTCCACCAGCGGCTGCGCCGCCAGGTTATTGAGTTCGTCGATGGCATCCCAGGCGGCCTTGTAGCTGATACCGGCAGCCTTGGCGGCGCGGGTGATGGACCCTTGCTCGGCGACATGTTGCAGCAGGGCGATGCGCTGTGGGCGGCGGGTGATGTGCTGGGCGAGCAAGGCGGGTAGGGACATGGGCGGACATCAGGCGTGGTGTAGGTCCTGCGACGTTGCCGCCGCCACAGGGGCAAGTCAAGCCTGCCCCGGGCGCGGTGTGCGTGCCAGGCAGTAGATGTCCACCCGCCGGGCACCGGCTTTGCGCAGCAACCGGGCGATGGTCTGCGCGGTCGCCCCGGTGGTCAGCACGTCGTCGACCAGCGCCAGGTGCAGGCCTTGCAGTTCCCTGCCGGGGATGAGGGCGAAAGCCTGCCGCAGGTTGCGTTGCCGGGCCTTGGCGCCGAGCGCCTGTTGCGCCGTTGTATCACGCACCCGCTGCAGCAGGTGCTCGTCGCAGGGCAGGCGCAATTGTCTGCCCAGCCAGCGGGCGAGCATCGCTGCCTGGTTGAAGCCGCGCTGGCGCAGTCGTCGTCCGGCCAGGGGAACGGGCAACAAGCAGTCAGGCCGTGGCAAGCCTTCGTAATAGTGCTGGTTCAGGCTCTGGCCGAGCAATTGGGCCAGTAACCGCCCCAAGGGCCACTGGCTGTTGTGCTTGAAGCGGCTTATCAGGGTGTCGACGGGAAAGCCGTAATGCCAGGGCGCGATTACCCGTTTGAATGCCGGTGGGTGGCGGCTGCAGCTGCCACAGAGAAGGTCGTCCAAGGCCAGTGGCAGCGCGCATCGGCGGCATTGCTCTTGCAGCCAGGGCAGCGCCTGTTCGCAGGCGAGGCACAGGGAATAGGGCTGCCCTGCGGGCTCGTCGCAGAGCAAACAGGGTTGATCGATATTTGTACAGATGTAAACCAGTATGTTCTTGATTGGTTGACAGTTCATGGGCCTTCCGTGACTATGCGAGCTATCCGTGATGCGCTGGAAGGTTTTCCTGTCCCGGCGTCAGTCAGACCATAGATAAGGAAACGCCGATGAGCGCTAGCGCAATTGCAACAACCCGTCACGACTGGTCCCTGGCCGAGGTCAAGGCACTGTTCCAGCAGCCGTTCAATGACCTGCTGTTCCAGGCCCAGACCATGCACCGCGCGCATTTCGACCCCAACCGTGTGCAGGTCTCCACGCTGCTGTCGATCAAGACCGGCGCCTGCCCGGAAGATTGCAAATATTGTCCGCAGTCCGGCCACTACAACACCGGGCTGGAAAAACAGAAGCTGATGGAAGTGCAGAAGGTGCTGGAGGAGGCCGCCCGGGCCAAGGCCATCGGTTCGACCCGCTTCTGCATGGGCGCGGCGTGGAAGCATCCTTCGGCCAAGGACATGCCTTACGTGCTGGAGATGGTCAAAGGGGTCAAGGCCATGGGCCTGGAAACCTGCATGACCCTCGGCAAGCTCGACCAGGAGCAGACCCAGGCCCTGGCCCAGGCCGGCCTGGACTACTACAACCACAACCTCGACACCTCGCCGGAGTTCTACGGCAGCATCATCACCACCCGTACCTACAGCGACCGCCTGCAGACCCTGGCCTACGTGCGTGACGCCGGCATGAAGATCTGCTCCGGCGGCATCCTTGGCATGGGCGAGTCGCTGGACGACCGCGCAGGCCTGTTGATCCAGCTGGCCAATCTGCCCGAGCACCCGGAGTCGGTGCCGATCAACATGCTGGTCAAGGTTGCCGGCACGCCGCTGGCCGACGAGGAAGACGTCGATCCGTTCGACTTCATCCGCATGCTTGCCGTGGCCCGGATCCTCATGCCCAAGTCCCACGTGCGCCTGTCGGCAGGCCGTGAGCAGATGAACGAGCAGATGCAGGCCCTGGCATTCATGGCCGGAGCCAACTCGATCTTCTACGGCGAGAAGCTGCTGACCACGGCCAACCCGCAGGCTGACAAGGACATGCAGCTGTTCGCCCGCCTGGGTATCCAGCCGGAAGCTCGCGAAGAGCACGCCGACGAAGTGCACCAGGCCGCTATCGAGCAGGCGCTGGTCGAGCAGCGCAGCAGCGAGCTGTTCTACGACGCAGCCTCGGCCTGAGCATGGCCTTCGATCTCGCCGCGCGGCTGGCCGAACGGCGTGCCGCGGACCTCTATCGTCAACGGCCGCTGCTGGAAAGCCCGCAAGGGCCGCAGGTGGTGGTCGATGGCCAGCCGCTGCTGGCCTTCTGCAGCAATGACTACCTGGGCCTGGCCAATCACCCCGAGGTGATCAAGGCCTGGCGCGATGGCGCCGAGCGCTGGGGTGTCGGCGGTGGTGCCTCGCATCTGGTGATCGGCCACAGCACGCCGCACCATGCCGTTGAAGAAGCGCTGGCCGAGTTGACCGGGCGGCCCCGGGCATTGCTGTTCTCCACCGGCTACATGGCCAACCTGGGGGCTATCACCGCGCTTGTGGGGCAGGGCGACACAGTCTTGCAGGACCGCCTCAATCACGCTTCCCTGCTCGACGGCGGGCTGCTCAGTGGCGCCCGTTTCAGCCGCTACCTGCACAACGACCCGGCCAGCTTGGCCAGTCGTCTAGAGAAAGCTACCGGCAATACCCTGGTGGTTACCGACGGCGTGTTCAGTATGGATGGCGATTGCGCCGACCTTCCGGCCCTGGCCAATGCCGCCTGCAGCCGCGACGCTTGGCTGATGGTCGACGATGCCCATGGCTTTGGTACCTTGGGCGTCAACGGCGGCGGCCTGGTCGAGCATTTCGGTCTGGGTGTCGATGATGTGCCGGTGCTGATCGGCACGCTGGGCAAGGCCTGTGGTACCGCCGGCGCCTTCGTTGCCGGCAGCGAGGACCTGATCGAGGCGCTGGTGCAGTTCGCCCGGCCGTACATCTACACCACCAGCCAGCCGCCGGCATTGGCGTGCGCCACGCTCAAGGCGCTGGAGCTGCTGCGCCGGGAGCGCTGGCGGCGTGAGCACCTGGCCGCGCTGGTCCGGCAGTTCCGTGCCGGGGCCGAGGCGATCGGCCTGACCCTGATGGATAGCCACACTGCAATCCAGCCGATCCTTATCGGCGATGCGGGGCGGGCGCTGGCATTGTCCCGCTTGCTGCGCGAACGCGGCCTGCTGGTCACAGCGATTCGCCCGCCCACCGTACCCGCCGGCAGTGCCCGTCTGCGGGTGACCCTGAGCGCTGCCCACAGTGAGGCGCAGGTGCAGCTATTGTTGAATGCATTGGCCGAGTGTTATCCACAGCTGGAGTCCGCCGATGCGTAACCGAATGATCCTTCTGCCCGGCTGGGGGCTGGGCACCGCCTCACTGGAGCCGCTGGCCGCCAGCCTGCGTGCCCAGGACCCGCGCCTGCAGGTCGAACTGATGCCGTTGCCGGATCTGCCTGACAACGACCCGCTGGCCTGGGTCGACTACCTCGACCGCAAGCTGCCCAACGACGTGTGGCTGGGCGGCTGGTCGCTGGGTGGCATGCTTGCCAGCGCCCTGGCGCACAAGCGCGGCGATCATTGCTGCGGCTTGCTCACCCTGGCCAGCAACCCCAGTTTCGTCGTTCGGCCGGACTGGCCGCACGGAATGGCGCCGGATACCTTCGGCACCTTCCTTGATGGCTGCCGCAGCCATACCCAGGTGACACTCAAGCGCTTTCGTACCTTGTGCAGCGACGGCGCGCTGCAACCGCGCACCTTGCTGCGCCAGCTGGGCGTCGGCGTGCCCGACACCGATCCGCTGTACCTGGCCACTGGGCTGGAGGTGCTGGCCAGCCTTGATACACGCGCTGCCCTGGAGCAATACGGCGGCCCGCAGTTGCACCTGTTCGCCGGTAGTGACGCGCTGGTACCGGTGGAGGCTGCCAAGGCCCTGAGCGACCTGTTGCCTGACGTGGAAGTCGGCCTGGTCGAAGACAGTTCCCACGCCTTCCTGCTGGAGTACCCGCAGGAGCTGGCGGCGGGCATCAAGAGTTTCCTGCATGAGAGTGGTGATGACTGATCTTTCCCAGCCCACCTTGCCCGGTGCCCTGCCGGACAAGCGCCAGGTGGCGGCTTCGTTTTCCCGCGCCGCGGCCAGCTACGACAGTGTCGCGGCCCTGCAGCGCGCCGTAGGCATGGCGCTGCTGGATAAACTGCCCGCAGGGCTCGCCCCAGCGCGCTGGCTGGACATGGGCAGTGGCACCGGCCATTTCAGCCGGGTCCTGGCCGAGTGCTTCAACGATGCCGATGGTGTGGCGGTGGACATCGCCGAGGGCATGTTGCGCCATGCCCGTGAGCACGGCGGCGCCCGGCACCATGTGGCAGGTGACGCCGAGCGTCTGCCGTTGCTCGATGGCAGTGTAGATCTGCTGTTCAGCAGCCTGGCGGTGCAGTGGTGCGGCCAGTTCGCCAGCGTGCTGGGTGAGGCACGGCGGGTGCTGCGCCCAGGCGGGGTGTTGGCATTCAGCAGCTTGTGCGTGGGCACCCTCGATGAGTTGCGTGCCAGCTGGCAAGCCGTCGATGGCATGGTGCATGTCAATCGCTTCCGGCGTTTCGAGGATTACCAGCGTCTATGCGGGGACAGCGGCCTGGAGCTGATCGACCTGGAGCGACGTCCCCATGTACTGCATTACCTCGACGTGCGCAGCCTGACCCACGAGCTCAAGGCACTGGGTGCGCACAACCTCAATCCGGGGCGCCCATCGGGGTTGACCGGACGCGCGCGGATGCAGGGCCTGTTGCAGGCCTATGAACAGTTCCGCCAGCCTCAGGGGCTGCCTGCCACCTATCAGGTGGTGTATGGCGTCTTGCGCAAACCGCTGGCCGGGGAGCAGTGACATGAGCCAGGCCTATTTTGTTGCCGGCACCGACACCGATGTCGGCAAGACCACCATCGCCGCGGGTCTGCTGCATGCGGCGATGCAGTCGGGGCTGAGCACGCTGGCGGCCAAGCCGGTGGCATCCGGGTGCATGGTGACGCCCAGAGGGTTGCGCAACAGCGATGCCTTGGCGTTGATCGATGAAAGCTCGGTCAAAATGCCGTATGAAGCGGTCAATCCTTTCGCTTTTGAGCCGGCCATCGCTCCACACGTGGCGGCGCACGAGGCGGGGGTGGTGTTGAGCGTACCGGTGCTGCGTGATGCGATGCAGCAGGTGCTGGCGCAGCACGCCGACTTCACCTTGATCGAAGGGGCCGGCGGCTGGCGGGTGCCGTTGTCCGACCATGCCAACCTGTCAGACCTGGCCATTGCCCTGAAACTGCCGGTAATCCTGGTGGTAGGGGTGCGGTTGGGATGTATCAACCACGCCTTGCTCAGCGCCGAAGCCATCGCCCGCGACGGCCTGCAACTGGCCGGTTGGGTGGCGAACATCGTCGATCCGCGGACATCGCGCCTGGAGGAGAACCTGTCGAGCCTGGCTGAGCGGCTGCCCGCGCCATGCCTGGGGCGCATACCCTGGTTGAAACAAGCGAGCGCCGCTGCGGTGGCGGAGCATTTGCACCTGGACCTGCTGGATTAGGCCTTTGCCTATCAGCTGGCACTAGGCTATTAGGGATTTAAACGGGCCTTTTTCCCGGTCTGCTGCTTTAATAAGGTCTGTTCATCATCCAGCGTCATGGAGTCCTGACATGGAAATCAATGCGAGTTCCGCCTTCTACGCGGGCCTGGGTGCCATCCAGAACGGGCAGAACCGGGTCGATCAGGCCGCCCAGCAGATCGCCAGCGGCGCCGTCGAGCGTGGCACCAGCGGGCAGTCCAGCGACTACCAGGCAGAGCGTCTGCGCAGCGTTGACCGCAGCCAACAGATGGATCTGGCCACCAGCACCGTGCAACTGGCCCTGGGCAAGCACGAAGTCGAACTGGGTGCCAAAGTCGCCAAGGCTTCCGATGAAATGCTCGGCCGATTCATCGACACCTACGCCTGACTCGCTGAACCACATTCGCTTACTTCGCGGGGCAAGCCCGCTTCCATTCGTGGGAGCGGGCTTGCCCCGCGATACGTTTGAGGGTGTTTGGCCGAATTGTCATATTAGGCGGCATAAATGCCATTGTTAGCCCACCTTGACAGCGAGGCGTCCTAAACGTAAGTTTCAAACAACTGTTTGACCGAAAGCCGCCAAGAGCTGGTCGGTACCCGCGGTCTCCCTACCGAACTCATCACAGAGGTTCATCGCAATGCCTGATTACAAAGCCCCCTTGCGTGATATCCGCTTCGTCCGCGACGAACTGCTCGGCTATGAGGCGCATTATCAGAGCCTGCCGGGCTGCCAGGACGCCACGCCCGACATGGTCGACGCGATCCTGCAGGAAGGCGCGAAGTTCTGTGAAGAGGTACTGGCCCCGCTGAACCGCGTCGGCGACCTGGAAGGCTGCACCTGGAGCGAGGCGGGCGTGAAGACCCCGACCGGCTTCAAGGAAGCCTACCAACAGTTCGTCGAAGGCGGCTGGCCGAGCCTGGCCCATGACGTCGAGCACGGCGGTCAGGGCCTGCCAGAATCGTTGGGCTTGGCCCTGAGCGAAATGGTCGGTGAAGCGAACTGGTCGTGGGGCATGTATCCAGGCCTCTCCCACGGTGCAATGAACACCATCTCCGAGCACGGAACCCCAGAGCAGCAGGAAACCTATCTGACCAAGCTGGTGTCCGGCGAATGGACCGGCACCATGTGCCTGACCGAACCGCACTGCGGCACCGACTTGGGCATGCTGCGCACCAAGGCCGAACCTCAGGCCGACGGTAGCTACAAAGTGTCCGGCACCAAGATCTTCATCTCGGCCGGTGAACACGACATGGCCGACAACATCGTGCACATCGTCCTGGCCCGCCTGCCCGATGCGCCGGCCGGCACCAAGGGTATCTCGCTGTTCATCGTGCCGAAGTTCCTGCCCAACGCCGAAGGAGGCGCGGGCGAGCGCAACGGCGTGAGCTGCGGCTCGCTTGAGCACAAGATGGGCATCCACGGCAACGCCACCTGCGTGATGAACTTCGACAGCGCCACCGGCTATCTGATCGGCCCCGCCAACAAGGGCCTGAACTGCATGTTCACTTTCATGAACACCGCTCGCCTGGGCACCGCGCTGCAAGGCCTGGCCCACGCCGAGGTGGCGTTCCAGGGTGGTCTGAAATATGCCCGTGACCGCCTGCAGATGCGCTCGCTGACCGGCCCTAAAGCCCCGGATAAAGCCGCTGACCCGATCATTGTCCACCCGGACGTGCGCCGCATGTTGCTGACCATGAAGGCGTTCGCCGAAGGCAACCGCGCCATGGTCTACTTCACCGCCAAGCAGGTGGACATCGTCAAGTACAGCCAGGATGAGGAAGAGCGCAAGAAGGCCGACGCGCTGTTGGCTTTCCTGACCCCGATCGCCAAGGCGTTCATGACCGAAGTTGGTTTCGAGTCGGCCAACCACGGTGTGCAGATCTACGGCGGTCATGGCTTCATCGCCGAATGGGGCATGGAGCAAAACGTACGCGACAGCCGCATTTCCATGCTGTACGAAGGCACCACAGGCATCCAGGCGCTTGACCTGCTCGGCCGCAAGGTGCTGATGACCCAGGGCGAGGCGCTCAAAGGCTTCACCAAGATCGTTCACAAGTTCTGCCAATCCCAGGAAGGCAACGCCGCCACCAAGGAGTTCGTCGAGCCGCTGGCCGCGATCAACAAGGAATGGGGCGAGCTGACCATGAAGATCGGCATGGCCGCGATGAAGGACCGCGAGGAAGTGGGTGCCGCTTCGGTGGACTACCTGATGTACTCCGGCTATGCGTGCCTGGCCTACTTCTGGGCCGACATCGCCCGCTTGGCAGCCGAGAAACTGGCAGCCGGCACCAGCGAAGAGGCGTTCTACACCGCCAAACTGCAGACTGCGCGCTTCTACTTCCAGCGCATCCTGCCGCGTACCCGCACCCACGTGGCGGCCATTCTGTCCGGCGCCGACAACCTGATGGCGATGAAGGAAGAAGACTTCGGTCTGTCCATCTAAGCCCAGACGGTTGCACGAAACCGCCTGCCGTTACCGGCAGGCGGTTTTTTTTGCCTGTGATTTTGGCTCCAGGAGCCTGTCGCGGGGCAAGCCCACAAGTTAGGCAGAGGCCCGCGATGGGCCTTGCCAACAGGCCAATGTCGCATCCAGTTACGAGAAAGTCTCAAGCTGGCCGCCATCCTTGCCGTTAAAGCGTCCGTAAATTCATCTATTCATGTGCGCTGCCGATGAAGTAGGGGCACAATGCCATTATTGATCTGCCGGGTCGGAGATTACCCTTGTTTCGTCTATCCGCTGTACGTGCGAGCCACTTTCTGCCATCGCTGATCCTTCTGCTGGCGGGGCTCGCTGCAGCCTATGTGAGGGACCTCAGTGTCTTTTTCACATCGCTGTTCAATGTTTTGCCCACCTTGGTTCTGTTACTGGGCGGCGCCTACTGCGCGGTGTATCGCCGCCAGCGTGAGCTGTTCCTGATGGTCACGGTGTACATCGCCTATTTCCTGCTCGACACCCAGACCGACTTCTACCGCGACAACGGCCGGGTCCGTGACGATGCCGCGGTGATCTTCCACTTGGTTTGCCTGTTGTTGCCGGCGCTGTTTGGCCTGTATGGCGCCTGGCAGGAACGTACGCACCTGGCCCAGGACCTTCTGGCCCGTTTCGCCGTGCTGTTCGCGGTTAGCAGCGTGGCCGTGGCGCTGGAGCAAAGTTTCCCCGAGGCGCTACTTGGCTGGCTGGCCGAGATCCGCTGGCCCTCGTTGCATGGCCAGTGGATGAGCCTAATCCAGTTGGCCTATCCGCTGTTCCTGGCGGTGTTCATCCTGTTGGTGGCGCAGTACCTGCGTGAGCCCAGGCCGTTGCATGCCGCACAGATCATCGGCCTGGTGGGTATCTTCTGGATGCTGCCCAAGACTTTCATCCTCCCCTTCACCCTGAACATCATGTGCAGCCAGGTGATGCTGATGATTGCCGCGGCGGTGTCCCACGAGGCCTACCAGATGGCCTTCCGCGATGAGTTGACCGGCCTGCCGGGACGACGGGCCTTGAACGAGCGTATGCAACGCCTGGGGCGCAACTATGTAATCGCCATGACCGACGTTGACCACTTCAAGAAATTCAACGATACCCATGGTCATGATGTCGGCGACCAGGTATTGCGCCTGGTTGCAAGCCGCTTGTCCAAGGTGACCGGCGGCGGTCGCGCCTACCGTTATGGTGGCGAAGAGTTCGCCTTGGTGTTTGCCGGCAAGACTGCCGAAGAATGCTTGCCCCACCTGGAGGCGGTACGCGAGATGATCGCCAACTATGCGATCCAACTGCGTGACCAGAACAGCCGGCCGCAGGATGACTCAACCGGTCGCCAGCGTCGCGGGGGCGGCGCAAACACCACGGTGTCGGTGACTATCAGCATCGGCGTGGCCGAGCGCCAGGCCGAGCACCGCAACCCCGATGAAGTGCTCAAGTCGGCCGACCAGGCGCTGTATAGCGCCAAAGGCGCGGGACGTAACTGCGTCATGACCTTCGGCCAGCAGTCGCGTCGTGGTGCTGTGCGCATGGCAGGTTAGTGAGTGACTATGGTAGACCATTCGGTCGCATGATGACCCTATGTCTCGTAAAAGTTGTTCGGTTACACTGCGGTCATCCCAGTGCTGCGGCCCTCATCGGCCGCCCCGACCCCGATAGCGAGAGGTTGTCATGGCTGAATATAAAGCGCCCCTGCGCGATATGCGCTTCGTCCTCAATGAAGTCTTCGACGTGGCCACGCTCTGGTCGCAACTGCCCGGCCTTGCCGAGGCAGTCGATGCCGATACGGCCATGGCGGTGCTGGAGGAGGCCGGCAAGGTCACCGGCAAGACCATCGCGCCGCTGAGCCGTGCCGCCGACGAAGAGGGTTGCCATTGGGACAACGGCTCGGTGCGCACCCCGGCGGGCTTCATCGAGGCATACAACACTTATGCCGAAGGTGGCTGGGTCGGCGTTGGCGGCGATCCGCTCTTCGGTGGCATGGGCATGCCCAAGGTCGTTTCGGCCCAGGTCGAGGAAATGGTCAATGCCTCGAGCCTGGCCTTCGGCCTGTACCCGATGCTGACCGCCGGCGCCTGCCTGTCGATCAACGCCCACGCCAGTGAACCGCTCAAGGAAAAGTACCTGCCGAACATGTACTCGGGTGTCTGGGCCGGCTCCATGTGCCTCACCGAGCCCCACGCCGGTACCGACCTGGGCATCATCCGTACCAAGGCCGAGCCCCAGGCTGATGGCAGCTACAAGGTCAGCGGCACCAAGATCTTCATCACCGGTGGCGAGCACGATCTCACCGAGAACATCATCCATCTGGTACTGGCCAAGCTGCCGGATGCACCGGCAGGCCCGAAAGGCATCTCGCTGTTCCTGGTGCCCAAGTTCCTGGTCAACGAAGATGGCAGTCTCGGCGCGCGCAACCCGGCCACTTGCGGCTCGATCGAGCACAAGATGGGCATCCAGGGCTCGGCCACCTGCGTGATGAACTTCGACGAAGCGGTCGGCTATATCGTCGGCGAGCCGAACAAAGGCCTGGCAGCCATGTTCACCATGATGAACTACGAGCGCCTGGGGGTTGGCATCCAGGGCCTGGCCTCGGCCGAGCGCTCCTACCAGAACGCCGTGGAGTATGCCCGCGACCGTCTGCAGAGCCGCGCCCCGACCGGCCCGCAGGCCAAGGACAAGGTGGCCGACCCGATCATCGTCCACCCGGACGTGCGCCGCATGCTGCTGACCATGAAGGCGCTGACCGAAGGCGGCCGGGCGTTCTCCACCTATGTGGCGATGCAGCTCGACAGCGCCAAGTACAGCGAAGACGCCGCGACCCGCAAGCGCAGTGAGGAACTGGTGGCGCTGCTTACCCCGGTGGCCAAGGCCTTCCTCACTGACCTGGGTCTGGAGTGCACGGTGCATGGCCAGCAGGTCTTCGGCGGCCATGGCTACATCCGTGAGTGGGGCCAGGAGCAGCTGGTGCGCGATGTGCGCATCACCCAGATCTACGAAGGCACCAATGGTATCCAGGCACTGGACCTGGTCGGTCGCAAGGTGGTGGCCAGTGGTGGCGCTTACTACAAGCTGTTCGCCGACGAGATTCGCGAGTTCATCGCCGTCAGCGCTGCTGACCTTGGCGAGTTCACCAAGCCCCTGGCAGCCTCCCTCGACCAGCTCGACGAGCTGACCAACTGGGTGCTGGATCAGGCCAAGGGCAACCCCAACGAGATCGGCGCGGCTTCGGTCGAATACCTGCACGCATTCGGTTATGTCGCCTACGCCTACATGTGGGCACTGATGGCGCGGGCTGCCAAGGCCGGCGAAGGCGATGCGGACTTCTATGGCGCCAAGTTGGGCACGGCACGTTTCTACTTTGCACGCCTGTTGCCGCGAGTCCATTCGCTGGCGGCGTCGGTGAAAGCTGGTAGCGAATCGCTGTACCTGCTGGACGCTGCGCAGTTCTGACCCCGAGCGGACTGCTTGATAACCTGATTGCGGCATGAGGCCGCCCCGCACCGGATACATCCGGTGCCGGGCGGCTTTTTGTTTTGCCGGCGGCACATGTTTGTGAACAAACCTCTTTTGTAAGCTTTGGCTTACACGACGTGGTGACGTTTCGCCTCTTTCCTGAGATTGGATCCACGGTTACTCTTTCTTACATGGACGTAGCGCAGGACGCGCAATGGACAGAGCAGGACGCCTTACAAGGAAGTTGCGCAGGAAGCGCGAAAAGATAGAACAGGGACAAGAAGGATTTCCTGCCAGGATGGCGGGGTGATAGGGATGTCGAAGGGAAACAGTCTGGAAAACCCCGCTTAGGCGGGGTTTTCTTTATGGGCGCGTTTCAGCCAAGCACGTCCAACGGTGAAATCCCCAGCTGGCGTGGGTCGGCTTCTTCCTCCAACAAGCTGCGCAGCAGCTCGACCGAGGCCTGTTGACGTTGTGCGTCACGAAACACCAGGCCTACCTTCAACGGAATACGTGGCTCGCTGAGAGGTTTCCACAGCAGCTCCTGGTCGTCCTGGGTGGCTTCCTTGGCCCGACCCGGCAGGATGGTCGCCAGCGCAGTGTGCGCCAGGCTGTCGAGGATACCCGCCATGTTGTTCATCTCGGCCTGCACCTGCGGCCTGCGCCCTTGGCTGGCCAGCTGCGCCTTCCAGATCTGGCGGATCTGGAATTCTTCGCCAAGCATCAGCATCGGTAACTCGGCAGCCTGACGCATCGAGACTTTCTTGAAGTCCTTCAACGGGTGGGCACGGGGAATGACCAATTGCAGTTCATCTTCGTACAGCAGCAAGCCATGCAGGCCAGGCTGGCGTGGCGGCAGGTAGCTGATGCCGATGTCCAGGCTGCCGTTGAGCAGGCGCCGCTCGATCTCTGACCCCGACAGTTCATAGATCTGTACCACCAGGTGCGGCTGGGCTTTGCGCACCCGCTCCAGAAGTTGCGGCACCAGGCTTGGCCGCACGGTCTGCAGTACCCCGATAGCCAGGGTGCGCAGTGATTGGCCCTTGAAGTTGCCCATGGCCTCGTGGGCCCGTTGAAGGCCTTCGAGCAAGGGCACGGCGTGGTTGTACAGGGTATGCGCGGCGAGCGTGGGCAGCAGGCGTTTGTTGCTGCGTTCAAACAGGCTCAGGTCGAGGCTGTGCTCCAGCTGGCGAATCTGTTGGGACAGCGCTGGCTGGGACAGCGAAAGGCGTTCGGCGGCGCGGCCCACATGGCCTTCTTCATAGACCGCGACGAAGTAACGCAGTTGGCGAAAATCCATAAGTGATACTTATCGAAAAAGCTGAGAAATCGAAATGGCCGGGAAACGACTAGAGCCCTAGTCTATCGCCGTATTCCAACGGGTTACAGCGCTCAACCCGGCGATTGTTACCGCAGCTGAGAAACACTTTTGATAGGCAAGGCAGAATATTCAATTCCGGCGTCAGACCGGAGCCTTGACCGCCCACCACCGTGATTGGCCGGAGTCCCGATGAACCTGTTCAACCTGCGCCGTTCGGCACCCGCCGTCGCCGAGCCCAAGGGTGCCTCGGTGAGCGTGCCGGCCGCCGCGCAGTGCTCCCGCGAGCGGCTGATGCCCAGCATCGAACGTGCGCCGCACGTGTTCGTGCGAGGCCAGGGATCGTGGTTGTGGGACGACGAGGGTCACGCCTACCTGGACTTCACCCAGGGTTGCGCGGTGAACAGTCTGGGCCACAGCCCGAGCGTGCTGGTCAAGGCCCTGGGCGACCAGGCCCAGGCCTTGATCAATCCAGGCGCGGGCTACCACAGCCGCGGCCTGCTGAACCTGGCCGAGTTGCTGTGCCAGCGCACCGACAGTGATCAGGCCTACCTGCTCAACAGTGGCGCCGAGGCCTGCGAGGGGGCGATCAAGCTGGCGCGCAAATGGGGCCAGCTGCACCGCAACGGCGCCTATCACATCATTACCGCCAGCCAAGGTTGCCATGGGCGCACGCTCGGGGCGTTGTCGGCGTCCGACCCGCTGCCATGCAACCGTTGCGAGCCCGGCTTGCCGGGCTTCAGCAAGGTGCCTTTCAACGACCTGGCGGCGCTGCATGCGGCGGTCGACTCGCGCACCGTGGCGATCATGCTCGAGCCGATACAGGGTGAGGCCGGCGTGATTCCGGCCACCCGTGAGTACCTCCAGGGTGTCGAGCGGTTGTGCCGTGAGCTGGGCATTCTGCTGATCCTCGATGAGGTGCAGACCGGTGTAGGACGTTGCGGCGCCCTGTTGGCAGAGGAAACCTACGGCGTGCGGGCCGACATCATCACTCTCGGCAAAGGCCTGGGCGGCGGTGTGCCGTTGGCCGCGCTGCTGGCCCGCGGACGCGCCTGCTGCGCCGAACCGGGCGAGCTGGAAGGCAGCCACCATGGCAACGCACTGATGAGCGCTGCCGGGATGGCTGTGCTGCAGACCGTGCTGGAGAAGGGGTTCTTCGAGCAGGTGATGGACAGTGGTCGCCACCTGCGCGATGGCCTCAGCCGCCTGGCTGGCCGCTATGGCCAGGGCGAAGTGCGTGGCCAGGGGCTGCTGTGGGGGCTGCAACTGCGTGAGGGGACCGCAGTGCCGCTGGTCGAGGCGGCATTGCAGGAAGGCTTGCTGCTCAATGCCCCGCAGGCCGATGTTGTGCGCTTCTCGCCGGCGCTGACCGTGAGCAAAGGCAACATCGACGAAATGCTTCAGCGCCTGGCCCGGGCGTTCACCCGGCTGCATGCCCACCAGCACAATCGCCGCGAAGTTCCGGCCTGACTTGGCACCGGCATACAGAATTTCAATGAACCGTCTCGCGTTCCTGCGCATCGCCTCTGGTCTGAAATACATGGCCAGGGGCGTTTTTTTGCCCGGTGGAACCTCCGGGCGGTGCGACTAGTCTGTGTTGATACACTTTCAAGGAGCGCACCGCATGGACTTCATTCGCATCATCATCGCTATCCTCCTGCCACCGCTGGGCGTATTTCTCCAGGTGGGATTCGGTGGCGCGTTCTGGCTGAACATCCTGCTGACCCTGCTGGGTTATATCCCCGGGATCGTGCACGCGGTGTACATCATTGCCAAGCGCTGAGAGCAAAGACCGCTCTGCAAGCATGAACTGCGCGGGAGCGGCGCACCGCCGCTCCCACGCAGTTGCAGTTGAAGCCTGAAACTCTGTTTTGCCCTACCGGCCTAGCAACCGGCAGTAGAACTTCCACTCTTCGTCGAGCGCATGCGCCAGATTCGCCGCCTGGCGAAACCCATGCCGCTCGCCCGCATAAAAATGCCCCTCGGCTTGGATGCCATTGGCCTGTAGGGCCTCGAGCATCAAGCGTGTCTGCCCCGGTACCACCACCGCATCCAGCTCACCCTGGAAGAAAATCACCGGTACCTTGATCCGTCCGGCGTGCAGCAATGGTGTGCGCTGGCGATATCGATCGGCATCGCGTTGCGGGTCGCCGATCAGCCAGTCCAGGTAGTCGCTTTCGAACTTGTGGGTGGCCCTGCCCAGCGCTTCGGGGTCGCTGACGCCGTACAGGCTGGCGCCGCCACGGAACACATCCTGGAAGGCCAAGGCGCATAGGGTAGTGTAGCCCCCCGCGCTGCCACCGCGGATGAAGGCCTGGGCCGGGTCGATCAGGCCCAGCTCGGCAAGATGCCTGACTGCCCCGCAGGCGTCCTCGACGTCGCATTCGCCCCAGCGCAGGTACAGCGCCTGGCGATAAGCGCGACCGTAGCCGCTGCTGCCTCGGTAGTTGAGGTCGGCGACGGCGAAGCCGCGTTGGGTCCAATACTGGATACGCGAGTCGAGCACCGGGTAGCAGGCCGAGGTCGGGCCGCCATGGATGAACACCACCAGTGGGGGTAGGCCGGCCGTACCTTGCATGGCTGGGTAGAAGAAGCCGTGGGCCGAACCATCGCCACTGGCATAGTGGATCGGCTGGGGGCGGCTGATGTGTTCCACCGGTAGCACCTCGGCGCCGCCTGCCAGTACTTCGACTGCGTGGCTGCGCTGGTCGATGGCGATCACCGCCGCTGGGCTGATCGGCGAGGCGGCCACTGCATAGATGCGCTCGTTATCCAAGGCCAGGCCACGGAACCGCGTGTATGCACTGGCATAGCGTTCCACTTCGCCGCTGTCGCGGCGCAACCCCAGTTCTCCGAAGCCGTCCTCGAACCAGCTGGCCAGATAGCTGGCGGGGCCGAGGGCCAGCCAAGTGCTGGCGCCCAGCTGCCAAGGAGCTGCGGCGTGGTCTGCGGATGCGGCGGGCAGACGTTGCCAGTGTCCGTCGAGCTCGCCCCAGGGTTGCCAGAAACCGTCGCGATCGGAAAGGCAGTACAAGCGGCCTTGCTCATCGAAGCGGGGCTGCTGCAAGGATTCGTCCTGCGCGGCGACGCAGCGTACCGCGCCCCAGGCGCCAGAAGGTTCGCGTTCCCGGCACATCAGGCGGGTGACGGTCCAGGGTTGCGCCGGCCGGTCCCACTCGATCCAGGCCAGGCGGCATCCATCGTGGCTCAGTGTGGGGGAGGCATAGAAGTCGGCGCCTTCTGCCAGGATCTGTCGATGCTCTGCGGTGAGACCCACAAGGCGATGCTCGACCTGCTCCCCGTGGTGTTCCTCGACGGCCAGAACCAGGCCCGCATGCCACTGCACATCACCGTAGCGGCGGTCGTCAGCATGGGTGAGCCGGTGCGGCAAGCTGCCGTCCAGTGCCTGCAGATAGACCTGCTGGTCCTGTTCGTTGACGAACACCAGCCCTTCGTCGCTCAGGCAAAAACTGCCGCCGCCGTACTCGTAGACCCGGCTGCGCACACTGAACCCCTCCGGGGTCAGGCAACGTGCCTGGTGGTCGCGCCAATGCCAGATCCGACAAGCGCCATCGGCCGGCCGGAACTCGTTCCAGAACACACCGTGTTCGCCGACCTTCAGTTCGGCGAAGTCGGTCCCGGCGGCCACCGCCTGGGTGGCGCTGAACTCAGCCGCGGGCAATGACATGGGAGTTGCGCTCGTTGCGGAAGGTCATCTGTTCAATCTCCAGCGTAGCGTGCTCGGCTTCTTCGCGGGCCTTGAGGATGATGCCGTGGTCCGGTGACTTGGCGCACACCGGGTCGGCCTTGCTGGCATCGCCGGTGAGCATGAAGGCCTGGCAGCGGCAGCCGCCGAAGTCCTTTTCCTTCTCGTCGCACGAGCGGCACGGCTCGGGCATCCAGTCATAGCCCCGGAAGCGGTTGAAGCCGAACGAGTCGTACCAGATGTGGCGCAGGTCATGGTCGCGCACATTGGGGAACTGCACCGGCAGCTGGCGCGCGCCATGGCAGGGCAGGGCGGTGCCGTCCGGGGTGATGGTCAGGAACAGGCTGCCCCAGCCATTCATGCAGGCCTTGGGGCGCTCTTCGTAGTAGTCGGGGGTGACGAAGATCAGCTTGCACGGGCTGCCTTCGGCCTTGAGCTTGTCGCGGTACTCATTGGTGATGCGCTCGGCCCGTTCCAGCTGGGCGCGGGTCGGCAGCAGGCCAAGGCGGTTGAGGTGCGCCCAGCCGTAGAACTGGCAGGTGGCCAGCTCCACGAAGTCGGCCTCAAGGGCGATGCACAGCTCGATGATGCGGTCGATCCGGTCGATGTTGTGCCGATGGGTGACGAAGTTGAGCACCATCGGGTAGCCGTGGGCCTTCACCGCCCGGGCCATCTCCAGTTTCTGCGCGAAGGCCTTCTTCGAGCCGGCCAGCAGGTTGTTCACCTGCTCGTCGCTGGCCTGGAAGCTGATCTGGATATGATCCAGCCCGGCCTGCTTGAACGCGGCGATCTTCTGCTCGGTCAGGCCGATGCCGGAGGTGATCAGGTTGGTGTAGTAGCCCAGGCGCCGGGCCTCGCCGATCAGCTCGGCGAGGTCCTGGCGCACCAGCGGTTCGCCGCCGGAAAAACCGATTTGCGCGGCGCCCATCTCGCGGGCTTCGGCCATCACCTTGAACCACTGCTCGGTGCTCAGCTCTTTGCCCTGCTCGGCGAAATCCAGCGGGTTCGAGCAGTACGGGCACTGCAGCGGGCAGCGGTAGGTGAGTTCGGCCAGGAGCCACAACGGCAGGCCGACCGGCACCTCAGGCGAGGGTGATCCAGTGTTCGGCACGGGCCACCTCCATGAACTGCTCGATGTCGTCGGCGACTTCGGGCACACCGGGGAACTGCTGTTGCAGCTCGCTAATGATCGCGGCGACGCTGCGCTGGCCATCGATCAGTCCGCCAATCAGGCCCGCGCTGTCGTTGAGCTTGATCATCCCCTCGGGGTACAGCAGCACATGGCCCTTTTGCGCGGGCTCGTACTGGAAACGATAGCCGGGGCGCCAGGCGGGCACTTGTTGACGGTCGAAACTCATAGGGCAATCCCCTTGTGCCAGACCCGCTCGGCGGTGACGCTGTGATACGGCGGGCGGTTCAGTTCATAGGCCATGCTCATGGCATCGAGCATGCTCCACAGGATATCCAGCTTGAACTGCAGGATCTCCAGCATGCGCTCCTGCCCTTCGCGGGTGGTGTAGTGCTGCAGGGTGATCGCCAGACCGTGTTCTACATCACGCCGGGCCTGGCCCAGGCGGGTGCGGAAGTATTCGTAGCCGGCCGGGTCGATCCACGGGTAGTGCTGCGGCCAGCTGTCCAGGCGTGACTGGTGGATCTGTGGGGCGAACAGTTCGGTCAGCGAGCTGCTGGCGGCCTCCTGCCAGCTGGCGCGGCGGGCGAAGTTGACGTAGGCGTCGACGGCGAAGCGCACGCCGGGCAACACCAGCTCCTGGCTACGCAATTGGTCCGGGTCCAGGCCCACGGCCTGGCCCAGGCGCAACCAGGCCTCGATGCCGCCGTCCTCGCCGGGTGCGCCATCGTGGTCGAGCAGGCGCTGGATCCACTCGCGGCGGATTTCGCGGTCCGGGCAGTTGGCCAGGATCGCCGCATCCTTCATCGGGATGTTGACCTGGTAGTAGAAGCGGTTGGCCACCCAGCCCTGGATCTGCTCGCGGCTGGCGCGGCCTTCATACATCGCCACGTGGTAGGGGTGATGGATGTGGTAATAGGCACCCTTGGCGCGCAGGGCCTGCTCGAACTCGGTAGGGGACATCGGCGTTGCGTCGCTCACGGGGCCTCCTTACAGCTCGATACTCATGCCATCGAAGGCGACTTCCACGCCCCGGCGCTGTACTTCGGCGCGTTCCGGCGAGTCTTCGTCGAGGATCGGGTTGGTGTTGTTGATGTGGATAAGCACCTTGCGCTGACGTGGGAAACCGTCCAGCACCTCGAGCATGCCGCCCGCGCCATTCTGCGCCAGGTGGCCCATCTCGCGGCCGGTGCGGGTGCCGACGCCGCGGCGCTGCATCTCATCATCCTCCCACAGGGTGCCGTCGACCAGCAGGCAGTCGGCGCCATGCATCTTCTCCAGCAGCTTGGCGTCGACCTGGCCCAGGCCCGGCGCGTAGAACAGCTTGCCGCCGGTGCGGGTGTCCTCCACCAGCAGCCCGAGGTTGTCGCCCGGGTGCGGGTCGAAACGGTGCGGCGAGTAGGGCGGTGCGGCGCTGCGCAGTGGGAAGGGGGTAAAGCGAAGGTTAGGGCAGGCATTGATGACGAAGCTGCCAGCCAGCTCAATGCGGTTCCACACCAGCCCGCCGTTCCAGTGGCTGAGCATGTTGAACAGCGGGAAGCCGGTGGACAGGTCCTGGTGGACCATGTCGGTGCACCACACTTGGTGCGGGCAGCCTTCGCGCAGGCTGAGCAGGCCGGTGGTGTGGTCGATCTGGCTGTCGAGCAGGACGATGGCATCGATACCGGTGTCACGCAGGGCACGGGCCGGCTGCATCGGCGCGAAGGCCTGGAGCTGGGCGCGGATGTCCGGTGAGGCATTGCACAGGATCCAGTGCTCGCCGTCGTCGGACAGGGCGATGGACGACTGGGTACGCGCCGTGGCGCGCAGGGTGCCGTCGCGGTAGCCCTTGCAGTTGACGCAGTTGCAGTTCCACTGGGGGAAGCCGCCACCGGCGGCGGAACCGAGAATCTGGATGTACATGCGCGCCCTCGTAAACGCTGATCCGAAAAACGACAACGCCCCGGCGGGCCGAGGCGTCGTAACGCACTGCCGCTCAGCGGTTGGCGAAGTACATGGTAACTTCGAAGCCGATACGCAGGTCAGTGTATGCAGGTTTGGTCCACATGGGTTTGCTCCTTCCGGATGGGATTTGAGGTGGTCGGTTCATTATTGGGTTCTCTCAGGCACGAGAGGTTCCATTGACCGAGATTGCGCTATCTTACAAGAAAAAATTGTACCGAAAGGTTAATTATTCGAAATGTGCCCTTGCACAAACGGTAACAATCATTTCCGCCCTCACCGCCATTTGGCGTCCGGCGCGACGACATTGGCCAGGCAAAGCCAACCGTGCCTGGCGTCGATGAGTTGCTGCAGTAGTTCGTCCAACTGAACTTGCTCGACATTGAGAATAGACCGGCGCATCCGCGACAGGTCCGGATTGTGGGTCGCCATATGTGCCTGCCAGGCCCATTGAGCGACATCGGCATTGCTCATCGCCGTTTCGTCGAACTGATTGGCCAGTTGCGTGCGGGCATCGGCGTCCAGCGCGACGCCTTGACCCAGCAGATCCAGCAGGTGGCCAAGGATCTGCGCGTGGCTGGCGTGCGGGGATTGCACGCCGAACAGGAGCCCACCGTAGCCTTCGATCTGACGAAAGGCGCTGAACACCGCATAACCCAATTGCAGCTCAACGCGCAGGCGTTGATAGACGGGGCCTTGCAACAGATGGGCGAGCAGGCGGCCGGTGGGCTGCAGGTGCGCAGGCAATGGACAGAACAGCAACAGTGCGGGCTCGCTGCCCTTGGTCGGGATCTGCCGCCAGTGGCGCTCGTGGAACGGATGAGGCTCTGAGGGCTCGGCAGGTTGACCCATGAGGCTTTGCAGTACCGTTCCCAGCGCCCCCTGTTGCGCCGCGTCGAATCCTTGCGCCAACCCCTGCCACCGGGCCTGCTGCCAGAGTGAATCGAGCTGCGGCTGGTCCGGCGTGCAGGCCGGTAGTGGTTGCATTGCGCCCATCAGCAAGGTGTTCGGCAGTGCCTTGAGCAACGCGCGGATCGGTATCAAGGGGGCTTCGGCTGCCGTTGGTGCCTGCCAATGCTGCCTGGCAGGCGCGCGCAGCAACGCAAGCGCCTCCTGTGTGGCGTTGATCACGGCCAGGGGATGCCCCGCCAGGTGCAACTGCCAGTACTCGCCGCAGGCCTCGAAGCCCAGGTGCAATGCCGCCTGCGTGGCACGCTCGCGCAACGGTCGAAGGCTGTGCTCGAGAACGGTCCACAGGCGTTGGCGCAGAGGTGACGGAACCTGCCAGCGCAGGTCCAGGGCCGCGAACTGGCGTGCTGGCGGCAGGCAGTGGCCGATAGCGAGCGCGGCTGGCAATGCACTGCCGATCGTGGGCAGGGCGTCTGCCAGCAGTGCTTCCTCGGGTGGCAGTTGCCAGTCCCCTGCAGCCATGGATGGCAGGTCGGCCAACAGTGCATCGAAGGCGGCCAGTCCTTGGCCCGACAGACCGCTGAACGACCGGCCGGCGCTGTCGCGCTGGGCCAGTTCGAGCGCGCTTCCAGCTTGTTCCCGGCGCTGCTGTAGTTGAGTGAAGCGCAGGTTCAGCTGTCCAGGATCCTGCTGGCGTAGAAAGCCCAGCCAGCCATGCAGCAGCGCCCGGGCCTCGGCCAGGCAGGCCTCGTCCGACAGCTGCAACTGGACATGCCAGAGCAGCTGCCCGGCATGGGCGTGGAGTTGTTGCGCCTTGCAGTCCTGCAGCCAGCCCCGTTTGCGCAAGGCATCCAGCCAACCGCCAGGCCGGCTGTCGGTGAGCTGGGCCAGTAACAATTCAAGCGCCTGCTCCGCGCCTTCCGGCATGCGGTCATGGGCGAACAGCCAGTCCTGACGGGCACCCCATGCGGTTGGCTGGCGCAAAGGCGCTTCGAGCAAGGCGGGCGGCGGATTGCGGACGGCGCCCGGACCCTGGGCGAACAACTTGCCGTAACGTCTGCCCAGTTGTGCCAGCTCATCCAGTGACTGCGGGCCGACCAGGCTCAAGGTGAGCTGCGTGCCTTGATAGTGGTGTTGATGGAACAGTCTCAGCCCTTGCTGGAAGGCCGGGCTTTCCAGCGGCAGGCTGTAGCGGTTGCCCGCATGGAAAGCGCTCAGCGGATGGCGCGCCGACACCGATTGCAACAGAGTGAACTGGCGTTGGGCTTCGGGGTTGCGCGACCAGGCGATGAACTCGGCATGAATCACCTCGCGTTCGCGGCGCTGGCGCTCGATGGCAAAGTCCGGTTCGGCGAGCATCTGGCACAGACGCTCCAGCCCGCCGGCCAGCGCCATGGGCGGCACTTCGAAGAAGAAGTCGGTGGTGCGCTCGCGGGTGCTGGCGTTGACCTGGCCACCCAGGCCCTGGACATAGCGCATGAGGCCGTCGTGCAGCGGGAAGCGCGCGGTGCCGAGGAAGAACAGGTGTTCGAGAAAGTGCGCCAGGCCCGGCCAGCGCGCCGGGGCGTCGTGGCTGCCTGCATGCACCCGCAGCGCTGCCGCAGCGCGCTTGAGGCGTGGGGCATGGCGCAGGGTCAGGTGCAGGCCGTTGGCGAGGGTGAGGTGGCGAATGGCGTCGGACATGACGCCATGCTAGCGCGCAATGCTGAGGTTGTCTGGTCTGGCCCTGCCGCAGTTAATGCAGATCCCGACGCAGGTCCGCCAGGTAGGGAAATGCTTCCCGCCCTTTCAATACCCGCTCGCGCTGCAGATCTGCCAGCAACAGTCCTTCTTCGTGGCCGGCTATTGCCAGCACATCCCCGTCCGGCCCAATGATGCTGCTCTGCCCGCAATACTGGATCTCGCTCTCGCTGCCGCAGTAGTTGGCGTACACCAGGTAGCACTGGTTCTCTTGCGCCCGCGAGCGCACGGTCACCTGGCAGACGAAGTCGTAGGGCGCCATGTTCGCCGTCGGCACCAGGATCAGCTCAGCGCCGTTCAGCGCCAGGCGCCGGGCGTTCTCCGGGAACTCGATGTCGTAGCAGATCAACAGACCTACCTTCCAGCCGTCCAGCTCGACTACCGGGAAGTGATCGGCGCCTGGGCTGAACATCGAGCGGTCGAGCTCACCGAACAGGTGGGTCTTGCGGTAGTTGCACAGGCTGCTGCCATGGGCATCGATCAGTTGCACGCTGTTGTAGATCGCCCCGTCCTCGGCCCGCTCCGGATAGCCATAGACGATGGCGATCCGGTGCGCTTGGGCAATCTCGACGACGCTCATCGCCGAGGGGCCGTCCTCGGCCTCGGCCAGGCGTTCCACCTGGTCCAGGCCGATGTTGTAGCCGCTGAGGAACATCTCCGGGCATACCAGCAACTGCGCGCCGCGGGCAGCGGCCAGCTGGGCCTGGTGCTGCAGGCGCTCGAGGTTGCTGGGCACGTCCAATGGCTTTGGCGTACCCTGGTAGAGGGCGATGCGCATGGCGCTACTCCTTCGCTCAGTCGGCCAGGGCGATCGGACCGATCTCGTGGAACACATCGCCTGGGCCGGGATTGTCCGGGTGGGTCTGGCCACCGAAGTGGTTGATGATACCCCACACGGCATTGAGCGAAGTCTGCACCGCGCCTTCGACCCAGGCCGGGGTCCACGACACGTCGTCACCGGCGATGAAGATGCCGCGCTGCTCGGCGGGCATGTCGGCCTGCATGAAGTGTGCGTACATGCGCTGGTTGTAGCGGTAGTGGCCCGGCAGCGCGCCCTTGAAGGCGCCGAGGAAGTGCGGGTCGGCCTCCCACGAGATGGTGATCGGATCGCCGATGATATGCCCGGCGATATCGGTCTTGGGGTAGATCTTCTTCAGCGCGTCGAGGGCCAGTTGCACGCGCTTTTCGGTCGGGTGCGGCAGCATCTTCAGGGCGTCGCTCATCCAGGCGTAGGACAGGCAGATCACTCCCGGCTTGTCGTCGCCGTTGTCGAACAGGTAGGTGCCGCGGGTCAGACGGTCGGTGAGGGTCATGCTCATCAGGTCGCGGCCGGTCTGCGGATCCTTGTCCTTCCAGAACGGGCGATCGACCATGACGAAGGTCTTCGACGACTGCATGTAGCGGGTGCGGTCCAGGGCCATCCACATTTTCTGTGAGAACAGCGACTCCTCGCAGTCGATCTGGGTGGTCAGCAGCCAGCTTTGGCAGGTGGTGAGTACAGCAGCGTAGTGGCGCACGTCACCATAGTTGTCGGTGACCGCCAGGCGACCATCGCTGGCGCGGGCAATGCGCTTGACCCCGGTGCGCGGCGCGCCGCCATGCAGCGTACTGAGGCTGGTGCCGGCCGGCCAGTGGGCGCAGCGCTCCGGTACATGGCGCCAGATGCCCTGCGGCACCTGCTCGACGCCGCCGACCACCAAATGCTGATGGTCGTCGCAGTTGGTCATCACCACGCGGAAGATTTCCAGCATCGAATTGGGGAAGTCCGAGTCCCAGCCGCCTGTGCCGAAGCCCACCTGGCCGAACACCTCGCGGTGCTGGAAGCTCAGTTTGGCGAACGAGCGCGAAGTGGCGACGAAGTCATAGAAAGTGCGGTCGTCCCACAGAGGCACCAGCTTGTTCCACAGGTCTTTCAGGCGCGGCACGTCGCGGTCACGAATGGCCTGCTGAATGTCGGCGAACTGCGCGCCGCTCTCCAGGGCGTCCGCCCAGGCGTCGGCCACTTCGTGGAACAGGTGTGGCAGGTCGGCGTACTTCTCGGCGTAGTAGGTCTGGCCTTCCAAGTCGATCACCGTACTCCCCGAGGCCGGCGTCAGCGGGTTAGGGAAGGGCTTGGTCTCCAGGCCCAGCTTGTCGACGTAGTGGTAGAAGGCGGTGGACGACACCGGGAAGCGCATGCCGCCCAGTTCGGCGACGATGCCGTCGGTGCCGTTGAACACCTGCGAACGCAGCCTGCCACCCAGCTTGGAAGCTTCGTACACCACGGGCTTGAGGCCCAGCTTCATCAACTCGTAGGCCGCCACCAGCCCGGCAATACCGCCACCGACGATCGCCACCTCTTCGCCATGGCGCGCCTCGGGAATGCTGCCCAGGCCGGCCGGGTGCTCCAGCCAGTCGTCGAAGGCGAAGGGGAAGTCCGGGCCGAAGATGGTGATGGGTTTCTTGCCGTCGGCGGGGTGGCGGTTTTTCTTGTTCATGTAATGACCTTGCCAGGGGCTGCGCAGGGGGCGGAGCCTGAGTATAGAGAATGCCTGGTGGCCATTTTATGAAGCGGGGTGTTCGTTATTAAGGTGAAAACTGACGTCGTTATGTGATTTGTTTCGTCTTGATGATTGATGTTCATTAAAAAATGACGAATCAGCTCAATGATGCCAAGTGCTCGACGGTTTCAGGGTACTTCTGCACCAGCCGGATCAGTGCCACGGCCTGGGCGTTGGGCTTGGAGCGGCCTTGCTCCCAGCTCTCCAGGGTGCGGGCGTTGGTGCGCAGGTACGCGGCAAACACCGCCCGGGACATGTTCAGGCGCTGGCGCAGCTCGGTCAGTTCATTGGGGGCCAGCGGGGCCAGTTCCTCGAAGGTTACCTTGTGCGAACGCAGGGTCAGTTTGCCGGAGCGCACATCGGCAAGGGCATCGAAACCTTCGGTGAGTTCAGTGAAGATGTTGCGTGGCATTGGTCGTCCTCATCAGGTATTCGCGTTCAAGCAGGTTCTTCAGGGCCTGGCGTTGCTGCGGTGTCAGGTCATCCTGGACTTCCTTTCCGTAAAGCGTGAAAAGCCAGAACTGCAGCCCAGCCTGCCACCAGTAGTAGATGATCCGGGTGCCGCCTCGCTTGCCTTTATGGCGTAGTGCATCGGCGAAACGCACCTTCCTGAGGCCGCCCGTTCCCTTGATGACGTCACCCGCATGGGGATGCAGAAGCAGTACGCGTTGCAGAGACCGGAAATCTTCATCGTCCAGATACTGGCTGCGAAAGCGCTCGAAAGCGGGCAGCTCGATAAATAGGGCATCCATTTTTTGTACGTGATCCGCGTATAGTTTGTGATGAGGTTTGTGCTACGTCAATAGGGCAGATGTCATCAGCCTAAACGTGGATCGAGGGAGTGCTGGCGGGGGAGAGTTGCCGGATATGTCATTGGGAGGATGCTAGGTTTTTGTTTGTCAGACCATTTCCTACAGACGTGAAATTTAACGAGACCTATCCTACAAGCCCTGTCGCTCCGGTCTGGCTGTGCGGGTAAACCTTCGCGGTTAACTTCAGCCGGTCACCGCATATTCGGTGATCGGGCGTGAGAACCCGGCGATCAAACTGGAGGCATGCTGTCATGGCAGCTGTGCGCGGGCAGGTTCTGCCTGGCCGGAATGTAGCCTCCAACTTCGCCGGTTCTCACCCCGCCCATGGCTGCCACCCATTCCCGTGAGAAGGTTGCGTGGTGGCCTGCTTGAGCCGGTAATGGAGGCAACACCATGAAAAAGGTCGTCCCCGACCCACCCCTCACTTTGAACCCAACCACCGAGCAGTCCTTCTGCTCCTGCCAGTCCAGCCATCCCCCTATCTTCACCGTACGCCCCGGCGTCGATGCCGCCGACGCCCTGGTCCACGCGAGCATGCTGGCCCAGGCCATCCAGGAAATCGCCGACGACTATGCCCAGCATCATGCCCCCGAGGCGGGGCGGGCGATGATCTGGTCGATCCTGCATTCGGCGGAAACGGTACGGGCGCTGCTGGAGGGGTTGCTCGACGCGATGGAGGCCTGAGGACCTCAGCCTGGCTGCCCGCGGTCCACCTTGCTGCTGAGGATGATCGACGTGGTGGTCTTCTCCACCCCGTCGAGGCTGCCGATCAGGTCGAGCAACTGGTCCAGTTGCTCCGGTGAGTCGCTGAGCAGCCAGGCCACATAGTCGAATTCGCCACTGACCGCGCACAACTGCTGGACCTGCCCCATGGCGCTCAGGTGGCGTACGATGTCCTTGCCTGAGCGCGGCTGCGCCTTGATCCCCACGTACGCCTGCAGACCGCCGCCGATCAGGCGCTGCCCCAGGCGCACGCCATAGCCGGTGATCACCTTGTTGCGCTCCAGGCGTTCGAGGCGCGAGTTCACCGTGGTACGGGCGATCCCCAGTTGGCGGGCGAGCGTGGCGACGCTTTCGCGGGCGTTGATCTGCAACAGGGAGATCAACTGGCGATCGATGGCGTCGAGGGTGATGGAGGAGGTGGCCGGCATGGTAGGTCTCTTTTGTCGAGCTGCTAGCCTATGCAAGCGCGACCGATTCGCGCAAGGCGCCCAAGGCTGGCATTACGTTGGCAAGGCGGTACGATAGCGGGCCGCTGCCGCTCGGCAGCCTGGACCATGGCAGGAGTGATTGACCCATGAAGTTCAAGGACTGGTACTGGCGGCGATGGATTCGCCAACACGGTTGCAAGGTGAGCACGGGCATTTCCAAGTTCGGCAAGCGCGCCAGGCTGGCGCTCGAGGCCGAGGTGCGCATCGGCGATGTGGCGGTCAGCGCCGCCACCCTGGATGTCTCGATCGGGGCTCACACCTATATCCGCAGTGGCGGCTCGCTGCAGGTGGTCGAGTCGATCGGGCGCTATTGCTCGATCGGCAGCGCGGTGGTCATCGGCCAGGAAAAATACGCTCATCCCACCGACTGGCTGAGTTCCCACCCTTTCCAGTTCACCGGCACCCAGTGGCAATACGAGCCGCCGAGCACGCCGGCACGCATTGGCCATGACGTGTGGATCGGCGAAGGTGCGATGATCATGGAGGGCGTCGAAGTGGGCACGGGCGCGATTGTCGCCACTCGCGCCCTGGTGACTCGGGACGTGCCGCCCTATGCCGTGGTGGCGGGCTTTCCAGCCAAGGTGGTGCGTTATCGATACCCGGAAGCGATGATCGAGCGTCTGCTCGCATCGCGCTGGTGGGAGCGCGATACCCGGCAGTTGCTGGAGCTGCCGCTGCACGACCCTGCCGCCTGTCTTGACCGGATCAGCGGGCTCGGTGAGGCAAGTTACACGAGGATCGAAATTTCGCGGCGGGGCTGCAAGGTGCTGGCGTCGGTTTGAATCGCCGAGAGACGTTTACGACCGGGGCTGCTGCGCAGCCCTGATCGGATTTGATCAACGTGACGCGCTGGTCTGCGCCGTGGCGCAAGGCGACTTCAGGCCAGCAGTCATGCTCTCGACATTGTCGAGCATCTGGTTGCCTTTGTTGACCTTCTGCGCGTTCTCGGCAAGCTGCATGCGTTGGTCATAGGTGGCTGAAGTGCCATTCATGCTGTTCTTGGTTTCGAGCACGGAGTTGGCGATGCTGAGCAGGCTGCGGCCTGTGGAGATCAGGTTGTCGGTTGCGCTGGGCGTGCACGGGGCATTGCCGCCAGCCATCTGACTGGGCTGCTGGCCCTGGTTGTAGGAGCCCGGTGCCACGCAACCTGCGAGCGTGGCCAGCATCGGTACAACGAGCAGGGTTCCAAGCGTTCCTTGGATGTTCATGTGACGTTCCCTCGATCACTGGGCTCCGACCCGGTGCCGAAGCGATGGAGGGATTCTAGAAACGCGGCCGTGATGGCGAAATAGAACGGGTGTGCTAGAGGCACTTTGCCGCTGGTCAGAGCGACCCGAACTACAGATCCAGAGACTGCACCGGTATACCCAGCGCTGCCGCGATCTTCTCGCGGGTAGCCTTGCGTGGCCGTTCGGCCGCTTCTTGTTGGGCGTAGGCTGACTGGGATATACCCAGGCGCTCTGCCACTTGAGCCTGGGTGAGGTCCAGATGCTTGCGCCACGCGCCGATGGGGGTCAAACCGTCTTTGACCATGTAGCCCACGACTGCATTGGGCACCAAGTCATCCTTTGGGCGGCTGGAGATGTAGTCGGCGTAAGGGAGCACGACGAAGGCTGGCCGGCCATCCGCCCCGTTGATGATCTGTACGTTAGTAGGTGTGCTCATCGCGCTTCTTGACCTCTTCGATATTTACGATCTTCACCCCGCCGTCCCAGTCGAAAAGGATGCGGTAGTTCCCGACCCGTAGCCTGTAGCCATACTGATGGTTGACCAACGTCTTGACGTTCTGGACGTTCGGCATGTGAGCCAGTGCCTGGGCGGCATCGTAGATCTTGGGCTGATCGGCCTTGTTGATCTTTCTGAGCTGTTTGACTGCCTTGCGTGACCAGCTGATCGTGCCCATGCCCATTTCACCTTGCTCCCAAGGTTGAATTATAAGTTATTTATAAGTTTTGTCGAGATGGGGCAGGTGGTCGCAGTTGGCATGAAGGGGCGATCTGGGGTCGGGGCGGGGTACGGCTGCCAAACACACGAAAGCCGCGCAATGCGCGGCTTTGAAGGTGGTGGGCCCACACGGACTCGAACCGTGGACCAAAGGATTATGAGTCCTCTGCTCTAACCGACTGAGCTATAGGCCCTCAGCAGGAGCGCTGGATTATAACGAGGGTTTCGATAGCGTGCCATCCGAAAGATCCGTTTGTGCTATGCGAAGAAAGGTCGCCGCGAATTCGTCCGGCGGCAGGGGCAGGCTGACGATATAGCCCTGAATCTGCTCGCAGCCTTCGGCGGCGAGGAAGCGCTGCTGCGCCTGGTTCTCCACGCCTTCGGCAATGATCGTCAATTGCATGCTGCGGCCCAGGGCGATGATCGCGCGGGCGATGGCGGCGTCGTGGGGATCGTCGGGCAGGCCGCGGATGAACGACTGGTCGATCTTGAGGATGTCCAGCGGCAGGCGCTTGAGGTAGCTGAGCGAGGAGTAGCCGGTGCCGAAGTCGTCGATGGCCAGCTGCACGCCCAGCTGCTTGAGCTGATGGAGCACGCTCAGGGCTTCCTCGGCCTGGCTCATGATGAAGTTTTCGGTGATCTCCAGCTGCAGATCGCCCGCCTTGAGCTGGTAGTTGCGCAGCAGTTGCTCGATGCGCCGGGCCAGGTTGGGCTGGCGCAGCTGGGCTCCGGCGAGGTTGATCGAGAGCGGGCCGAAGGCGTGGTAGGTCTTCTTCCAGCTGTGCATCTGCCGGCAGGCCTGTTCAAGTACCCAGTCGCCAAGCTGGAGAATGGTGCCGTTCTCCTCGGCCAGGTGAATGAACTGCTCGGGGGGCACGTCGCCGAAGGTTGGATGGGTCCAGCGAATCAGGGCCTCGGCGCCCACCAGGCTCTGGGTCTTGAGGCTGAACTTGGGCTGGTAGCACAGGCTCAGCTCGTTGCGCTCGATGGCGCGGCGCAGTTCGTGCTCCAAGGCAATGCGCTCGCTGGCCTGGGTGGTCAGTTCGCGAGTGTAGGCCTCGACCCGGTTGCGGCCCTTGGCTTTGGAGCGGTACATGGCGGCGTCGGCGTTGCGGATTAGGTTGGCGACATCGGTGCCGTCTTGTGGGTATAGGCTGATGCCGATGCTGGCACTGGTGAAGAACTCGTGCTCGCCGGCCTGGAACGGTGCGTGGAAGCCGGCCAGCAACTTGTTGGCGATGGCGCTGGCATCGCTGGGCTTGTGCAGGCCGGGCAGCAGGATGATGAATTCGTCGCCGCCCAGGCGGGCCACGGTGTCGACATCACGCACCTGCTCCTTGAGGCGCTGGGCGATACCCTTGAGCAACAGGTCGCCCACCGGGTGCCCGAGGCTGTCGTTGATGTGCTTGAAGCGGTCGAGGTCGAGGAACAGCACCGCGCCCTGGCGGTTGGAGACCTGGGCGCAACTGAGTGCGGCCTGCAGGCGGCTTTCGAACAGGGCGCGATTGGGCAGGCCGGTCAGCGGGTCGTGGTGGGCCTGGTAGTCGAGCTTGGCCTGGGCGTGCTTCAGACTGGAAATGTCGGCGAACACGGCGACGAAGTGGGTGATCTCGCGTTCGTGGTTGCGCACGGCGCTGATGGTCAGCCAGCCGGGGTAGAGTTCGCCGTTCTTGCGCTTGTTGTAGATTTCCCCCTGCCAGTGACCTTCGGCGGTCAACTGGTGCCACATGGCGACGTAGAAGGCGCTGTCATGTTGGCCGGAGGCGAGCAGGCGCGGGGTCTGGCCGAGGGCTTCGATTTCGCTGTAGCCGGTGATTTCGCTGAACGCGCGGTTGACTGCGCTAATGCGCTGGTCGGTGTCGGTGATCAGCACGCCTTCGGCGGTGTTCTCGAACACCGTGGCGGCGAGTTGCAGTTTCTCCTGCATCAGGTGGCGTTCGGTGATATCGCGGGCGATGGTCAGCATGCAGTCGACGCCGCCAATGGGCAGTGGTCGGGCGGACAGTTCGCAGAGGCGGATCTGGCCGTCGCTGCGGCGGATGTGGCAACTGAAATCGCGCACGAAACCGTCACGCTGCAGTTGATCGACCAGGCGCTGGCGCTCGTTGAGGTCGACCCAGATACCCAGGTCCAGCGAGGTCTGGTCAACCGTTGGGCTGATGTCGTAGCCGGTGAGGCGGCAGAAGCCTTCGTTGACCTCCAGCAGCAGGCCATCGCTCTGGCGTGACAGCAACAGGCCATCGGGTGAGGCATGGAAGGCCTTGGCGAACTTCTCCTCGGAGGTCTGCAGTTGCTGCTGGGTTTCCTTCAACTGACTGATATCGCGGATCGCCACCACCAGCGCCGGCATGCCGTCGAGGTCGAAGGTCTCGGCCGAGGTCAGCCCGGTGAACAACTCGCCGTTGTTGCGGCGGAAGGTCATTTCCAGGTTGCGGATGCCGCCGCGATGCAGGCGTTCGAGCAGGGCCGGGCCGGTACCGGCCACGCCCCACAGGCCGAGCTCGGTGGCGGTGCGGCCGATCACTTGCGCCGGGCTCAGGCCGATCAGTTCTTCGAAGGCCTCGTTGACCTCCAGCAGGCAGCCATCGCTGTGCCGTGCGATGATCAGGATGTCCGGGCACTGCTGGAACACCGAGGCGAACTTCTGCTCCGACAGGCGCAGGGCATCTTCGGTGTGCTTGGTTTCGCTGATGTCGATCATCAAGCCGCGCATCAGCGACTTGTGGCCGTGTTCGATCATGCTGACGATGTTGCGTACCCATAGCGTATGGCCGTCGGCGCGGATCACCCGGTAGTCCAGGCTGTGGTCGCGCCCGGCGGCTGTTTCGCTGTCGCAGTAGGCCTGCGCCCACAGGGCATCTTCCGGGTGCAGGATGCTGCGCCAGAAGCCCGGCTTGAGCCATTCTCCCGTCGGGTAGCCGAGCAGGTCCTCGGCGTGCGGCGATACATAGCTGTAGCTGAAGTCGTTGGCATCGGCTTCCCAGGCCACCGCTGACAGGCTCTCGATCAGGCCGCGGTAGTGGTACTCGCTGCTGCGCAGTTCCTGTTCCAGGGCGATGCGCCGGGAAATCTCCGAGCTCAGCCGGCGGTTGATACGGATCACCACTGCCAGAATCGCCATGAGCACCAGCATGGCCGGCAGGCCGTAGAGCAGCACGTCGTGCCAGAAAGTCCTTTGGTCGACGACGTTGCCTACCCAGCGCTGCTGTATGTGGCTGACTTCGCTACTGCTCATGTCGGCGATGACCTTGTCGAGGATGCCAACGAGCATCTTCTGTTCCCGCGGCACGGCCATGGCCAGCTGGTAGCGGTATGGCGTTTCACCGCTTACATACAAACCATCCAGCTTGAGTTGGCGAAGGCTCCAGATGCTCGAAGCGAGGTCGCCGACCACGGCGTCTACCTCATCAGTAGCCAGGGCCTGCAAGGCGGAGCTGACATTGGGCATGGCCACCAGGTTGAGGTCCGGGTGGTGGGTGCGCAGCAGCTCATGAGGGGCATAGTTCTCCACTACGGCGATCTTCAGGCCATAGAGGTCCTTGAGGTTGCGCGGTTGCGCGCCGCCGGAGTGGGCGAGGATGACGATCGGGAAGTCCAGGTAAGGACGGGTGAAGGCCAGGTAGGCTTGCCGTTCCGGGGTGGACATGATTCCGGGGAGCAGGTCGAGCTGGTTGCTACGTGCCTGTGCCAGGACTTCGGTCCAACTGCTGGGCTCGATCGGCTTGAGGGTTATCCCCAGGCGTTCCTGGATCAAAGCGATGTAATCGGCGGCCAATCCCTGGTAGCGACCTTCCTGGTCGCGGAATTCGAACGGCGGCCATGAAGCATCGACGCCCAGGCGCAGCTGCTGGTGGGCGCTGAGCCAGGCTTGTTCCTCGTCGGTCAGGGTCAGGGCGCCGGCCGTTGTGTTCCAGGCGAGCAGGATCAGCAACAGGAAGGCCGGCATCAGGGGCATAGCGGCCTCTCGATCAGGGGGTCTGATTCGAGTGTAGACGGGCTTGCCGCCCGCTGGGTAGACAGGGGCCACGACCTTCTGTCACATAAGAAAAACCCCGGCCTGGGCCGGGGTTTTTCTTTACTCGTCGAGGAAGGAGCGCAAGTGCTCGCTTCGCGTCGGGTGGCGCAGCTTGCGCAGCGCCTTGGCTTCGATCTGACGGATCCGCTCACGGGTCACGTCGAACTGCTTGCCGACTTCTTCGAGGGTGTGGTCGGTGTTCATGTCGATGCCGAAACGCATGCGCAGCACCTTGGCTTCGCGTGCGGTCAGGCCCGAGAGCACGTCACGGGTCGCTTCCTTGAGGCTTTCGACCGTGGCCACGTCGATCGGGGACTGCATGGTGGAGTCCTCGATGAAGTCGCCCAGGTGCGAATCTTCGTCGTCACCGATCGGGGTTTCCATGGAGATCGGCTCTTTGGCGATCTTCAGGACCTTGCGGATCTTGTCCTCAGGCATCTCCATGCGCTCGCCCAGCTCTTCCGGGGTCGGTTCGCGACCCATTTCCTGCAGCATCTGGCGGGAAATACGGTTGAGCTTGTTGATCGTCTCGATCATGTGCACCGGGATACGGATGGTGCGCGCCTGGTCGGCGATCGAGCGGGTGATCGCCTGGCGGATCCACCAGGTGGCGTAGGTCGAGAACTTGTAGCCGCGACGGTATTCGAACTTGTCCACCGCCTTCATCAGGCCGATGTTGCCTTCCTGGATCAGATCGAGGAACTGCAGGCCGCGGTTGGTGTACTTCTTGGCGATCGAGATCACCAGACGCAGGTTCGCCTCGACCATTTCCTTCTTGGCGCGGCGAGCCTTGGCTTCACCGATGGACATGCGGCGGTTGACGTCCTTGATCTCGGCGACGGTCAGGCCGGTCTCGCTCTCGAGGTCGATCAGTTTTTGCTGGCAAGCGACGATGGCGGCGTTTTTCTCACCCAGGGCGGCGGCCCATTTGGTGTTGCGCTTGGCCAGGTCACCGGACCAGGTCTGGTCGGTCTCGTTGCTCGGGAACAGGCGCAGGAAGTCGGCACGCGGCATGCGCGCGTCACGCACGCACAGTTGCATGATGGCGCGTTCTTGCTGGCGCAAGCGATCCAGGGCACTGCGTACGCGCTCGACCAGAACGTCGAACTGCTTGGGCACCAGCTTGATCGGCATGAACAGGTCGGCCAGCGCCTGCATGGCGCTGATGCTGTCTTTATGGCCTCGACCGTGCTTCTTCAGCACTTTGAGGGTATCGACCAGCTGATCCTTGACTGCACCAAAACGCTGGGCGGCAACGACCGGGTCCGGACCGCTTTCGGCCTCTTCCTCGTCGTCGCCATCGGCGTTCTCTTCGTCTTCTTCGTCGCTTTCTTCCTTCGCGGCAGCGGCCTTGGCACCCGGGATTGGTACCTCTTCGGTCGGTGCGGCGATGTTGTCGTCAGGGTCGATGTAGCCGCTGAGGACGTCGGAAAGACGGCCGCCTTCGGAGGTGACACGGTCGTATTCGCCGAGGATGTAGTCGACAGTACCCGGGAAGTGAGCGATGGCGCCCATGACTTCACGGATGCCTTCCTCGATACGCTTGGCGATTTCGATCTCGCCTTCGCGGGTCAGCAGCTCGACGGTACCCATTTCGCGCATGTACATGCGCACCGGGTCGGTCGTGCGGCCGATATCGGTCTCGACAGCCGCCAATGCGGCGGCGGCCTCTTCGGCTGCGGCCTCGTCAGTGTCGGCTTCCGCCAACAACAGGGCATCCGCATCCGGAGCACTCTCGAATACGTTGATCCCCATGTCGTTGATCATGCGGATGATGTCTTCCACCTGCTCCGGATCTGAAATATCCTCTGGCAGGTGGTCGTTGACCTCCGCGTAAGTCAGGTAGCCCTGCTCACGACCGCGGGTGATCAACTCTTTGATACGAGATTGCTGTTGCGCTTTTCCGGACATAACACCCTATCCACTGAAGGTCTTGGCGGGCAAAAAACAAGCCGAGGATTATACCCGAGCATGGACCTCACGCGCCAGATGAGGTCGGGTTTTGTGCGGGAACATTACGGCTCAGCAGGGTAAGCAGCTGAGATTTTTCCTCTGTACTCAGTTCACTTAGACGCGCTTTCCTGAGCAGATGTTCCAGGCTGCGCTCGTGCTGGCGAGCGGACAAGCTAGTTATAGTGTCGAAAAACTGTTGTTCAAGGTTGTCGGCATCGATCAACCATTCCTTTTCCGCCAGAGCGCGCAGCAGGCGACCCTGTTCGGTCCCGTGCCAGCGCGCGATCAGCTGCATTGAGCTTAGCTTAGGATTCTTCTGCGCGGCCTCGATGAGGGCCACCAGCAGCTGGCTGTACAGTTGCTCTTCGTCGGCGAAGTGGCTGGCATCCTCGACCTTGCCGGCCAGCAGCGGGTGATGCAGCAAGGTGCGCAGGGCCGAGAGCGTCGGTGGTTCCACTGGCGCGGGCACCCGTGGCGGCGCTTCGCCGCGCTGGCCATCGCGCTGCCATGGCTTGCCACCTTTCTTATCCCAGGGTTTGCCGTCCCACTGCTTCTTGCCGCCACCTTTGTTCGGCGTCCAGGGGCGTTGCTCCTGTTGTGGCGCCGAGTAGTCGGGCTGGTAGTGCATGTCGCCATGGTCAGGCACGTAGCTTGCCATGGCGTCGTAGTCGTAACCGGGGTCGTAATCAGGCGCGCTGGGTGCTGGCGCGCTCTGGGCCAGTTGCTCCATCTGCTGCGGGTCGAGGCCGGTGATGTCTTTCAGGCGGTTGCGCATCAGTTGGCGCAGGTTGGCGCCCGGGACCTTTTCGATCAGCGGTGCGGCCAGCGTCACCATGTGCGCCTTGCCTTCCAGTGAGCGCGGGTCGGCCTCGTTGCTCAACTGCTCGAAGAAATAATCGGCCAGTGGCTGGGCATGCTGGTTGATGCGGGCCTGGAAGGCATCGGTGCCTTCGGCGCGCACCAGGCTGTCCGGGTCTTCGCCTTCGGGCAGGAACAGGAAGCGTGCGCGGCGACCGTCCTGCAGGCTCGACAGGGTCGCCTCCAGGGCACGCCAGGCGGCCTTCCGGCCGGCCTGATCGCCGTCGAAACAGAACAGCACGCTTGGTACCACGCGGAACAGGCGCTTGAGGTGTTCCTCGCTGGTGGACGTGCCGAGGGTGGCCACGGCGTTGCGCAAGCCCTGCTGGGCCAGGGCGATGACGTCCATGTAGCCTTCGACGACGATGATCTCGTCGAGGTTGCGGTTGTGCTTGCGTGCCTCATACAGGCCGTACAGCTCCTGGCCCTTGTGGAACACCGGGGTTTCCGGGGAGTTCAGGTATTTGGGCTTGTCGTCGCCCAGTACCCGGCCGCCGAAGGCGATGACCCGGCCGCGGCTGTCGCGGATCGGGAACATCACTCGGTCGCGGAAGCGGTCATAGCGCTTGCCGCTTTCGGCGTTCTCGATCAGCAGGCCGGCGTCGATCATCACTTTCTGTTGCAGCGAGTCGGCACCCAGGTGCTTGAGCAGGTTGTCCCAGCCCGGCGGCGCGAAGCCCAGGCCAAAGTCGCGGGCGATCTCGCCGGACAGGCCGCGCCCCTTGAGATACTCCACTGCCGCCTTGCGGGTGGCGTGGCTGCGCAGGGCCTGGCGATAGAACTCGCTGGCCGCCTCGAGCAAGGGGTACAGCGGCGAGTCTGTCGGCTGGCGCGGCTTCTGCCCGCGGCGGCCTTCCTCGCGGGGGACTTCCATGCCGGCCGCGCGGGCCAGCTCCTCGACTGCCTGGGGGAAGTCCAGGTTATCGTGGTCCATGACAAAGCCGAGGGCGTTACCCCCAGCGCCGCAACCGAAGCAATAGTAGAACTGCTTGTCGGGGCTGACAGTGAAGGAGGGGCTCTTTTCCTTGTGGAACGGGCAGCAGGCGGAAAGATTCTTGCCGGTCTTTTTCAGCTGGATGCGCGAACTCACCACATCGACGATGTCGGTGCGGTTGAGAAGGTCATCGATAAAGCTCTGGGGAATCAGCCCGGCCATGGCAGCCTCGTCATCTGGCAACTGGCAAGTCTAAACGCTTGTGCGCGGGTTTGGCGTGGGGTGTCGCAGGAAGAGGTGTGTGCTCGTCGGTAGCCGGTGAGGGCTCGTCAGAAAAGACGTGCACGCCTGGCCAAAGACCAGTTCTGACGCGTTGAGGCAGGTTGCCCATGGCTTTTGCCGGGGCACCCCAGGCGCATGGCCAAGGGTTTCAAGCAACCGCTACCATAAGCCCGGCACGAGGCCGGGCATGGCAGAAGCTTTGCGTAGAACGCCTGTACTTAGTACAGACGAACGGCGCGGCGCTGTTCGCGCTGAACTTTCTTCGCGTGACGCTTAACAGCGGCAGCGGCTTTGCGCTTACGCTCGGCGGTCGGCTTCTCGTAAAACTCGCGGCTACGAACTTCAGCCAGTACACCGGCTTTTTCGCAGGAGCGCTTGAAACGACGCAGAGCTACGTCGAAGGGTTCGTTCTCTTTAACTTTGACGGCTGGCATCCAGGGCTACCTTAATTCATTACCGGGGTAGACGTGCTCCTGGCAAAACATAAGGTGTGCTGGAGAACGTCGGTTTTCAAGGGTTGCGGATGTTAACCCTTAGCTGGCCGGAATGCAAAGCCTCTGATCGAAAACCGCTGGTCGGCACCGGGCACGGGGACTATCATGCGCGCCTTCGAATTCAGCCTCAACAAGGCACGGACCCATGCTAGTACTGGGATTGGAAACATCCTGCGACGAAACTGGCGTCGCATTATACGACAGTGAACGCGGCCTGCTGGCCGACGCGCTGTTCAGCCAGATCGACCTGCACCGCGTCTATGGCGGCGTGGTGCCCGAGCTCGCCTCGCGCGATCACGTCAAACGCATGTTGCCCCTGATTCGCCAGGTGTTGCAGGAGGCCGACTGCGTCGCCACCGAGATAGACGCCATCGCCTATACCGCAGGCCCGGGACTGGTCGGCGCGCTGCTGGTGGGCGCCTCTTGCGCCCAGGCACTGGCGTTCGCCTGGGATATTCCGGCGATCGGTGTGCACCATATGGAGGGCCATCTGCTGGCGCCGATGCTCGAAGAGCAACCGCCGCAGTTTCCGTTCGTCGCTTTGTTGGTTTCAGGTGGCCATACCCAGCTGGTGCGGGTCGATGGCATCGGCCAGTACGAACTGCTGGGCGAGAGCCTCGACGACGCCGCCGGCGAGGCGTTCGACAAGACCGCCAAGCTGATCGGCCTCAATTATCCGGGTGGCCCCGAGATCGCCCGTCTGGCCGAACAAGGCACGCCCGGGCGCTTCGTGTTCCCGCGGCCGATGTGCGACCGCCCCGGGCTGCAGTTCAGCTTCAGCGGCCTCAAGACCTTTGCCCTGAATACCTGGCAGCAATGCCGCGATGCCGGGGACGACAACGAGCAAACCCGTTGCGACGTGTCGCTGGCGTTCCAGCAGGCGGTGGTGGAAACTCTGACCATCAAGTGCAAGCGCGCCCTCAAGCAGACCGGCCTCAAGCGCCTGGTCATCGCCGGCGGCGTGAGCGCCAACAAGGCCTTGCGTGTTTCGTTGGAAGAGATGCTGACCAGCATCAAGGGCAACGTCTACTACGCCCGCCCACGTTTCTGCACCGACAACGGTGCGATGATCGCCTATGCCGGTTGCCAGCGTCTGTTGGCCGGGCAGCAGCAGGACCTGGCGATCAGCGTGCAGGCGCGCTGGCCGATGGAGCAGTTGCCGGCAGTATGAAGTGAGCCGGGCTTGTGCGAATGCATCAGAAGTGGCGTTCGCGCCCGGCGAACAGGTCACGCAGGTTGCGGCGGTGGCGCCAGACGATCAGCACCGTCAGCACGGTCATCGGCAGCAGTGCTTCAGGCTCGCGCCAGGCCAGCAAGGGCAGCGTCAGCGGTGTGGCGATCAACGCCGCGAGCGAACTGGTGCGGGTCAGGTAGAAGGTCAGCAGCCAGGCGCCAATGGCCAGCAGGGCCGCTGGAAAGTACAGCGCCATCAGCATGCCGGCGGCGGTGGCCACCCCTTTGCCGCCTTTGAAGCGGAAGTACACTGGGAACAGGTGACCGAGCACTGCGCAGATGCCCACCCAGGCCTGCTCTTGCTGGTCGAGTCCGGCCAGGCGAGCAAGCAGCACAGGCAACATGCCCTTGCACAGGTCGCCGAGCAGCGTCAGGATCGCCAGTTTGCGGCCCGCCAGGCGTAGCATGTTGGTGGCGCCGGCATTGCCGGAACCGCTGGAGCGCGGGTCGGGGCTGCCACTGAGGCGGCTCAGGACAATGGCGAAGGACAGAGAGCCGAGCAGGTAGGCAAGCAGCGCCAGTGACCAAAACATGCTAACTATTCCGGGCGAGGACGCCCTGATTCTAACGGCGCCCGTCGCCCTTGTCGTGCTGTGGAGAGAAGTGCTTGGACAGAGTGTTCATCGAAGGCCTGGAAGTCGATACCGTGATCGGCGCCTATGACTGGGAGCGGGATATTCGCCAGTGCCTGCGCCTGGACCTGAGCTTCGCCTGGGACAACCGTCCGGCGGCGGCCGGTGACGACCTGTCGCTGGCACTGGACTATGCCAGTGTCTCGGCACGTATCCAGGCGTTCGCCGAACAGGCCCGTTTCGAGCTGGTCGAGACCTTCGCCGAGCGCTTGGTCGCGGTGTTGATGGCGGAATTCAACATTCCCTGGGTGCGCCTGAAACTCACCAAGCCGGGCGCGGTACCGGCGGCCCGTGGTGGTGTTGGCGTGGAGATCGAGCGCGGATGTCTCTGAGCACGGTATACCTTGGGCTGGGCAGCAACATCGAGCGTGAGCGGCACTTGTGCGCCGGGCTCGATGCCCTCGCCGGCATCCTCAAAGACATGCAGTGTTCCGCGGTGTTCGAGAGCCAGGCCGTGGGGATCAAGAGTGGCCCGTTCTACAACCTGGTGGTGCGCGGGCGCACCGAACTGCCGCTGCTGGAACTCGATCGCCGGCTCAAGTTCATCGAGGCCGACAATGGCCGCTACGCGCCGGACCGCAAGGGGCTGCCACTGGATATCGACGTACTGATGTTCGATGACCTGTGCGGGACCTTCGATGGCCTGGTGCTGCCGCGCGCGGAGATCCTGAAGAACGCCTTCGTGCTCTGGCCGCTGTCCTTGCTGGCCCCGGAGTTGGTGCACCCGGGCGAGGGCAGGTCCATGGGGCAGTTGTGGCGGGAGGCGCGCATCGAGCAGGTACTGGCGCCGGTACCGTTCGAATGGCGCGGGTTGCAGTTGACCCCCGCTTAGCCTGCCCCGGCCTCTTCGCGGTTCTACCTGCGAAGAGGCCGGGCAGATCAAGCAGCCTTGTAGGCTTCGAGCGCCTTCAGTCGCTCACCTTTGAGCGCTTCACCCAGGCCCTGGCCGGCAAGCCCGGCTTCAAGCAACGGCTTGACATCCACGGCGCGTGCAGCTTCAGCGGCCCCGCGCAAATACTCGCCTTGTGGATACTCTGAACCCAGCGCCGCCATCTCGCAGGCGGCGATGAAGTCCTCGAAGCGCTTCGGCCGTCGGTACACATCAAACTTCTGCAGCATCTCCAGCAGGCTTGCAGGTTCCAGCTGCGGAGCCTGGTCCGCTCGCTCGGCAAACTCCCCCACCAGCATCGCCAGTTCCTGGCACTCACGCGGGGCCTTGAAGCGCTGGTTCAGCGCTTTGAGCGCGGCAGGCTGCAGCCCGCGTAGCAGGCACGCCCAGCGCACCGCCAGCGGCTGCTGGTGCCTTGCCGCCTGGTGCAGCGCGGCCAGTGTACTGGCGCCCTCAAGCTCGGGCGTCAGCTCGCTCAGCCCGCCGCAGCTGCGTAGCACCTCAATGAACACCTGCGGCTCGCTTTCCATCAATGCGCGCTCGATCTCCTTCCAGCTGCGCTCGGCGGTCAACGCCTGCAGTTCGCCTGATTCGGCGATCTGGCGCATCAACTGCAAGGTCTCATCGGCTACACGAAAGCCCAGGGGCGCGTAGCGCGCGGCAAAGCGGGCAACGCGCAGCACCCGCAGGGGATCTTCGGCGAATGCCGGGGAAACATGGCGCAGGAGGCGCTGCTCGAGATCTGCCTTGCCATGGTAGGGATCGTGCAGGTTGCCGTGCTCGTCCTCGGCCATGGCATTGATGGTCAGGTCGCGACGAACCAGATCCTCCTCGAGGGTGACTTCGGGGCTCGCGTGGAAGGTGAAACCACCATACCCGCGCCCGCTCTTGCGTTCGGTACGGGCCAGGGCATATTCCTCGCCCGTCCTGGGGTGAAGGAATACCGGAAAATCGGCACCGACCGGACGAAAGCCCTCGGCCTGCATTTGTTCGACCGTGGCGCCGACCACCAGCCAGTCGACGTCGCTGACCGGACGGCCGAGCAGACGGTCGCGCACGGCGCCGCCAACCTTGTAGATCTGCATGTGGAACCTCCATTACTGGCGACAGGATACCTTGTCGACGGCAATGGAGGTGGGCTGCCGCTAGAGGTGGTGCACCACGGCCAGGTCCATGCGCCCGTAGTCGCCGGCCTCGCTGTGCTCGCCCCGTGGCGGCATGTGGTGGGTCTTCATCACCTGGTCGCCCTGAACGGTCTCCAGGTGGATATCGAAGCCCCACAGGCGGTGCAGGTGCTTGAGCACCTCTTCGGTGGAATCACCCAGGGGTTTGCGGTTGTGCTGCTGGTGGCGCAGGGTGAGCGAGCGGTCGCCGCGGCGATCAATGCTCCAGATCTGCACGTTGGGTTCACGGTTGCCCAGGTTGTACTGGGCGGCCAGTTGCTCGCGGATGGTGCGGTAGCCGGCTTCGTCATGGATCGCCGGGACCAGCAGGTCGTCACGCTGGTCATCGTCGAGGATGCTGAACAGCTTGAGGTCGCGCATCACCTTGGGCGACAGGTACTGCAGGATGAAGCTTTCGTCCTTGAAGCTGCTCATGGCGAACTTGATGGTCGAAAGCCAGTCACTGCCGGCGATATCCGGGAACCAGCGGCGATCTTCCTCGGTGGGGGCCTCGCACATGCGACGGATGTCGGTGTACATCGCAAAGCCAAGGGCGTACGGGTTGATGCCGCTGTAGTAGGGGCTGTCGAAGCCAGGCTGGAACACCACGCTGGTATGAGACTGGAGGAACTCCATCATGAAGCCCTCGGTGATCAGGCCCTCGTCATAGAGGTCGTTCATCAGCGTGTAGTGCCAGAAGGTCGCCCAACCTTCGTTCATCACTTGGGTCTGGCGTTGTGGATAGAAGTACTGGGCGATCTTGCGCACGATGCGCACCACCTCGCGCTGCCAGGGTTCGAGCAGCGGGGCGTGCTTCTCGATGAAGTAGAGAATGTTCTCCTGGGGCTCGGCGGGGAATCGCGCATCGTCCCTGTCGCCGCCTTTTTCCACGCCTTTGGGAATGGTCCGCCAGAGGTCATTGATCTGTCGTTGCAGGTGCTCTTCACGCTCCTTCTGCCGGCGCCGTTCTTCTTCGGCGGAGATGGGGTAGGGGCGTTTGTAGCGATCCACGCCATAGTTCATCAGCGCATGACAGGAGTCGATCAGGTCCTCGACGGCGTCGATGCCATGACGCTCCTCGCACTGGGCAATGTACTGCTTGGCGAACACCAGGTAGTCGATGATCGAACTGGCGTCGGTCCAGGTGCGAAACAGGTAGTTGCCCTTGAAGAAACTGTTGTGGCCATAGCAGGCGTGGGCGATCACCAGTGCCTGCATGCACATGGTGTTTTCTTCCATCAGGTAGGCGATGCACGGATCGGAATTGATAACGATCTCGTACGCCAGGCCCATCTGGCCCCGACTATAGGACTTCTCGGTGCTGAGGAACTGTTTGCCGTAGGACCAGTGGTGATAGCCCAGTGGCATGCCCACCGAGGCGTAGGCGTCCATCATCTGTTCGGCGGTGATGACTTCGATCTGGTTGGGGTAGGTATCCAGGGCGTAGCGGGCGGCCAGGCGACTGATCTCGCGGTCGTACGTCTGGATCAGCTCGAACGTCCATTCGGAGCCGGTGGAAATGGGTTGGCGTCTCTGCTCTCTGGCGGTCATGTGGCTAACCTGCGCTGGAAGAGTTCACGGAAGACCGGGTAGATATCGCCGGCCGATACCAACTGCTGCTGGGCGAAGGTGTCGGGAAATGCTTCGCCGATGCGCTCGTACTCATACCACAGCGCCTGGTGTTCGCGTGGGGTGATCTCGACGTAAGTGTAGTACTGCACATGCGGCATGATCTGGTTGGCGAGGATGTCGCGGCAGATCGGCGAATCGTCGTTCCAGTTGTCACCGTCCGATGCCTGGGCGGCATAGATGTTCCAGTCGCTGGCCGGGTAGCGCTCGGCCATGACTTCCTGCATCAACTTGAGCGCGCTGGAGACGATGGTGCCGCCGGTCTCGCGGGAGTAGAAGAACTCTTCCTCGTCCACTTCGCGGGCGCTGGTGTGGTGACGGATGAACACCACCTCGATGCGGTCGTAATTACGCTTGAGGAACAGGTATAGCAGGATGAAAAAGCGCTTGGCGATGTCCTTGGTAGCCTGTGTCATGGAGCCTGAGACATCCATCAGGCAGAACATCACTGCCTTGGAGCTGGGGTTGGGTTGCCTGACCAGGAGGTTGTACTTGAGGTCAAAGGTGTCGAGGAAGGGCAGGCGATTGATGCGCGCCTTGAGGCGCTCGATCTCGGCCTCGGTATCCTGGATGTCGGTGAAGTTGTCCGGCTCCTCGACCTTGAGCCGTTCCAGTTCCTTTTGCGCCTCGCGCAACAGCGCGCGGCTGCTGCCGGTCAGGGCGATACGGCGGGCGTGGGCCGAGCGCAGCGTACGCACGATGTTGATGCGCGAAGGATTGCCCTCGTTGGCAATACCGGCGCGCACGGTCTTGAAGGTGTCGGCACCAGTAAGGTGGCGTTTGACCAGGTTGGGCAGTTCCAGGTCTTCGAACATGAATTCGAGGAATTCTTCCTGGGTGATCTGGAACACGAAATCGTCCATGCCCTCGCCGGAGTTGCCGGCCTTGCCGCGCCCGCCGCCACCGCCGCCACCTTGGGGCCGGGCAATGTGTTCGCCAGCGGTGAACTCCTTGTTACCTGGGTGAACGATGGTCTGCTTGCCGCCGCGGCCGTGGTGCAGCACCGGTTCGTCGATGTCACGCCCCGGGATACTGATCTGCTCGCCGTGTTCCATGTCCATGATGGAGCGGCGGCTCACGGCCTCTTCGACGGCTTTCTTGATGTGCTCACGGTAACGCCGCAAGAAGCGCTGGCGGTTGACCGTGCTCTTGTTCTTGCCGTTCAGGCGTCGGTCGATAACGTAGCTCATGGGCCCTCCGGTAGCTGGGTACAGCTGCAAGCTTCAAGCTACGAGCTGCAAGTAAAAGCAATCGCTGCCGCCACAGGCCAGCGGTGTGCCGGGGCACACCGCCAAGCGGCCGGTGCGTGCGGCTTTTACTGCGATTTCCTGACCCGCAGGTACCATTCCGACAGCAGGCGTACCTGTTTGTCGGTGTAGCCACGTTCCACCATCCGGGTGACGAAATCGTTGTGCTTCTGCTGGTCTTCCTTGCTGGCCTTGGCGTTGAAGCTGATGACCGGCAGCAGGTCTTCGGTGTTGGAGAACATTTTCTTCTCGATCACCACCCGCAGCTTCTCGTAGCTGAGCCAGCTGGGGTTCTTGCCATTGTTGTTGGCACGGGCGCGCAGCACGAAGTTGACGATCTCGTTGCGGAAGTCCTTCGGATTGCTGATACCGGCCGGCTTCTCGATCTTCTCCAGCTCCTCGTTGAGGGCGATACGGTTGAGGATTTCGCCAGTCTCCGGGTCGCGGTACTCCTGGTCCTGGATCCAGAAGTCGGCATACAGCACGTAGCGGTCGAAGATGTTCTGGCCGTACTCGCTGTAGGATTCCAGATAAGCGGTCTGGATTTCCTTGCCGATGAACTCGATGTAGCGCGGCGCCAGGTACTCCTTGAGGTAGCGCAGGTAGCGCTCGCGTACTTCGGCAGGGAACTGCTCCTGCTCGATCTGCTGTTCCAGCACGTACAGCAGGTGCACCGGGTTGGCGGCAATCTCATGCGGATCGAAGTTGAATACCTTGGAGAGGATCTTGAAGGCGAAGCGGGTCGACAGGCCGTTCATGCCCTCGTCGACGCCGGCGGAGTCGCGGTACTCCTGGATCGACTTGGCCTTGGGGTCGGTGTCCTTGAGGTTCTCGCCGTCGTAGACGCGCATCTTCGAGTAGATGTTGGAGTTCTCCGGCTCCTTGAGGCGTGAAAGCACTGTGAACTGGGCGAGCATCTTCAGTGTGTCGGGCGCGCAATGAGCCTTGGCCAGCGAGCTGTTGATCAGCAACTTGTCGTAGATCTTGATCTCGTCGCTGACGCGAAGGCAGTACGGCACCTTGACGATATAGATACGGTCGATGAACGCTTCGTTGTTCTTGTTGTTGCGGAAGGTGTGCCATTCCGATTCGTTGGAGTGGGCCAACAGGATACCGGTGTAGGGGATCGCCCCCAGACCTTCGGTACTGTTGTAGTTGCCCTCCTGGGTAGCGGTGAGCAGCGGGTGAAGCACCTTGATCGGCGCCTTGAACATCTCGACGAACTCCATCAGGCCTTGGTTGGCCCGGCACAACGCGCCCGAGTAGCTGTAGGCGTCGGCGTCGTTCTGCGGAAACTCCTCGAGCTTGCGGATATCCACCTTGCCGACCAAGGCCGAGATATCCTGGTTGTTCTCGTCACCTGGTTCGGTCTTGGCGATGGCGATCTGGTTGAGGATCGATGGATAGAGCTTCACCACCCGGAACTTGCTGATGTCGCCGCCGAACTCCTGCAGGCGCTTGGTGGCCCAGGGCGACATGATGGTATTCAGATAGCGGCGCGAAATGCCGAATTCTTCCTCGAGGATCGCTCCGTCCTCGGTGGCGTTGAACAGCCCGAGTGGCGACTCGAAGACCGGCGAGCCCTTGATGGCGTAGAACGGTACCTTTTCCATCAATTGCTTGAGTTTTTCGGCCAGCGACGACTTGCCGCCGCCCACCGGACCCAGCAGGTAGAGGATCTGCTTCTTCTCTTCCAGGCCCTGAGCGGCGTGGCGGAAGTAGGAGACGATCTGGTCGATGCACTCTTCCATGCCATGGAAATCGGCAAAGGCCGGATAGCGGCGGATCACCTTGTTGGAGAAGATCCGCGACAGCCGGGAGTTACTTGAGGTGTCGATCAGCTCTGGTTCACCGATGGCCAGCAACAGCCGCTCGGCCGCCGAGGCATAGGCGCTGCGATCCTCTTTGCACAGCTCAAGGTACTCCTGCAGCGAAAGTTCTTCCTGGCGGGTGGACTCGAAACGTTGTTGGAAGTGGCTAAAAATGCTCATGACGTCACCTCGCTCGATACGTGGAGACGACGCCGGATCAGTCAGCCGATGCTGGCATGCAACCGGTTTTGTCGGTTGCTGTATACCCCCCAGAACACCCTGTAACGCTACCGATGACCCGCACGCCGGTGTACCGGCTCTCCCCTTTTTTGGATGGCCTGGGCTTAAGGATAGTTGGTTATACGAGAGGTCAAGGGCGGGGAGCGGAGAAGACGCCTACGACCGTTCGTCAGGTCGGGCCCTAGCCCGCGCCAAGCGCGGGCTGCAGGAAAAATGAAAAAATTATTCGGCGCTGCCCTGGGCGGTTTCCCCCGGGTAGGTGTTACGCCACAGTTCGAAGCCACCATCGATGCTGTAGACGTTGGAGAAGCCCTGGCCGACCAGGTAGGCGGCGGCACTCTGGCTGGAATTGCCGTGGTAGCAGACTACCAGTGTAGGCGCGTCCAGGTCGGCGCTGCGGATGAAGTCGGCTACCGAGTGATTATCCAGATGAGTGGCGCCGGCGATATGGCCGGCGGCAAACGCCTGTGGGTCGCGGATATCGACAACGATCGCACCTTCGGCACGCAGGGCGAGGGCTTGTTCTGGGGAGATACGCTTGAATTCGCTCATGGGTGCGGTTCCTTCATGGCTGATCGTTGAGAGATGCCGGCGGGCGAGGTGTGCCTTCGCGGGTGCAGTCGCAGCGGTGGAATTCGCCGCTGTCGACATTGTACAGGGTCATCGCGCCCCCCCAGACACAGCCGGTGTCCAGGGCAATCACACCGGGGACGTCGACCCGGCCTTCGAGGGCTGCCCAGTGGCCGAAGATGATCTTCACATGGCGCGAGCGGCGGTCCGGGTGAGCGAACCATGGTTTATAGCCTTTGGGCGCGCTGTCGGCGCCTTCCTTGCTCTTGAGGTCGAGCTTGCCGGTGGCGGTGCAGAAGCGCATGCGGGTGAAGTAGTTGGTGATCACTCGCAGGCGTTCGACGCCGGCCAGATCCTTGCTCCACTTGTTCGGCTCGTTGCCGTACATACCGTCCAGATACAGTTTCAGGCGACTGTCGTCGCGCAGCACCTCCTCGACCTCCGCCGCCAGCTCCAGCGCCTTGCCCAGGGTCCACTGCGGCGGGATGCCGGCATGGGCCATGGCGATGCCGCGTGCTTCGTCGTAGTGCAGCAGTTTCTGCTGGCGGAGCCAGTCGAACAGCTGGTCGGCGTCCGGGGCTTCGATGACTTCGCGCAGGGTATCGCTTTTCTTCAGGCGCTCGACATTGTGCCAGGCGGCCAGCAGGTGCAGGTCATGGTTGCCCAGCACGCAGACCAGCGCATGGCGGATCGAGTAGAGATAACGCAACGTCTCGAGGGACTCTGGGCCACGGTTGACCAGGTCGCCCACCAGCCACAGGCGATCGACAGCCGGGTCGAAGCGCACGCGCTCGAGCAGGCACTTGAGTGGTTGCAGGCAGCCTTGCAGGTCCCCGACGGCATAGGTGGCCATCAGTGCAGCGCCCCGGGCACGGCCAGGCGGAACGGGGCGATCTGGACATCGAAGCGTTTGCCGTCTTCGGCGAACATCTGATAGCTGCCCTGCATGGTGCCGACGCGGGTGCTGATCACCGCACCGCTGCTGTAGGTGTGGCTCTGGCCTGGCTCGATCAGCGGCTGTTGGCCGATCACACCGGCACCGCGCACCTCCTCGACTTCGCCGTCACCGTTGGTGATCAGCCAGTGGCGGGACATCAGCTTGGCCTTGAGCGTGCCGTTATTCTGCACGGTGATGGTGTAGGCGAAGGCGAAGCGGCTGCTTTCGGGGTCGGATTGTTCTTTGAGATAGCGGGTCACGACGCTGACGTCGATCTGGTAGCGGGGGTCGGACATGCAAGGGCCTTGGGCGAACTGACGCAATAACGCAGTCTAGGCCATTGGCGGGGGTGGAGGCCAGTCATGCCTGAGCGCGGGGCAAGCCCACCCCCAGGGTGGGACGGGCTTGTCCTGCGCAGGCTCGGTCAGGCCTGCTATTCGGCCAGCTTGTCGGCCAGGCGCACGAAGGCGGCGAGGTCGAGCTGCTCGGGGCGCAAGCTGCCGTCGACGCCAGCGGCCTCGATGGCCTGGCTGTCGAGCACGCCCTTGAGCGTGTTGCGCAGGGTCTTACGGCGCTGGTTGAAGGCTTCGCGCACCACGTGCTCCAGCAGCTTGGGGTTCTTGGCCGGGAAGGGCAGCACTTCGTGGGGCACCAGGCGCACGATTGCCGAGTCCACCTTTGGTGGCGGGTTGAAGGCACCCGGGCCGACGTTGAACAGGTGCTCCACGCGGCAGTGGTACTGCACCATGATCGACAGACGGCCCCAGTCGCCGCCGCCAGGGCCCGCAGCCATGCGTTCGACCACTTCCTTCTGCAGCATGAAATGCATGTCGCGGATCAGGTTGGCGTGGGCCAGGAGATGGAAGATCAGTGGCGTGGAGATGTTGTAGGGCAGGTTGCCCACCACCTTGAGGCTGCGCTCCGGCACACCCAGCTGATTGAAGTCGAACTTCAGGGCGTCACCCTGGTGCAGGCGGAAGTTGTCGCGCCCGGCGAACTTGTGTTGCAGGATCGGCACCAGGTCTTTGTCCAGCTCGACCACGTCCAGCTGAGCGCCGCTGCCCAGCAGGCCCTCGGTCAGGGCGCCCTGGCCCGGGCCGATCTCCAGCAAGTGTTCGCCGGCCTTGGCGTTGATCGCCCGCAGGATACGGTCGATGATTCCGGCGTCATGCAGGAAGTTCTGGCCGAAGCGCTTGCGCGCCCGGTGTTGGTATTGCTCGGTCATGGTCGGTTCTCGGCCATCTGGTAGGCGGTTTGCAGGGCGACGCGCAGGCTGCCGGTGTCGATCCGGCCGGTGCCGGCCAGGTCCAGGGCTGTGCCGTGGTCGACCGATGTGCGGATGATCGGCAGGCCCAGCGTCACGTTGACCGCGGCGCCGAAGCCCTTGTACTTGAGCACGGGCAGGCCTTGGTCGTGGTACATCGCCAGCACCGCGTCGCAGTGCTCCAGATATTTGGGGGTAAACAGGGTATCGGCCGGCAGTGGGCCGCGCAGGTCCATGCCTTCGGCACGCAGGCGTTGCAGCGCCGGCTCGATGATGTCGATTTCTTCGCGGCCCAGGTGGCCGCCTTCTCCGGCATGCGGGTTGAGCCCGCAGACCAGGATGCGTGGGTTGGCGATGCCGAACTTGTCGCGCATGTCCGCATGCAGGATGCGGGTGACGCGCTCCAGGCGCTCGCCAGTAATGGCCTCGGCAATGTCCCGCAGTGGCAGGTGGGTGGTCACCAGTGCCACACGCAGCCCGTGGGTGGCCAGCATCATCACCACTTGCGTGGTGTGGGTGAGGTCGGCGAGGAACTCGGTATGCCCGGAAAAGGCGATACCGCTTTCGTTGATCACGCCCTTGTGCACCGGCGCGGTGATCATCCCGGCGAAGTGCCCGTCCAGGCAGCCTTGCCCGGCACGGGTCAGGGTTTCCAGGACGAATGCGGCGTTGGCCTTGTCCAGCTGCCCGGCTGTCACCGGGCGGGCCAGGGGGGTATCCCAGATATACAGGCTGCCGGCGGCAGCCGGTTGCTCCGGCCAGGCGGTCGGCACAACCGTGATCAGCTTGACGTCCAGGCCCAGCTGCGTGGCCCGCTCGGCGAGCAGGTCACGGCTGGTGATGGCGATCAGGGGGTAGGGCTGTACCTCGGTGGCGAGCAGCAGGCACAGGTCGGGACCGATGCCGGCAGGCTCGCCGGGGGTGACGGCGAAGCGCAGGGGTTTCACTGGGCGGCCTGGTCGGCGCCAGGCAGCTTGATTTCAACGTAGGCTTCGTCGCGGATCTGGCGCAGCCAGTTCTGCAGCTCTTCGTCATACTTGCGGTTGCGCAGGACGTTCATGGCCTGCTGCTCGCGAGCCTGTTCGGTGCTGTCGGTGGCGCGGCGGCCAAGCACTTCCAGCACATGCCAGCCGTACTGGGTCTTGAACGGCTTGGTCACCACGCCTTGCTCGGCATTGGCCATCTGCTCGCGGAACTCAGGTACCAGGCTGTTCGGGTCGACCCAGTTGAGATCGCCGCCGTTGAGTGCCGAGCCCGGGTCTTCCGAGAAGCTCTTCGCCAAATCGGCGAAGTTTTCACCGTTCTGGATGCGGTCGTACAGGCGCTCGGCCAGTTGCTCGGTGGCGGCTTCGCTGCGGATTTCGCTCGGTTTGATCAGGATGTGGCGAACATGCACTTCGTCGCGCAGCACGCTTTGGCTCCCGCCGCGCTTCTCTTCCAGCTTGAGGATGATGAAACCGGTGGGGATGCGGATTGGCTGGGTGATATCGCCGACCGCCATGCCGCTGAGCATCTTGGCGAAGTCTGGAGGCAGTTGGCCTGCCTGGCGCCAGCCCATTTCGCCGCCTTCCAGGGCATTTTCACTGCGCGAGCGGGCGATGGCCATCTGGCCGAAGTCCGCGCCTTGACGGAGTTGCTGGTAGACATCACCTACCTGACGCGCTGCAGCCTGGATTGCCTCCGAGTTGGCACCTTCCGGGGTCGGGATGAGAATGTTGGCCAGGCGGTATTCTTCTGACAATTGCATCTTGCCCAGGTCCGAGTTGAGGAAGTTCTTCACTTCTTGCTCGGACACCTGAATGCGCTCGGCCACGCGGCGCTGGCGCACACGGCTGATGATCATCTCGCGCTTGATCTGCTCGCGGGCGTCATCGTACGACAGGCCATCATGGGCCAGGGCTGCACGGAACTGTTCCAGCGACATGCCATTGCGCTGGGCAATGGTACCGACGGCCTGGTTCAGTTCTTCGTCGGTGATGCGGATGCCTGAGCGCTCGCCGATCTGCAGTTGCAGGTTCTCGACGATCAGGCGTTCCAGCACTTGCTGTTCCAGTGCGCTGGTGGGCGGCACGCCGCCGCCACGTTTGGCGATGGTCTGCTGCACTTCGCGAACGCGCTGGTCCAGTTGGCTCTGCATGACCACGTCGTTGTCGACGGTGGCCACGATGCGGTCGATGGGTTGTACCGCGGCATGCACCGCGCCACTCAACAATGCGGCGCCCAGCATCAGCGGGCGCAGACGATCAATAAGCTTGCTCTTCACGGGTACGGTAACCTTGAATGCCTTGGTCCAGGAACGATTCGACCTTGTTGCCGACTACACCACCGAGCCCTTTGAGCACGATCTGCAGGAAGATGCCGTGGTCGCCCTTTTCGTTTTCAGGTAGGGCCTGGCTGAAGTCGTCGTAGTCCATCCAGTAGCGACTGATCAGGCGCAGTTTCCAGCAGCAGTTGTCGTACTCGAAGCCGCCCATCGCTTCCAGTGTGCGGTTACGGTTGTAGTCATGCTGCCAGCGGGCAATGACGCTCCATTGCGGCACGATCGGCCAGATGACCGAGAAGTCGTGCTGCTGGATCTTGTAGTAGTCCTTGATGTAACCCGGCGTGCCCGGCGTACCGTAGTCACCACCGCCGACCTTCCAGTTACCGGTCTGCGAGTCGTAGGTGATCAGGTCGTTTCGGTAGCGATAGCCGAGATTGACGACCTTGTTCGGGTTGTCCTCGGGCTGGTAGTGGAACATCGCGCTGCCTGAGCGAGGGCTGTGGGTGTCCGGGTCCCAGTTGTAGGCCGAATTGAAGCGCCAGTCGCGGTTGAAAGCGTATTCGTATTCAAGCGCGTACGGCGACACATCCGACTTGCTGTCCACTCGGGTACGGTAGTCGATCCCTGGCAGTTGGACCTTGCGATCCTTGAAGTAGAACGCCTGGCCGATGCTGAAGCGCTGGCGTTGGAAGCCGTTGTCTTCGATCCAGCGGTTGGTTACGCCCAGCGACAGCTTGTTCTCGTCGCCAATACGGTCGGTGCCAACGAAACGGTTGTCGCGGAAAAGCGAAGAGTAGTTGAACGTGTTCTCGCCGGTGTCGAAGAGCGGGATATCGGTCTGGTCTTTGTACGGCACATAAAGGTAGAACAGGCGTGGTTCCAGGGTCTGGCGGTAGTTGGTACCGAACAGCTGGGTGTTGCGATCGAAATACAGGCCACTGTCGACACTGAAGACCGGAATGTCGCGATTCTGGTTGCTCTTGAAGTCGCCGTAGAGTTCAGTCCGGCCTGGATTGTCGATCAGGTCCTGTTTGCCCTTGCTGTCCAGATCCAGATCGTAATGGGTGTAGACGTATTTCAGTTTCGGGGTGATGAAACCATAGCTTGCCTGCACGGGCAGGCTGATCGCCGGTGCAAGATTCAGGCGAGTGCCATTGGAGCGAGCAACACCGAAGATGTTCTCGTCCAGGCGACGACCTGCACGACCGGCAGACGCGTCGGGTTTGCCGTCCTTGTCAAGAACGAAGTCGTCCTTCAAGTCACGATCGAAGCGTACCGCTTCGCTGTCGTAGGTCAGGTCGAAGCCACCCGGATGGTAGGGCAGCATGCCGTTGAAAGTGATCTGCGGCAGTCGGTCGTATGGAGTGGTCTGCGAAATGGTCGCCATCTCGTAGGCATGCACGTTCAGACGTGCGGTATAACTGTCACCCCGGTAGGTCAGCGCGCCCTGCTGGTTGACGATGTCTTGGGTCTTGATGCCGATCTGGTCAGATTCCAAGTCCTGGAAATAGAACGGGTCACTGATGTCGGTGTAGTCCACCTCGGTCATCAGGCGCTCGTCGAGGCCGCCCTTGTGCTGCCAGTTGACCATCCAGCGGTCTTTCTTGTAGTCCGTCTGCTTCTTGCGGTCATCGTCCTGATCGTTCAGGAACGCGCCACCGAACTGCCCTTCGCTGGACTTGGTCAGGTAGCGGAACTCGCCTTCCATCAACATGCCGCGCTTGGTCATGTAGCGCGGGTACAACGTGGCATCGTAGTTCGGTGCCAGGTTGAAGTAATACGGCGTGACCAGCATGAAGCCGGTGTCGCTGCTGGAGCTGAACGACGGCGGCAGGAAGCCGGACTGGCGACGGTCGTCGATCGGGAAGTAGATGTACGGTGTGTAGAACACCGGGAAATCCTTGACCCGCAGCGTCACGTTGGTCGCGGTGCCGAAGCCGGTGGCCGGGTTCAGGGTGATGTTGTTGCCCTTGAGTTGCCACGCGTTGCTGCCCGGCTCACAGGTGGTATAGGTACCGTCCTTGAGGCGGATGATGGCGTTTTCCGCACGCTTGGCGTACAGCGCGTTGCCGCGGATGTGCGACTTGTGCATCACGTATTCGGCGTTGTCGACCCGGGCCTCGCCGGTATCGAGCTGGATCTGCGCTTCGTCGCCGACCACCAGCGAGCCGTTGTCGCGGATCTTGACGTTGCCCTTGAGCTCGCCGCGGTTTTCGGCCTGGTACAGGTTGGCTTCGTCGGCTTCGGCCTGCATGCTGCCCTGGCGCATGACCACGTCACCGGCGAGGGTGGCGATCTGCTGCTCCTGCTGGTACTTGGAGACCTTGGCGTTGATGTAGGTCGGCGACTCGTCCTTGGGCGTGGAGTCGTTCATGCCCGGGCGGGTCGGCTCGATGTAGGCGCCGCCGCAGTACGGGCCGGTCTCGGCCAGCTGCGCGGCAGTGAGCTTCTCGCGCGGGACCCAGTCCAGATGGCTGTAGTCTTCGCTGCGCGACTTCAGGCCGCGGCCCTTGGCCTCGGTGACCAGCATCGGCTTGTCGGCCTCGGTCGCGGCGACTTCGCCGGATGCCTCGGCACCCGTGCTGGCCGCGGCAGCGCCCGGGTGTACCGGGCGCGGAGGCAAGTTGGCAGCGGTCTTGGGCTTGCAGTCCCAGCCACCGGAAGCGGACACTTGGCAGTCGAACTGCTCGGCCGCTACCACGTACGACGTGGCCAGGGGTTGCAGGGCCAGCAAACCGCCAGTCACGAGCAACGGAAACTTTCTACGAAACGCGGGGGATTTCAATGCCATCTTATTAGTCCGGGCTTCCTGCGTGCCATCTGCCCGCGTGTGGGGGCCGCACGCCTCTCGATGGTCTGAAAAAGATGCTGGATAATAAAGCATGACCCGCTTGACGGCTAGGGCCGTCGGAGAACCCTTGTAATGCCCGATCACGATGTACGCCTGCAACAACTGACCGCCTGGCTTGCCGGGCAACTGGAGAACCTCTTCCGTACCAATGCCTGGGGCGAAGTGCCCGCCGGCAGCCTGACCGCCGCCAGCAGCGATGCGAGTTTCCGCCGCTACTTCCGCTGGGAGGGCGCCGGGCACAGCTTCGTGATCATGGATGCGCCGCCGCCCCAGGAGAACTGCCGCCCGTTCGTCGACATCGACCATTTGCTGGCCACGGCCGGCGTGAACGTGCCGGTCATCCATGCCCAGGACTTGGAGCGCGGTTTCCTGCTGCTGGGGGATCTCGGCCGCCAGACATACCTGGACATCATTGATCAGGGCAATGCCGATGCCCTGTTCGCCGACGCCATCGATGCGCTGCTGGCGTTCCAGCGCTTGCCGATGGACGCGGCACTGCCCAGCTACGATGTCGCCCTGCTGCGCCGTGAGGTCGAGCTGTTCCCCGAGTGGTACGTGGGCCGCGCGCTTGGCCTGAGCTTCAGCGACGCGCAACAGGCCATTTGGCAGCGGGTCAGCCAGCTGCTGATCGACAGTGCCCTGGCCCAGCCCAAGGTACTGGTGCACCGCGACTACATGCCGCGCAACCTGATGCACAGTGCGCAAAATCCAGGCGTGCTGGATTTCCAGGATGCGGTCTATGGCCCGGTCACCTACGACATCACCTGCCTGTTCAAGGACGCTTTCCTCAGCTGGCCCCAGGCCCGCATCGAGGGCTGGTTGCGTGATTACTGGCGCAAGGCGCAGGCCGCCGGGATTCCGGTACAGGCAGACTTCGAAGCCTTCCAGCGTGCCAGCGACCTGATGGGGGTGCAGCGCCACCTCAAGGTGATCGGTATCTTCGCGCGCATCTGCCACCGCGACGGCAAGCCACGCTACCTGGCCGACGTGCCGCGTTTCTTTGCCTATATAGATGAGGTGATCAGCCGCCGGCCTGAGCTGGCCGAGCTGGGCCAGCTGATTGCCGAACTCCAGGCCGGGGCGCGTTCATGAAGGCGATGATCCTGGCGGCAGGCAAGGGCGAGCGCATGCGCCCGCTGACCCTGCACACGCCCAAGCCGCTGGTGCGAGCCGCCGGCAAGCCGTTGATCGAGTATCACCTCGAGGCGCTGGCCCGTGCCGGTATTGGCGAGGTGGTCATCAACCACGCCTGGCTTGGCCAGCAGATCGAGGATCACCTGGGCGATGGCAGCCGCTTCGGCCTGGTGATCAGCTATTCGCCGGAGGGCGAACCGCTGGAGACCGGTGGCGGGATCTTCAAGGCGCTGCCGTTGCTGGGTGATGCGCCGTTCATCCTGGTCAATGGCGATGTCTGGACCGACTACGACTTCGCCGGCCTGAATGCGCCGTTGCACGGCCTGGCGCATCTGGTGCTGGTGGACAACCCTGGCCACCACGGCCGGGGCGACTTCCGCCTGGCGGACGGGCAGGTGAGCGATGGCGATGACGCCCCGGGAACGCTGACTTTCAGTGGTATCTCTGTACTGGACCCGGCGCTGTTCGCAGGTTGCCAGCCCGGCGCATTCAAACTGGCCCCGTTGTTGCGCAAGGCCATGGCCGACGGTCGAGTGAGTGGTGAGCACTACCGTGGCCACTGGATCGATGTCGGCACCCTCGAGCGTCTGGCCGATGTCGAGCGCCTGATCGGGGAGCGTGCCTGATATGTGGTGGCCGAGCACAGTGATTGGTGCCGGTGCCGGTTTCGCCGTGGCCAGCATCCCCGGCGCGTTGCTGGGGGCGCTGCTGGGCCAGGCCATGGATCGGCGCCTGCGGCTGCAGGGTTGGGAAGACGTGCGCGAGCGCCTGGGCGGGCGCCCGGCGCTGCGTGACGAAGAGTTGTTGTTTGTGTTGCTCGGCCGCTTGGCCAAGAGTGATGGCAGGGTTGTCGAGGGTCACATCCAGCAGGCGCGACAGGAGATGTCCCGTCTGGACCTGGCGGAACCTGCTCGGATGCGAGCGATTGCCGCGTTCAACCGCGGGAAGTCGGGCAAGGAGCGCCTGGGGCACTACCTGCGCCGTATCAGGGTGCAGCCCCACGGCGCCGAAGGTACCTTGCGCGCCTGCTGGCGCATGGTCTGGGCCGACGGCAAGGCCGGGCGGCAGGAACGCGACCTGTTGCTGGGCTGGGGCCAGCAACTGGGGCTCAGTCGCAACCAGGTGCAGGCCTTGTCGCTGGAGTATGAGCCTCGCCGGTCGTCGATAGAAGGTGGCGTCATGACCTATGCGGCGGCGCTGAGGTTGCTGGGGGTGGAGCCGGACACCGAGGCCGACCGGGTCAAGCAGGCCTATCGGCGATTGCTCAGCCGGCATCATCCGGACAAGCTGGTGGGCAGTGGCGCCAGCGAAGCGAAGGTGCGCGAGGCGACCGAGCTTACCCGCGAGCTGCATCAGGCCTATGCCATGATCCGCAAGCGGCGGGGCTTGTAACGCCATTGTGGGCAAGGTCGCGCCTGCCGGAGTAGGCAGGCGCGGTCACTCTTACTCTGCCTTCGGCGTCAGCCAGCCGCGTACCCGACGCAACAGTTGTTCCTGCTCCGCCGATTTGTTGCCAGGCACGGCCATCAGCGAAAGCTGTCGGTACAGGCTGCTCTTCTGCCGCTTGCTAGCTTGCAGGCGCTGCTGGGCCGCGAGCCGATCGGCTGTGCGGGTGGCGTAGTAGAGGTCGGCGGTCGGCACCTTGAGGGTCGGCGTCAGGCTCAGCAGGTCATGCTCGACCCGCGCCGGTGTCTGCGCGGCGACCATCACCAGTTTCTGCACTTGAGGCGGCTGCTTCTCGCTGAGATAGCGCGCGGCCCAGTATGCGCCACTGCCGCTGCCCAGCAGCACGATGCTGCGCGCCTTCTGCTGCTGGGCATAGGCCACGGCGGCGTCGAGGCGGGCGAAGATACGCTCGGCGTCCTCCTCGCTGGTGTGTTCGTCGGCTTCGACCGCGTCGGTGCTCTCGGCGGTATCCGCTTCCGGCGCGGTCGCCTGGGCGACGTTGGCGTTGGCATCGGCAGGCGTGTCCTTGGCCGGAGCCGACTCGCCGTCCTCTTTTTTCGGTTCGACTGCAGGCTTGGCCTCGACCCGCGCCTGCGGGCGCTCGGCCAGCAGGTCGGGCATGCTCAGGCTCAAGGTGCCCCAGCCGACATCGGGGAAACCACGGCGCAGCGGGCCAACGGTGGTCGGCCAGTCGGCGCTTTCGCCCGCGCCAGGGACAATGATCACCGCGCCTTGCGGGTCGCTGTCGTTGGCCGGCTTCCACAGCGCCAGGAAGTTTTCACCATTGGCCTGCAAGGTCTGTTGTTCTGCCTTGGGTACCTGGCGCTCGAGGGCCAGTGCATCGTCCTGGCTACGCTCGAGCAGCGGTGGGCGCGGAGCGGGGGCGGAGGCGGCCGCCTCGACGGGCGCTTCGGGTTTCTCGGCGTCGTCGGCCTGAGCCGCGAACGGCAGGGCCGAAGCCAGGCAGAACATTGCCAGCGTCGTGCGATAAAGTGTGAACATCGATCAATCCAAGGCCAGAATCATACCGGCAGCCTAATGGTATTTGCCCGCGACGGCCACGCCAGGTGGCCGTCATTGCCAAGACGAGCGTAGAGATGAAGCGAGTGCGTTGCCTGTGGGTTATCGGCTGGTTGTGTCTACCCTTGATCGCCCTGGCCAAGCCGCCGGCGCCGCCCGCAGTGGTACTGGATCCAGCCCAGCAGCAATGGTTGGACGAACACCGCGGCTTGCGCGTCGGCCTGGTACTGCAGGCGCCCTATGCCCAGTTCGACCGCCGCCTGCAGCAATTCTACGGGGCCAACGTCGAACTGGTCGGCGCCCTGTCCCAGGCGTTGGGCCTGGATTTGACCTGGCGCGGCTTTGCCGATCAGGCCGCCCTTGAGCATGCCTTGCAGGCGGGCGAGATCGATTTCGCCCCAGGCCTTATGCAAACGCCGACCAGCCTGCGGCTGTGGCTGTTCAGTGACCCTTACATGCGTGTGCCGCAGCTGGTGGTGGGGATGCGCAGCGGCGCGGTAGCCGTGGAACTGGAAAAACTGAACGCCAATGACCGCGTGGCGGTACGCATGCCCGGTACCTTGGCGGATTACCTGCGCGGCAACTACGGCAATCTGAACCTGCAGGGTGTACCCGACGAGCGCGAGGCCCTGCAGTTGGTGTTGGGCGGGCAGGCCAGCTTCGCCGTGCTGGACGAGGCGCAGCTCAGCCGGCTGTCGCGCGAAGGCGAGTTCGCCGACCTCGCGGTGGTGGGTGATATCGGTCTGCCGCAACTGCTGCGGGTCGGCTCACGGCGCGATTGGCCAATGCTGGCCGATATTCTTGAGCGTGCCTTGCAGGTCCTGCCGGCCAAGACTCTGGAGCAGATGCACCAGCGCTGGTTGCAGCCCAGGTATCCACGGTTCTCCGAATCCGCCGGGTTCTGGCAGAACCTGGCCTTGCTGTTCGGCCTGCTGCTGCTGTGCGCCTTGGCCACCCTGGCTTGGCAGCGTCGTCAGCAGCGCGGCCTGGAGCGTGGGTTGCTGGCGGCCCGGGAGAGCCTGGTCGAGCGCCAGGTGCGTGAGGAGGCTTTGCGTCTGAGTCAGTTTTCCATCGACCAGAGCACGGTGGGCATCCTCTGGGTCAACTGGGACAGCCATGTGCGCTACGCCAACCATGCCGCCGAGCGCATGCTGGGCTTTGCCGAGGGGGCGTTGCTGGAGCTGCCACTGGTCGTTATCGAGCCGAACCTGAAGATGGATCGCTGGCTGGAACTGTGGAAGCGTGCCCGTACCGGAGATGGCGGCGAACAGCAGTTCGAAAGCCAGTGTCGGCGCGCCGATGGCAGCCTGTTCCCGGTCGAGTTGTCGCTGTCGTTCCTGCGTTTTCGCGATGCCGAGTACCTGGTGGTGTTCCTCGCCGACGTCACCGAGCGCCGGCGCGACCTGGCCGCGTTGCGCGAAAGCGAGGCGCGGCTCAAGGGGATCGCTGGCAACGTGCCGGGGCTGGTGTTCCGCCTGGAGCGCGATCCGGCCGAAGGCGACCCGGAATTTCCCTACATCAGCGAAGGCAGCGAGGCGCTGGTCGGCTACACCCCGGCGGCGATCCAGCACCCGCAGATGGGGCTGCGCAACCTGGTCCACCCGGAGGATCGCGCCGACTACCATCGGGTCCAGGACCTGGCCTTGGCCAGCGACCGGGACTGGTCCTGGCAGGGGCGTATCCTCACCCGCCAGGGCGAGCAGCGCTGGGCCGACATCAAGGCGACCACTCGCCGCCTGGCCGATGGGCGCATGGTGTGGGATGGCGTGGTCTGGGACATCACCCAGGGCAAGCAGGCCGAGCTGGCGCTGGCCGGGTCCCAGGAGCAATTGCGCGAGTTGTCGGCGCACCTGGAAAGCGTGCGCGAAGAGGAGAAGGCGCGGATTGCCCGCGAAGTCCACGACGAACTGGGGCAGATGCTCACGGTGCTCAAGCTTGAGGTGTCGATGTGCGAGCTTGCCTTCGCCGAACTGGATCCCGCCCTCAACGAGCGCCTGGCCAGCATGAAGCGCCTGATCGCCCAGCTGTTCCAGCTGGTACGCGACGTGGCTACGGCCCTGCGCCCGCCTATCCTCGACGCCGGCATCGCCTCGGCCATCGAGTGGCAGGCGCGGCGTTTCGAGGCTCGCACGCAGATCCCCTGCCTGGTGCAGGTACCGGACAATCTGCCACCCTTGAGCGATGCCAAGGCCATCGGCCTGTTCCGTATCTTGCAGGAGGCGCTGACCAACGTCATGCGCCATGCCCAGGCGCACACGGTGCAGATCGAGCTGGTTCACGAGGCCGGGCAGTTGCGCATGACCGTGATCGACGACGGCGTGGGGTTTGCCATGGAGGCGGCGCGGCCGACTTCGTTCGGCCTGGTGGGTGTGCGTGAGCGGGTGCTGATGCACGGTGGCAGCATGAGCCTGGACAGCGAGCCGGGCGAGGGCACCAGCCTGAGCGTGGCGATTCCTTTGAAGCAGGAGAAACAATCGTGATTCGAGTGCTGGTGGCGGAAGACCACACCATCGTCCGGGAAGGCATCAAGCAATTGATCGGCCTGGCCAAGGACATGCAGGTGGCGGGCGAGGCGGGCAATGGCGAGCAGTTGCTGGAGACCCTGCGCCACACGCCCTGCGAGGTGGTGCTGCTGGATATCTCCATGCCTGGGGTGAATGGCCTGGAAGCGATCCCGCGGATCCGCGCGCTGAACAACCCGCCGGCGATCCTGATGCTGTCGATGCATGACGAGGCGCAGATGGCGGCGCGGGCGCTCAAGGCCGGAGCGGCGGGCTATGCGACCAAGGACAGCGATCCGGCGCTGTTGCTCACGGCCATCCGTCGAGTGGCGGGGGGAGGGCGCTACATCGACCCGGCCCTGGCCGACCGCATGGTATTCGAGGTGGGCCTGACCGAAACCCGGCCGCTGCACACCCTGCTGTCCGAGCGTGAGTTCTCGGTGTTCGAGCGCCTGGCCCAAGGCGCCAACGTCAACGACATCGCCCTGCAACTGGCGCTGTCGAGCAAGACCATCAGCACCCACAAGGCGCGGCTGATGCAGAAGCTCAAGGTCAACTCGCTGGCGGAGCTGGTGAAATACGCCATGGAGCACAAGTTAGTGTGAGTGTTCTGGTTACGACAATGGCTTTTACGCGATCTCACCGCAGGAGCGGCTAAAGCCGCTTCTGCAAAGCTCGAGTTACCTGAAAACGCCATCCTTGTAGGGCGATCCCTACAACAAGTCTTCCATCCGGATGATGGCATTCTCTCAGCGCCCCCGATTTCCGGGGCTTTACGCGTCTTCTACGCTTTTGCCTACGCAGTCATTCCAACAAGAAGGTGCAGGGCATGAGCGAGGCGAATTCGAACGAGACGCTGGTCAGCTTCCGAGGTGTGCAGAAGAGCTACGACGGCGAATCGCTGATCGTCAAGGACCTCAACCTGGACATCCGCAAGGGCGAGTTCCTGACCCTGCTCGGCCCTTCCGGTTCGGGCAAGACAACCAGCCTGATGATGCTGGCAGGTTTCGAGACCCCCACCGCCGGTGAGATCCAGCTGGCCGGGCGCTCGATCAACAATGTGCCGCCGCACAAGCGCGATATCGGCATGGTGTTCCAGAACTACGCACTGTTCCCGCACATGACCGTGGCCGAGAACCTGGCCTTCCCGCTGACGGTGCGCAACCTCAGCAAGACAGACGTCAGCGAGCGGGTCAAGCGCGTGCTCGGCATGGTTCAGCTTGATGCCTTCGCCAAACGCTATCCCGGCCAGCTTTCCGGTGGCCAGCAGCAGCGCGTGGCGCTGGCACGCGCCCTGGTGTTCGAGCCGCAACTGGTGCTGATGGACGAGCCGCTTGGCGCCCTCGACAAACAGCTGCGTGAACACATGCAGATGGAGATCAAGCACATCCACCAGCGCCTGGGCGTGACCGTGGTCTACGTGACCCACGACCAGGGCGAAGCGCTGACCATGTCCGACCGGGTGGCGGTGTTCCATCAGGGCGAGATCCAGCAGATCGCCGACCCGCGCACCCTTTACGAAGAGCCTTGCAACACCTTCGTCGCCAACTTCATCGGTGAGAACAACCGCATCAACGGCACCCTGCTGGCCAGTGACGGTAATCGTTGCCAGGTGCAACTGGCCCGTGGCGAGCGGGTCGATGCGCTGGCGGTGAATGTCGGCCAGGCCGGTGACCCGGTGACCCTGTCGATCCGCCCCGAGCGGGTACGCTTGAACGGCCACAGCGAGAACTGCGTCAACCGCTTCTCCGGTCGTGTCGCCGAGTTCATCTACCTAGGTGACCACGTGCGGGTACGCCTGGAGGTCTGTGGCAAGGCCGATTTCTTCGTCAAGCAGCCGATCGCCGAGCTCGACCCGGCCCTGGCTGTGGGCGACGTGGTACCGCTGGGCTGGGAGGTGGAGCACGCCCGCGCGCTCGATCCGATTGCCGAGGCCCATTGATGGTTTGCTTCACCAACCCTGAACTGTGGAGAGAATAATAATGCGCAAGCAGTTGAAACTGACCGCCCTGGCCCTTGGCCTGTTCGCCGCCGGCCAGGCCATGGCGGCCGACCTGACCGTGATTTCCTTCGGCGGCGCCAACAAGGCGGCCCAGACCAAGGCGTTCTACGAGCCTTGGGAAAAGGCGGGCAAGGGCAAGATTGTCGCCGGGGAGTACAACGGCGAGATGGCCAAGGTCAAAGCCATGGTCGACACCAAGAGCGTCAGCTGGAACCTGGTCGAGGTGGAGTCGCCGGAGTTGGCCCGGGGTTGCGATGAAGGCATGTTCGAAGAGCTTGACCCCGCACTGTTCGGTAATGAAGGCGACTTCGTGCCCGGGGCCATTCAGCCGTGCGGCGTGGGCTTCTTCGTCTGGTCCACGGTGCTGGCCTACAACGCCGACAAACTCAAGAGCGCGCCTGCCAGTTGGGCCGATTTCTGGGACACCAAGAAATTCCCGGGCAAGCGCGGCCTGCGCAAGGGCGCCAAGTACACCCTCGAATTCGCCCTGATGGCTGACGGCGTCGCACCCAAAGAGGTGTACAAGGTGCTGGCCACCAAGGAAGGCCAGGACCGCGCCTTCAAGAAGCTCGACGAACTCAAGCCGAGCATCCAGTGGTGGGAAGCCGGTGCCCAGCCGCCGCAGTACCTGGCCTCGGGTGACGTGGTCATGAGCTCGGCATACAACGGTCGTATCGCCGCGGTGCAGAAGGAAAGCAACCTCAAGGTGGTGTGGAACGGCGGCATCTACGACTTCGATGCCTGGGCCATCCCGAAAGGCGCCAAGGATGCGGAGGAGGCGAAGAAATTCATTGCCTACACCGTCCAGCCCGAGCAGCAGAAGACTTACTCCGAGAACATTGCCTACGGCCCGGCCAACTCCAAGGCCGTCCCGCTGCTGGCCGACGCGGTGAAGAAGGACATGCCGACCACCCCTGAGAACATCGCCAACCAGGTGCAGATCGACGTGGCCTTCTGGGCCGACAACAGCGAACAGCTGGAGCAACGCTTCAACGCCTGGGCGGCGAAGAAGTAAACCATCTTGAGCCTTCATCGCCGGTAAGCCGGCTCCCATAAAACCTGTGCAGTACTTGTGGGAGCCGGCTTGCCGGCGATGGGCTGCGCAGCAGCCCCAATTTCAGCCTGTATCGCGGAGTTCGCCATGGCCATTGCAGTGCCCCTCAACGAAGGCGCGGGTAAAAGCCTCAAGCAGCGCCTCAAGCATGCCGAGCGGGTCAACCGCTGGAAGGCCCAGGCGTTGATCGCGCCGCTGGCGCTGTTTCTCCTGCTGGTGTTCCTGGTGCCGATCGCGGCGCTGTTGTACAAGAGCGTCGGCAACCCCGAGGTCGTCGCCGGCCTGCCGCGCACCGTCGAGGCAGTGGCGCAGTGGGATGGCAAGAGCCTGCCGGGTGAGGAGGTCTACAAGGCCCTGAGCCAGGACCTGGCCGAGTCTCGCAAGAACCAGACCCTGGGCGACCTTTCCAAGCGCCTGAACATGGAGCTGGCCGGCTACCGCAGCCTGTTGGCCAAGACCGCGCGGGCGCTGCCGTTCAAGGCCGAGCCTGCCTCCTATAAAGAAGCCTTGCAGACGCTCGACGAGCGCTGGGGCGATCCTGCCTACTGGCAGGCGATCCGTCGCAACACCAGCAGTGTCACGCCGTTCTACCTGCTGGCCGCGCTGGACCACCGTATCGACGACCTGGGCGAATTGGCCAAGGCCACCCCCGATCAGGCCATCTACCTGGACATCTTCGCTCGCACCCTGTGGATGGGGGTGGTGATCACCGTGATCTGCCTGGTGCTGGCGTATCCCCTGGCTTACCTGCTGGCCAACCTGCCGACCCGGCAGAGCAACCTGCTGATGATCCTGGTGCTGCTGCCGTTCTGGACCTCCATCCTGGTGCGGGTGGCTGCATGGATCGTGCTGTTGCAGTCAGGCGGGCTGATCAACAGTGCGCTGATGGCCGTGGGCATCATCGACCAGCCGCTGGAACTGGTGTTCAACCGTACCGGCGTGTACATCTCCATGGTGCACATCCTGCTGCCGTTCATGATCCTGCCGCTGTACAGCGTGATGAAAGGCATCTCGCCCAGCTACATGCGGGCGGCGATCTCCCTCGGCTGCCATCCGTTCGCCAGTTTCTGGCGGGTGTACTTCCCGCAGACCTACGCCGGTGTCGGCGCCGGCTGCCTGCTGGTGTTCATCCTGGCCATCGGCTACTACATCACCCCGGCGCTGCTGGGCAGCCCGAACGACCAGATGGTCAGCTACTTCGTCGCCTTCTACACCAACACCAGCATCAACTGGGGCATGGCCACCGCCCTGGGCGGGTTGTTGCTGCTGGCCACCGTGCTGCTGTACCTGATCTATAGCTGGCTGGTCGGCGCCAGCCGCCTGCGCCTGAGCTGAGGAGCCTTGTCATGCTGAGCCCTTACATGTCGCCCGTGGAGCGGGTGTGGTTCTACAGCCTGCGCATCCTGTGCGGCCTGATCCTGCTGTTCCTGGTGTTGCCGGTGCTGGTGATCATCCCGCTGTCGTTCAACAGCGGAAGCTTCCTGGTCTATCCCCTGCAAGGCTTTTCGTTGCACTGGTACCAGGACTTCTTCGCCTCCGCCGAATGGATGCGCGCCCTGAAGAACAGCATCATCGTTGCCCCGGCAGCCACGCTGCTGGCCATGGTGTTCGGCACCCTGGCGGCCATCGGCCTGACCCGTGGCGACTTCCCCGGCAAGTCGCTGGTGATGGCGCTGGTGATCTCGCCGATGGTGGTGCCGGTGGTGATCATCGGTGTGGCCAGCTACCTGTTCTTCGCGCCGTTGGGCATGGGTAACAGCTTCACCTCGCTGATCCTGGTGCATGCGGTGCTGGGTGTGCCGTTCGTGATCATCACCGTGTCGGCCACGCTGCAGGGGTTCAACTACAACCTGGTGCGGGCGGCGGCGAGCCTTGGGGCCTCGCCTCTACTGGCCTTCCGTCGGGTGACCTTGCCGTTGATCGCCCCTGGGGTGATCTCCGGTGCGCTGTTCGCCTTCGCCACGTCGTTCGATGAGGTGGTGGTGACCCTGTTCCTTGCCGGGCCCGAGCAGGCGACCCTGCCACGGCAGATGTTCAGCGGCATCCGCGAGAACCTGAGCCCGACCATCGCGGCGGCGGCCACCTTGTTGATCGCCTTCTCGGTGATCCTGCTGCTGACCCTGGAGTGGCTGCGTGGGCGCAGTGAAAAACTGAGGACCCAGCAGCCAGGTTGAATCTTCGGCGCGGGTGACGTAGGAGCGGGCTTGCCCCGCGATGGCATACCGAATTCGCGATCGCAATCGCGGGGCAAACCCGCTCCCGCGCCATCCGTTCGACCATCTGCTGCGCCGGCGTTGATACCAATCAGCCCCGATTCGCTTCCCTGAGTTACAATGCGCGCCACCGTGATTCTGCCCAACAGGTGCGCCATGCAGCCCTACGCTATTGCCCCCTCCATTCTGTCCGCCGACTTCGCCCGCCTGGGCGAGGACGTCGACAAGGTCCTGGCCGCCGGGGCCGACATCGTCCACTTCGATGTCATGGACAACCACTACGTGCCCAACCTGACCATCGGTCCGATGGTCTGCAGCGCCCTGCGCAAGTACGGCGTGACCGCACCCATCGACGTGCACCTGATGGTTAGCCCGGTCGACCGCATCATCGGTGACTTCATCGAGGCCGGCGCCACCTACATCACCTTCCACCCGGAAGCCTCGCAGCACATCGACCGCTCGCTGCAACTGATCAAGGACGGCGGCTGCAAGGCTGGCCTGGTGTTCAATCCGGCCACCAGCCTGGATGCGTTGAAGTACGTGATGGACAAGATCGACATGGTCCTGCTGATGAGCGTCAACCCGGGTTTCGGCGGCCAGAAGTTCATCCCCGGCACCCTCGACAAGCTGCGCGAAGCCCGTGCCCTGATCGACGCCAGCGGTCGTGACATCCGCCTGGAGATCGACGGTGGCGTGAACGTCAACAACATCCGCGAGATCACCGCCGCCGGCGCTGACACCTTCGTCGCCGGCTCGGCGATCTTCAATGCCCCGGACTACAAGGAAGTCATCGACAAGATGCGTGCTGAAATGGCGCTGGCACGCGCATGAGCGGCTTCGAGCAGCTGTTCCCGGGGACACTGCCCAGGCTGGTGATGTTCGATCTGGATGGCACCCTGATCGATTCGGTACCCGACCTGGCCGCAGCCGTCGACCAAACGCTGCTCGAACTCGGGCGACCGCCTGCAGGCCTTGAGGCCGTGCGCCACTGGGTCGGTAACGGTGCCCAGGTGCTGGTGCGCCGGGCGCTGGCCGGTGGTATCGACCACGCCGCAGTGGACGACGAACTGGCCGAGCGCGCGCTGGCGCTGTTCATGGAGGCCTATGCCGACAATCATGAACTCACCGTGGTCTACCCCGGTGTGCGCGACACCCTGCGCTGGTTGCGCAAGCAGGGTGTGGAAATGGCGCTGATCACCAACAAGCCCGAGCGCTTCGTTGCCCCTTTGCTCGACCAGATGAAGATCGGGCGCTACTTCCGCTGGATCATCGGCGGCGACACCCTGCCACAGAAGAAGCCCGACCCTGCGGCGCTGCTGTTTGTCATGAAAATGGCCGGCGTCAGCGCCGAGCAGGCGCTGTTCGTCGGCGATTCACGCAGCGACGTGCTGGCCGCCAAGGCCGCGGGGGTGCAGTGCGTCGGCCTGAGCTATGGCTACAACCATGGCCGCCCCATCGACGAGGAGTCGCCCAGCCTGGTGCTCAGCGACCTGCGCCTGCTGCTGCCCGGTTGCTTAGTCACCGACACTGGGATAACGTTGGCGGACCTTCAAGCCCCGCAAAGCAGAGACAACGACGTGGTGGTTACTGGCAAATTCTGGATGAAAGTCATCAAGGCCCTGGCCCGCTGGCGCTGGCGCGCCTGACTCCCGCCCGCCGGCGCCTGCCGGTACATCCGTTTGCCCGACCCCATTGCTGCTTGCCCCGAGGCTACACATGACCCGCGAAGAATTCCTGCGCCTGGCCGCTGCCGGCTACAACCGCATCCCCCTGGCCTGCGAAACCCTGGCTGACTTCGACACGCCGCTGTCGATCTACCTGAAACTGGCTGACCAGCCCAACTCCTACCTGCTCGAGTCCGTGCAAGGTGGCGAGAAGTGGGGCCGCTACTCGATGATCGGCTTGCCGTCGCGCACCGTCATGCGTGTGCATGGCTACCATGTGAGCATCCTGCAGGATGGCGTCGAGGTCGAAAGCCACGACGTCGAAGACCCGCTGGCTTTCGTCGAGGCGTTCAAGGACCGTTACAAGGTCGCTGACATCCCAGGCTTGCCGCGCTTCAATGGTGGCCTGGTCGGTTACTTCGGCTACGACTGCGTGCGCTATGTGGAAAAACGCCTGGGTGCCAGCCCGAACCCCGATCCGCTTGGCGTGCCGGATATCCTGCTGATGGTCTCCGACGCGGTGGTGGTGTTCGACAACCTGGCCGGCAAGATGCACGCGATCGTGCTGGTCGATCCGGCCGAAGAACAAGCGTTCGAGCAGGGCCAGGCCCGCCTGCAAGGTTTGCTGGACACCCTCCGCCAGCCGATCACCCCGCGGCGCGGCCTGGACTTGAGCGGGCCGCAGGCGGCCGAGCCCGAGTTCCGCTCCAGCTACACCCGTGACGACTACGAAAGTGCGGTGGGCCGGATCAAGGAATACATCCTGGCCGGCGACTGCATGCAGGTGGTGCCGTCCCAGCGCATGTCCATCGACTTCAAGGCCGCGCCCATCGACCTTTACCGGGCGCTGCGTTGCTTCAACCCGACGCCGTACATGTACTTCTTCAATTTCGGCGACTTCCATGTGGTCGGCAGCTCGCCGGAAGTGCTGGTGCGGGTCGAAGACAACCTGGTGACCGTGCGCCCGATCGCCGGTACCCGCCCGCGTGGCGCCACCGAAGAAGCCGACCGGGCCCTGGAAGACGACCTGCTGTCGGACGACAAGGAAATCGCCGAGCACCTGATGCTGATCGACCTCGGGCGCAACGACGTGGGCCGTGTATCGTCCACCGGCAGTGTGCGCCTGACCGAGAAGATGGTGATCGAGCGTTACTCGAACGTCATGCATATCGTGTCCAACGTCACTGGTCAGCTGCGGGAAGGCCTGACCGCCATGGACGCACTGCGGGCGATCCTGCCGGCCGGCACCCTGTCGGGTGCGCCGAAGATCCGCGCGATGGAAATCATCGATGAGCTCGAACCGGTCAAGCGCGGTGTCTACGGTGGCGCGGTGGGCTATTTTGCCTGGAATGGCAACATGGATACCGCCATCGCCATCCGCACTGCGGTGATCAAGGACGGCGAACTGCATGTGCAGGCCGGTGGCGGCATTGTCGCCGACTCGGTGCCGGCGCTGGAGTGGGAAGAGACCATCAACAAGCGCCGGGCGATGTTCCGTGCGGTGGCGCTGGCCGAGCAGAGCTGCTCCAAGTAGATTGATCGGGGCCGCAACGCGGCCCCGACAAATCAGAAGTCCAGGCTCAATGCCACGCTCACTCCCTGCTGGCGCAACTCATCACTCTTGCGCCAGTTGTAGTTCCCCCGCAGGTTCAATCCCGGCACCAGTTCATGGCTCACCCCCAGGCTGGCCCGCGTCAGGTTGCTGTGTGGTGTATAGCCGGTGAGGGTGAAGTCGTTTGCCGGCAGGCTGGTCAGATGCATGCGCAGGTCCTGCTGGTCATCCTCGAACTCATGCTCGCGGGCCACCTCGGCGAACAGCTTTGTCGTCGGCAGCACTTGCACGCTACCCAGCAGGCCGGCTCCGAGCCGGCGTGACGTACGTTCCTGGTCGTCGAAACCGAGCGCTGTGGAGCGGCCGCTCTTCTCGTCGTAGCCATCGACCTTGACCCGCGCGTAGTCGGCACTGATGAACGGCGCCAGTTGCCAGTGGCTGCTCTCGGGCGCCAGGTTGTAGCCCACCCGGCCGGTGACGGCCCAGGCCTCGCCATCGGTGTCGCCTTTCTCGCTGCGGTCGTTCACACCCAGGGCGAAGGTGCGCTTGAGGTCGCGGTAATCCAGGTGACCGGCGGTCAATGCCGCATCGGCCCACCAGCGATCCTGGCGGTACTGGGCGAAGGCGCTGGCCAGGTAGCTGTCGAGCTTGTAGTCCGAGTCATCCTGGCCCGCCTCGAGTTTTTGCCGGTACACGCCGGCCGCCAGCCCCACGCGCCAGGCGTCGTCGAGCCGGTAGCTGCCGCCGAGGGTCAGGTTGTAACCGCGCCCGTCACCACTGGCGGCGCTGCGCTGGCTGCCGAAGTCCAGGTCCTGGCCGCCGGTGGCGACGAAGGCCTGCCATTGACCGACGGCCTGCCAGGGTGTTTGCCACTGGTTGCGCAGTTCATCCTGGTGGGCGCGGATACTGGCGTGGGCGATTTCCGGGAGCAGGGTCAGTTCCCACGGCGCGGCCAGGATCGAATAGGCATAGTCGGCGATCAGCTGCTGGCCGGCGATGGTCGGGTGTACCGAGTCGTTGAACAGCAGCCGGGTCGGGTCCGGGGTAGTACCGTTCAGCCCGTAGACCGGGTTGCCCACGCAGCCGTCGCCGCTGTAGCAGGTGCCGACCAGGTTCTGGTCGGCGGCCAGGCCGAACTGGGCGGGGCTGGTGAGGGCCTCTTGCAGCAGGGTTGGGATGTTGAGCGGAATGATCTCGGCGTTGATCTGCCCCAGCTGGCTGACCAATGACTGGTTGAACACGCCGGACAGCTGCGACAGCGGTCCTTGCTGGGGGGTGCCGCTGAAGTTCGGTGTCTGTCCCAGGTCTGGCAGCAGCCAGACCATGATGTAACGCGCGCCGCCCTGTTGCAGCGCCTGGGCGCTGGCCGCCAGGCGGGCACCTGCTGCGGCTGCGGTCGCGGGGCTGTTGACCAGGCCTTGGAGGAAGTCGTTGCCGCCACCGGTCAGGTAGTACAGGGCATTGGGGTCGGCGCGCAGGCCGTTGGCCAGGTAACCGTCACGCTCGCGCAGGACCACCCCCGCGCCAGGGCGCCCGGGCGGGATGACGGCTTTCGAGGTGTCGGTGATCGAGTCGAGGATCTGCTGGGTGGTGTAGCCGCCCACGGCCCAGTTGTTGCCGTCGGGCGTGCCTTGCAACTGGTTGGTGAGTGATGTCGATGGCCCCAGGGCAGTTCCCGAAAAGCCCAACCTGCCCCCCAGGATCATCGGCGAGACGGGCGCGTAGTTGCCATCGGCATCGCGGTTGGTGAAACGCATGCCTGGCGTGCCGCCGGTCAGGTCGGGAAACTGCCCGGCATCACTGAGGCTGTCGCCAAAGACGATGAGCGATGAATAAGGGGAGGGGCCGGCCATCGCCTGGCTGCAAGCCAGGGCGAGGATGCCGAGGGCGGAGTACAGGAAGGGAGTCTTGCGCATGCATGAATATCCTTTTCGTTGTTTTTATCGAAGCAAGCCGCATGACCTTAGCAAATCGCCGGTCTTCGCCCACCATCGCATTGGTTTCCCAGTGTTTACGGGCGTATTGCGCCCGTCGCCCCGGTAGGCTACTGTGCCCTGACGTATGAACGAGACCTACCCCGTGTTGATCGTCAGCAAACTCTTGATGCGCGTTATCAAGGCCGTCGCCCGTTGGCGTTGGCGCGCCTGACTTTATCTCTTGCCGGCATGCCCGGCCCGCTCCTGTTTGCCTTCCCTTCGCTTTAACCGCCGCCCACCGCGGAATTTTCCCGCGCCCACGGCAGCAGGGAAGGCTCGAATCAAAAGTCAGTATTCAAGAGGTTCGTTCCAGATGTTACTGATGATCGACAATTACGACTCCTTCACCTACAACGTCGTGCAGTACCTCGGCGAGCTCGGTGCCGAGGTCAAGGTCATTCGCAATGACGAAATGACCATCGCCCAGATCGAAGCCCTGAACCCCGAACGCATCGTCGTCTCCCCGGGCCCCTGCACGCCGAGCGAAGCGGGTGTGTCCATCGAGGCCATCCTGCATTTTGCCGGCAAGCTGCCGATCCTCGGCGTGTGCCTGGGTCACCAGTCCATCGGCCAGGCCTATGGCGGTGACGTGGTGCGTGCCCGCCAGGTGATGCACGGCAAGACCAGCCCGGTGTTCCACCGCGACCTGGGTGTGTTCTCGGGCCTGAACAACCCGCTCACCGTGACCCGCTACCACTCCTTGGTGGTCAAGCGCGACACGTTGCCCGACTGCCTGGAAGTGACCGCCTGGACCGCGCATGAAGACGGCTCCGTCGACGAGATCATGGGCCTGCGTCATAAAACCCTGAACGTGGAGGGGGTACAGTTCCACCCGGAATCCATCCTCACCGAGCAGGGACACGAGCTGTTCGCCAACTTCCTCAAGCAGACCGGCGGACGCCGTTAAGGACCGATCATGGAAATCAAGACCGCTTTGAGCCGCATTGTCGGCCACCTGGACCTGTCCACAGAGGAAATGCGCGACGTCATGCGCCAGATCATGACCGGCCAGTGCACCGAGGCGCAGATCGGCGCCTTCCTCATGGGCATGCGCATGAAGAGCGAGAGCATCGACGAGATCGTCGGCGCGGTGTCGGTGATGCGTGAGCTGGCCGACAAGGTCGAGCTCAAGACCCTCGACGGCGTGGTCGACATCGTCGGCACCGGCGGCGACGGCGCCAACATCTTCAACGTGTCCACCGCCTCGGCCTTCGTGCTGGCGGCTGCGGGCTGCACGGTGGCCAAGCACGGCAACCGCGCCGTTTCCGGCAAGAGCGGCAGCGCCGACCTGCTGGAAGCCGCCGGCATCTACCTGAACCTGACCCCGGTGCAGGTGGCCCGCTGCATAGACAGCCTCGGCATCGGCTTCATGTTCGCCCAGACCCACCATACCGCGATGAAGCACGCCGCCGGCCCGCGTCGCGAGCTGGGGCTGCGTACCTTGTTCAACATGCTCGGCCCGCTTACGAATCCGGCCGGTGTGAAGCACCAGGTGGTCGGCGTGTTCACCCAGGCCCTGTGCCGCCCATTGGCCGAAGTGCTGCAGCGGATGGGCAGCAAGCATGTGCTGGTGGTGCACTCCAAGGATGGCCTGGACGAGTTCAGCCTGGCTGCGCCAACCTTTGTCGCTGAACTGAAGAACGGCCAGATCACCGAGTATTGGGTCGAGCCGGAAGACCTCGGCATGAAGAGCCAGAGCCTCCATGGCCTGGCGGTCGAGGGCCCGCAGGCCTCGCTGGAACTGATCCGCGATGCCCTGGGCCGACGCAAGACCGAGAACGGCCAGAAGGCCGCCGAGATGATCGTGCTCAACGCTGGCGCGGCGCTGTATGCCGCTGATCACGCGATGACCCTGGCCCAGGGTGTCGAGCTGGCTCACGATGTCCTGCACACCGGCTTGGCCTGGGAAAAACTCCAGGAACTGGGCGCCTTTACCGCGGTATTCAAGGTGGAGAACGAAGCATGAGTGTACCGACGGTGCTGGAAAGGATCATCGCCCGCAAGTTCCAGGAAGTGGCCGAGCGCAGCGCGCGGGTCAGCCTGGGCGAGCTCGAGCGCCTGGCCAAGGTGGCCGATGCCCCGCGTGGCTTTGCCAATGCCCTGATCGAGCAGGCCAGGCGCAAGCAGCCGGCGGTCATCGCCGAAATCAAGAAGGCTTCGCCGAGCAAGGGCGTGATCCGCGAAAACTTCGTGCCGGCGGAAATTGCCGTCAGCTACGAGAAGGGTGGCGCGACCTGTCTGTCGGTGCTGACCGACGTGGACTACTTCCAGGGCGCTGACATCTACCTGCAGCAGGCGCGTGCCGCCGTTTCGCTGCCGGTGATCCGCAAGGACTTCATGGTCGATCCTTATCAGATCGTCGAGGCCCGCGCCCTGGGTGCCGACTGCGTGCTGTTGATCGTGTCGGCGCTGGACGACGTGAAAATGGCCGAGTTGGCGGCCACGGCCAAGGACGTCGGCCTCGACGTGCTGGTCGAAGTGCATGACGGCGATGAACTGGAGCGTGCGCTGAAGACCCTCGACACACCGCTGGTCGGGGTCAACAACCGTAACCTGCACACCTTCGAGGTCAGCCTGGAGACCACCCTCGACCTGCTGCCGCGCATCCCGCGTGACCGTCTGGCGATTACCGAAAGCGGCATCCTCAACCGGGCCGATGTCGAGCTGATGGAAATCAACGAGGTGTATTCCTTCCTGGTCGGCGAGGCGTTCATGCGCGCGGAGCAGCCAGGGTTGGAGCTGCAGCGGCTGTTCTTCCCCGAGCAAGTGAAGAAGACCGTTCAGCAACTGGACTGATCGAACCGAAAGCCGGCGTTTTTGCCGGCTTTTTCATACCTGTACCGGCCTCATCGCGGGGCAAGCCCGCTCCCACGTTGTCCCGTATTGGCGTGGGAGCGGGCTTGCCCGGCGATGAGGCCGGTGAATCCAACACGCAAGGTGGCTCGATGAGCGATCAACCTCTAGCCCTGACCGTCGAGCAGGGCCTGCACGCCGAACAAGACCTGCTGGCCGCCGTCTGCCGCGGCGAACGCGATTCCGGCGTGCTGTTCTGGCGCCCCACCGACCACGCCTTGGTCATGCCCCGGCGCATGAGCCGACTGGATAACTTCGAAGCCGCCTGCGCGGAACTGGCCATCGCCGGTTGGCCGGTACTGCTGCGCGAAACCGGTGGCGAGCCGGTGCCGCAGTCGCACTCGACGGTCAACGTCGCGCTGGTCTATGTGGCTCCGCGTAGCGAAGGCGACCATGGCCGTATCGAAAATGCCTACGAACGCCTGTGCCTGCCGCTGTGCGAAGTGCTGCGCGAATGGGGTGGAGTGGCGTCGGTGGGCGAGATCGACGGGGCTTTCTGCGACGGCCGTTACAACGTTAACCTCAACGGTCGCAAGCTGGTCGGCACGGCCCAGCGCTGGCGCCAGGGCCTGGGCGGCAAGCGCCCGGTGGTGCTGGTACATGGAGCGTTGCTGCTGGACAACGAACGCGAATCGATGGTGGCGGCGGTCAATCGCTTCAATGAATGCTGCGAACTGGAGCAGCGCTGCCGCGCCGACAGCCATATCGCCCTGCACGAAGTGGCGCCCGCCGCGCCGTGGTTCGAGCGTCTGAACCAGGCCTATGCGCAAGTGCTCGCGGCGCTACCTACGGACTAGGGTCTGTACGAAATGTGTCTGCGCGAAGGCCAGACAAGGCGAAACGGGGGGAGGAAGCGGAATGTACTGGAGTACATGAGCATTCCGAGCCCCGTTTCAACGCAGTATGGGCGAGTGCAGATACATTACGTACAGAGCCTAGCGGGTGCCGTAGACCACCATGGTCTTACCCTTGACCTGCACCAGGCTGCGTTCCTCGAGGTCCTTGAGGACGCGGCCGACCATCTCCCGTGAACAACCGACGATACGACCGATCTCCTGGCGGGTGATCTTGATCTGCATGCCATCGGGGTGGGTCATGGCATCAGGCTGCTTGCACAGGTCGAGCAGGCAGCGGGCGACGCGGCCGGTGACGTCGAAGAACGCCAGGTCGCCGACCTTGCGCGTGGTGTTGCGCAGGCGCTGGGCCATCTGGCTACCCAGGGCATAGAGGATGTCCGGCTCCAGGCGCGCCAGCTCCCGGAACTTGTCGTAACTGATCTCGGCCACTTCGCACTCGGTCTTGGCGCGGACCCAGGCGCTGCGCTGATGCTCCTGGCCGGCGGGTTCGAACAGCCCCAGCTCGCCGAAGAAGTCACCGCTGTTGAGGTAGGCGATGATCATCTCGTGGCCGTCGTCGTCCTCGATCAGGATGGTCACCGAACCCTTGATGATGAACGACAAGGTCTCGGCCCGGTCACCGGCGCAGATGATGTTGCTCTTGGCGGCGTAGCGGCGGCGTTGGCAGTGGGCCAGCAGCTTGTCGATGTTCTTGATCTTGGGTGGCAGGGCTGAGGAGACCATCACGAAATCCTGTTCGATGCGACGCATTGGCTTTTTATAGAGGCTGCCTGGCAGTACGCGCCAGTCATTTGGCGCCAGCTTATCAGACACTTCAACTTGAATCGGCACAAAAGCGACGCGGCTTGAGCTTTTCCGACAGCCTCGCAAGGTCTAAGCTGACACCCTTTTACGAGATCGGGAGTCCGGATAGATGAAGGCACGCATCCAGTGGGCCGGTGAAGCGATGTTCCTTGGCGAGTCGGGGAGTGGCCACGTCGTGGTCATGGACGGCCCGCCCGAAGCCGGAGGCCGCAACCTGGGCGTGCGCCCGATGGAAATGCTCCTGCTTGGCCTGGGTGGCTGCAGCAGCTTCGACGTGGTCAGCATCCTCAAGAAATCCCGCCAGGCCGTGGAAAGCTGCGAAGCCTTCCTCGAAGCCGAGCGCGCCGGTGAAGACCCCAAGGTTTTCACCAAGATCCACATGAACTTCGTGGTCAAAGGGCGAGGGCTGAAAGAGGCGCAGGTCAAGCGCGCAGTGGAACTGTCGGCCGAGAAGTACTGCTCGGCGTCGATCATGCTCGAGCGTGCCGGTGTGGAGATCACCCACGGTTACGAAATCGTCGAACTCGGTTGATCGAAGGCAGCGCCTGCCGGTCAGGCGCTTTGCTTGTGCAGGCGTTCGACACCTAGCAGCAACGCGAGCCCCGGGATCAGCGCAAGCACCAGCCAGGGCGTATTCACCCCGAGCAGGATGAGGATTTCGCTGCTGCTCCAGGTGGTGCCGAAGTGTTCGGCAAACACCTGGCACTGCAGCCACGCAGCCAACGTGCCAGCGAGCACGAACGTGCCGATCAGCAGTTGGCGGCTGGCTAAAAACACGCTGAGCAGCAGGAACAGCAATTGCGCGGGCAGTGTGCCGAGCATCAGCTCAGCGGTGCTGTTGCTGTCAGGGTCGGTAAGCGTCGGCAGTTCCAGGCTGAAAGTACTGTGCCCGACACAGGCGACCATCAGACAAACGAACAGATAGGCGACCGGGATCAGACCAAGGCCCTGCAGCAGCCGGGTGAGCGATCGTCCCATGTTCAGCGACGCAATGCCGGCAGCAGTTGCAACAGGCGTTCGGGTAGCTGTGCCCGAAGCTGCTCGCTCAATGCCTCACGTCGCTTCTGGTACAGCACGCCGAGACCGATCACGCCGAGGCCGATCAAGGTCAGTATGACCGGGAACAGCAGGGAATCGGCGAACACCTCGTAGGACAGATAGCCCAGATAGGCCGCCACCCCCATCGCTCCGAACACCATGAACACGGGGCGGCGCAGCAGGACGGCCAGGCCCATCAGTCCCAGGTTGATCAGGCAGTACAGCGCCTTGCCCCACTCGCTGCCGCTGTCCATCAGCGTCAGCCCGCCCCAGAACGCCGCCAGGCCGGCGAGATAGCCCCAGAAGGCATAGTCCCGGCGGGTGCGTCCGTCGATCACCAGAAATACCAGCAGCAGGCCCAGGCCGAACCACAGCGAGACCGTGCGCCGTTGCTCCCAGCTGAACAGGTCGCCATGGAACCACTCGCTCAGGTCCATGGACATGAACCACAGGGCCACCGCGATCGGCATGACGATGAAAGGGAAGGGAATCAGGCGCAGCATCAGCAGTCCAGCCAGTACCGTCGCTGCCTCCATCGCCAACCAGCCACCCTGCACGTAGGTGTAGCGCGAATTCAACTTCGAAGTGCGACACTCGCCTATGCCGCCTGACGGTACTCTTCGAATACCTTGACAGGCTGCCTGAATCCGAGACATTTCCGAGGTCGTAGGTTGAGC